>Ga0206855_10134_pt1 | contig 22766 bp, 24 predicted proteins | sample Alteio_BWOrgCont_51_FD_152637 | JGI IMG/M metagenome (GOLD analysis project Ga0206855, IMG submission 152637) | Enriched cells from forest soil in Barre Woods Harvard Forest LTER site, Petersham, Massachusetts, United States -... | ecosystem: Environmental > Terrestrial > Soil > Temperate forest >...
TCTTTGCAGCTTCTTTCGGACTTTACCGACTTTCGGACTTACCCATAAATATTGTGCTCCAAAAACGCATTCCTGAACTTGCCATGCGGATCATATCCCGCGACCAATTTTTTAAAATCGCGCAGCTTTTCGTAGCGCGATTCCAATACTTTGGGATCGAGGGTGAACACTTTGCCCCAGTGCGGGCGGGCGTTAAAAGGCGCAAGCAGGGCTTCAATCTTCGGCAACAGATTTAAAACAGCTTCGGTTTCCTGTTTCCAGGTAAAGTGTATCGTTACCGAAGTTTGGTGGCGGCAAGGGCTCATCCACAGGTCATCGGCGGCAATGGCGCGTATCTCGGTGATCAGCAAATGCGGGCCTATTTGCTTGCCCAATGTACGTACGGCTTCAATGGCTTCCACCGCATGATGCATCGGCACAAAATACTCGCTTTGCAGTTCCTTGCCGCTGCTGGGTGTAAAACCCATTTTAAAATGCGGCAGCCGCTCGTACCAGGGGCCGGGGACACCCATTTGTTCGGTGCAGTTTTCGGCATCGAGGGCAATAATGGGATGCACGTTTTTTGTGGCAGCCTTTGCCCCGTAAAATTCCGGTAAAACAGCGTTGCTATCCGTACCGACACGGCTTTTTATCCAAACCTCGTTGATGAAATCAGTCTGCCAGTCGTAAAACAAACTCACGCTATAACCTGCCGACATGATCTTTTCGAAATTATCTTTCAAATGTGCTGCCGGCATCCCGATAAACACATTCTGGCGTACCATATAGGTTGGCTGTATTTCGAGCGTAACCTTGGTGATAATGCCTATCGCGCCAAGCCCAACCACCGCAGCATTCAGCTTTTCGGGATCGGTTGTTTTTGAAAGATGTATCACGCTGCCATCTGCCAGCACCACCTCTAAGCCTCTGACCGCGCTGGCCAGGTTGCCGTTTTTTACCCCCGACCCATGTGTGGCCGTTGTAATAGAGCCACCCACCGAAATATGCGGCAGCGAAGCTAAATTATGCAACGCATAGCCTTTGGCGTGCAGGTAAGGCGCAAGCTCGCCATATTTTATTCCCGCTTCAACGGTAACAGTCTTGCCTGATGGGTCAAGCGATACCACCTTGTTCATTTTACTGGTCGAGAGCAGGTTGTCGCGGCTGTCGGCAATGGTGTTAAAACAGTGCCTGGTGCCGAGGGCTTTCAACTTTGAGTGTTTTTTTACCAGTTGCTGCACTTCGTCAACCGAAGTGGGGTAAAACACAATGCCGGTGCTGTAAGTAAGGTTACCGGCCCAGTTTTTTAATCGTTCCTGCTGCGCTTCCGACAGGAGTCCTTTGGACATAGTTATAAAAGGTGACATAAATGGTGCTGCCATTAAGGTTGAACTTAATTGAATAAAGGTTTTTCTTTTCATGGTCAATTGGTTGCAACAAGATATGATTAATTAATCGGCTTTTTTCGTTTTTTAAAAAATGGGTGTTTTCACGGTTTTATTGGTGAATATTATCCATTATATTTGCGCCAGCTAAACAATAATTTGACCGATAAACCCCGATACCAGTTCAAATGGCTGCAATTCCTAAAAAGAAGGACGGGCAGGGCTTTGCTGCTGATTGTGGTGCTGGCATCGGCTGCGATGATCGTCACCAATTACTATACTATCAAGATCCTTAATTCAACAAGGGCTTACATTAACGGCGAGTCGCAATATTCAAAGGGGCAAAAGGACGCCTCGGCGCATCTCATCAATTATATTTACCTCGGCAACCCGGCCGATTATACCGCTTTTGAAAAATATATCAGCATTCCTGAGGGGGACCATATAGCCCGCAACGCTTTGAAAGGCGGCGACCTGCAATCCGCAAGAAAGGGATTTCTGCAGGCAATGAACCATCCTGACGATATTGATGATATGATTTGGTTTTTCGGGGCGTTTAAAAACGTAGCGCTGTTTAACCGTGCTGTTGGGATTTGGGTTGCAGGCGACGCTATGGTTGATCAATTGCGTGAAACCGGCACACAGGCGCAGCAAAAAATAGTGGCCGGCAAAATTTCCGCAGCGGAAAAAAAAGCGATGATTGAGTCGATCAATAATATTTCAGGCGGCCTCACCATTAAAGAACGGGATTTTTCCGACACGCTTGGCGTTCTTTGCCGAATTATCAAATCGTATATTTTCATCGCCGATGTGCTCATCATCCTGGTTATCGTCATCAGCTCCTTATCCTACGCCGGTATAATGATCAGGGACCTGCATGGTTCCCAAAGAAAAGTTGTTGAACAAAACGAAAACCTGCAGGTAATCAATGCAGGGCTTGATAAATTTGTTTTTAATGTAACCCACGACCTTCGTTCGCCGCTGGTGTCGATGGTGGGATTGATCGACCTGATTGATGAAGAAACCGACCTTGCCCAGATTAAGGCTTACACACTGATGATGAAGGAAAGCCTCGAAAAACAGGAGCGCTTCGTGCACGAAATGCTGACATTTGTCAAAAGCAAACATACCGGCCTTGTAAAAAAAGTATGCGACCTGGGTCAAATCATTGATAACGTTTTTTCGCAAAATCCATCACATGCCAAAGGAAAAACAGTGAAGTTTTTTAAGGACGCCGAACTTTGCAAAATTGAAAGCGATGCACTGAAAATACAGGTGATTTTAAACAACCTGGTAACCAACTCAGTTAAATACTGCGACCCGAATAAAGACGAACAATGGGTAAAAGTGAAAACCTGCCAGCATAAAAATGAGGCAGTTATCGAGGTGGAGGATAATGGCCTGGGCATCAGGAAAAACGACCAGGAGCGTATTTTCGATAAGTTCTACATGTCAGGCGACAATAAAAGGAGTTCGGGCATCGGCCTTTATCTTGTAAAAGACGCTGTAACGCAAATGAACGGCCGCATCGAAGTAAAATCAGAGCCGGGATTGTATACCATATTTATCATTAGTATCCCTTTGTAGCTGTGTAAAAAACTCCCCTGTCTAGAGGGGGTGTTAATGAATTTAAAGGCCCTGCATGCGGGGTTCCCCTCTTGAGAGGGGCGGGGGTGTGTTCTTCCCCTTGGCTCTCAATGAAATGGCGCCGTCCCTGCGGTAAAATCCGCTTCTTTCATGTTTTTCAATCCCAAAACGGGTTTAAAAAATTTATTTATGATCGGTTAAAAACCGCATCACCTCATCCTCCGTCCCCGAAAACGCTCCCGGCGACATTGTTTTCAATCCCGCCATTGCCGCCGCAAATTCACCAGCCTGTTGTATATCCGCCCCTTTACTGCGCCGGTATAAATAACCCGCTATATAAGTATCGCCACAGCCAGTCGCATCCGCTATGATGTTAGGCCGGTAAGCCGGGATGTTATAAAAAACGCCGCCGCTGTATATTGCCGAACCCTGGCTGCCGTTGGTTACAACCACTTCTTTTACACCCCAATCCGCTACAACCTTCGCACCCTCAATCACCAATCTTTCACCGGTCAAAGCCCGCAACTCGGCTTCATCAGCTTTCAGGATATCCACATATTGCAACGCTTCAATTTTGCCTGGCCAGTCGGTTGGGTATACTTTATTGTTTTCAACCTTCCGCAAATAGCCCTGTACATCAAGGCTCACCTTGCCTTTTGCAGCTAAAGTTTTTATCAGTTCCGTCGAAATATCGTCAGCCAGTAACGGGCCGAGGTGAAACATTTTTGCATTTATGGCTTGTATTTGGTCAGTTCCGAAAGGATCGGCCTTTGCCCATACGTTTTGTGTACGCTCGTCCTGGTTTTGGGCGTAAATGTTTTCAAAAAATACGGTATGGGCACTTGGATGCACATTTACTTCAATCCCTTTTTTGCGCAGGTCTTCAACATAATGCATCTCCGCCTCAGCAAGCGATGTTGCCAAAATATAACTAACATCAAGTTTGCTAAGGGCAATGGAGAAATACCATGCGGTGCCCCCAGCCATGTGTATTACATGGTTAGCGTTAACTACTTTATCGGAGGTAATATGCCCTATGCAACAAATATCGTACATGAGATAATTGAAGAAACGGCAAGATAGGAATTTGGCTGATTAGTTTGTTAGGGTATGTTTTGTTACGTGTTCGCGGACCAGGGGAATCAATACTTTTGGCCGGCACTGCATTCGCGACCAGAAGAAGCCAACCGCTTTCCATTATTCACTTCTTAAACTTTTTACGGGGTTGGCAATTGCAGCCCTAAACGTGGTATATCCAACTGTGATCGCTGCTATAGTTAATGATATCAATATTGCCACTACAAAAATACCCCATCCCAGGTCCACATGATTGTAAAAATCATTTAGCCATCGGTGCATAAAATAGTAGCCCACTGGTGCAGCGATCAGGAAAGCGATTGCGATTAGAGTAATAAATTCTCTTGAAAACAAGTAGAGAATGCTCGGTATCGAAGCCCCTAATACTTTTCGGATCCCCACCTCCTTCGTCTTCTGTACAACTATGAAGGAAACAAGCCCGTACAATCCCAAACACGACAGTATAATGGCAAGAGCGCCGGAGATTTTAAACAATTGTGAGGTAATGGCCTCTTTTTTATAGTATTGCCAAATTGAATCATCAAAAAAAACGGGGTCATAAACGTAGCTAGGGATTACGTGCTTGAACACCCGCTGCACCTGTCCCATTGCATTCACCAGTTTATCAGGGTCTATTTTGAGTGCAATATCAGTATACATATTTTTGTTGGTGGACAAAACAAGTGGCATGATAGGATCGCGGAGGGATCTGCTGCTAAAATCGTGGATAACCCCTACAACCGGAAATTGTTTATGGGAATTATAAGATAACTTCTTTCCGATAATTTGCCCGGGCGCTTGCAAACCAAGGTTTTTTACAGCCGTTTCATTCACCAGCAATTCGCGAATAGTATCCGATGGGTTTGGAAGCCTGCCGGCCACTAACCGGATGCCGAAGGTATTCAGGTAACTGGTATCAGCAAACTGAATTTCATAGTCTGTTCCGAGTTTTTTCGGACTATTATTATAATAGATGGAGCTGTATATTTTCTCATCGCTTGATGGTGGGTCCATGCAGAAACTGGCAGCAATTACACCCGGAATCTGCAACATCTCATGTTTCAGATAATCATATTTCTGCCTGTCTGCCCGGTCTTCCGGTAGGTCAATGATCGCAATAGCCTTTTTTTCAAAACCCATCGGACGATTCCTGAAATAATTCATTTGTTTTAAAACAACTAGTGTTCCGATAATCAGAAGCTGGGCTATTGCAAACTGTGTCACCACCAGTGACCGTCTTACTGATATTCCGAAAATACTTTGTGTTTTTACATTTCTGAAAGCCTCTACGGGCTGAAAACCAGACAATACAAAAGCTGGATAGAGGCCAGCCAGAAACGTTACAGCCAAGCCCGTAACAACTAAAAACAGTACAATAAATGGATTCGCAATCAGGTTGAGCGAGAGGGGTTTCTGTATCAATTGCTCAACGTACGGCAGGATAAATAATGCCAGGATATACCCCCAAAATATAGCCAGCGAGGTGATCAATGCGGCTTCGCTTAATAATTGCTTTATAAGGGTTCTACGGTTGCTGCCCAGCACTTTGCGCACCGCTATTTCTTTGGCCCTGTTAATGGACTGTGCCGTGGCGAGATTAATAAAATTGATGCAGGCAATAAGCAGCAAAAAAAGGCCGACCACTCCAAGTGACCAAAGTTCTTTAAGTGGCAGCGCATCCCCGGGATAGGTATCGAAACGCTCGTCCAGGTGCATATCCCTAAGTGGCTGGAAAGCCAGTGTGGTATGTGCCTTGTCGTGATTGCTCTCTTTATAGTATTTTTTTACAAAATAAGGTAGTTGCCTTGCAATGCTGTTAATATCCTGGGTTTTAGACAATAACAGGAAACATTCTGTTTTAAAAACATTGTCTGTGTATTGCCAGGCATTACTATCATTAATATCAGCCGGGTTGTATGGGTGCAGGGATATGTAAGACATAGCCATTTCGACGGGAATGTCAGTGTTCGCGGGAGGGTCCTTGAAAACACCGGTGACTATGAATTTTGCCCTCCATGACCATAATTCAATGGTTTTGCCAATGGCTTGTTTCCAATCGCCGAAATATTTTTCCGCAATCTTTTTAGAAAGAACAACGGTATTAGGCTCTTTCAGGCGGCTTGCATTTCCTGATAACCAGGTATAGTCGAATATCTCAAAAAGAGCAGGTTCGGCATAAAAAGCCCCTGTGTTTTCCTTAAACTGTTTCTCGTCAGAAATACCCCTGCTATGAACATAAACCTGTGGTGTTCCTGCATTTACAATTGCTGCAACTTTTTCAAATTGGGGAAAATCAAGCCTTACAGCGTATGGGAGTGGTAAAGGAACCGAGCCGCTGTTGCCTGTTATTTCTCCGTTGCTCCGGTTGGAGGTAGTGGATACTACCCTATAAATTTGATTTTTTTTAGTATGGTAGCTATCGTAACTTGTTTCATTTACAATAACGCGATATATCAAAAGGCTGGCTGCGACACCGATGGCGAGCCCGAAAATGTTAATCAGCGAAAACGAGCTATCTCTTATAAGTTTCCGAAAAGCAAATTTGAAATAATTTGTAAGCATAATCCATTCATTTTACAGCATTTCTAAAGCCAATTACCAAATAAGATGCCGGTTTGTTATTTACTTGTCATTCAATTATTTGGCCTTCCTTTAATTCAAAAGCCGTGCGATTTTGGTACAACCACTGTTCATTTATGGATGGTGAAAACTTCAAAATAATGCCCGCAAAGCCCCTGAATATAAAACAACCGCCAAACACCCATCCCCGCCATAATAATTCAACACGCAGGATTTTTAAAAGCTATTTAAAGGTTTTACCGGAGGGCGTCCAACCACTTGCAGCTTCTTCCGGCCTTTCCGACTTTACCGACTTTCGGACTACAAAAGTTTTTCTACACCCCACTTTTCTGTTCGTTTTTACCAAAAATATTAGTATTTTCGATCTCGTAGTTTAAACACCTTGCAGGATAAATGGATTGTTAATGACGTGACGAAAATGAATAATAACACAAAGCCAATACCAATGACCAATGACGCGAAGCAAATGACTACCGTTTTTCCAATATGTTTATTTCTCCGTTATCGGATGATCCACCAATTTCAGCCAATCGTTAACAGTGCTCATCGGATCTGCCATATCTTCAGTCATCTCGTTTACTTTTTGTGTACGGTAACCGGGGAGATTGTTTTTGCCAAATGTGTCAAAGTTGTTGTTTTTGCCGTTTTTGTCGTCCTGTCCAATTTCCGCTTCTATTGAAGTTGGAACACCCATATCTGTTATCCTCGCCATGTACAACGTTTTGTAGTGGTTGCCAATCCTCGCATCATGGCCAATTACAATCTGTTTTCTGAACTTTTCGGCTTTTACCTGACCTTTACGCTTTTCAATTATGGCTGGCCAGGTTTGGCTGGCATAGGCAGCATATTTTTTTGCCGATTTAGCAACGGTGCCGGTAACAGGTTTCCCATAACTTGATTCAAGCGGCGACTTCCATTTTTTCCCCTTTTCATCGTAATTGCTTGGGTCAACAATTGCCATTTCCTGCGAGAGGCCCAATTGCAGTGCTGCGCCAAGCATAAACACCCCGAAGCCGGCATGGGCGAGTTGCGCGTCCTGCAGCGAGCCCAGCATACCATTGGGGCCGGTTAAAAACAAGTTATCGTACTTTTGCAGCAGGGCGAATAGTTTTTCGCGCGTGCTTTTAAGTTCAAGGTCTGCTCCTTGCCGTGCCGGGATGTATTCGTTATCAATCTTGTCCATTAAATTATGCAAGCCGCCGTTTATAGTAAGAATGGTATTTGCATCAATTTTTTGATCAACAATGCGTGCGATCTCTTTGTAAACCTCATCAAAATAATCGGGTACGCCTTCCGGGAAAAAGTAATGAATGATCAGGTCGCCAATAAAACCGCCTATTTTTGATAACATTGCACTGCCTATGCCTTTAGCAATTTTCATGGGCAGGGATTGCTTTTTGCCTTTTAATACCAAAACAGCATTTGCATGCAGCAATGGTTCGTGGCTCATCAGCAGTTCAGGTTGCGATACTATTAGTTTGCCTTCCGCATCAAGGCGTACGTTCGAGATAATGTAATACAAGGTAGCCAGGTTGGTAACCCTTTGAAAAACTACGGTACCTGCGGCAATGCCTTCCCAGTCTTTTTCCAATACGGTGAATGTTTCATCGTCGGCATATTCACCCAAAAGCATTGGGTATCTGGCGTCGAGCGTTGTTAACATACAATCAGCCGTTTCCTGAATGGCAGGCGTGAGCACGGGCAGCGTTGCCGGATCAGCCACAGGCAGTGATACCCCGACAATGTGTTCCGCGGCGGGAGCAGGGTAACCGGGACATTGTACCTGTGTGTACATATCCAGTAATAAGGTGTAATAGGCGGCAGGTGTGCCGGTCTTCAAAGCGCCGGGCACAAATTCAATATCCGCTTGAATTTTTGACAATAATGGTGAAGCTGTTAGTTTTTTCATTTTTTGATAAAAGGTTATTGGTGAAATACATAGGTGCACAGCCGAATGCGTGCATGATCTATGCCACTGCAATACAAATTTATACAGATATTCTATAAAAAAGGATATTTATGTAAATTTAAGTGTCAATCCGCTTGTCATCAAAACCCGGCCCTATCTTTTGCTGTTATAAATCACGCCATTTCACAACCGCTAAACAATTTGGTTTATGCCGCGTTATTTTTTTGTTAATAAAAATGATTTGAAAAAAGAACATATAGCCTACCTGCTGGCGCGGCTGCCGATGGGTTTAAGCTTTTTTGGTCATGGTTTAATCCGGATCACCAAACTGGATACCTTCAGCGATGGCATGGTAAAGCAATTCAGCAAATCAATATTGCCCGAAGGTTTTGTATCAGCTTTCGGCCATGTTTTGCCCTTTCTTGAATTTATTACCGGGGTTTTATTGCTGCTCGGGTTCTTCACCCGTTCAGCCCTGGTTTTGGGCTCAGTCGTCATATTGATGCTCATTTTTGGCACCAGCCTTATCGAGCAATGGAACGGCATATTTACGCAGCTGTTTTATGCTGCATACCTGGCGGTGCTTTATTACTTTAGCCAATACAACGTAATTTCTGTTGACAGTAGGATGGGCGGGGTTAAATAACAATAGCACAGGTAGCTATTGAACAAAAATACCATTAGGATAGCGTCATCTTTAGCGGCAGTACTTCGCCATTAAATCATCAGCTTCTGTTCCTCCCAACTCTTTAATTTTTTCCAGTCTTCACAAGCGCCGGCAAGGTTACCGAGCATCTTTTTACATATCCCGCGATTGTATAAATTCTCTTTATCAGAGGAATGGTTTTTTAATGCCTGGTCGTAATAATATAGCGCCGCCTGCCAGTCTTTTTGCTTAAATGCAATGTTCGCTTTATCGGTGAATTGCCCTGCCAAAAAGGCGGGCTCAAAAGTTCCGTAAGATAATTCAACAAACATTTGTACCGCTACATATTTGCCATTTAAAACTGCCGGTTTCCAGTCTTTTTTTGCACTATTAAATGCCTTCGTAAAACGTTTGTCGAAATCTTTGTCTATGCTTTCCAGAATTTTCAGGCTATCAGCTGTACCTGTATTTGAAACGATAAAACTTGCTACCAAATGACCGTTTCTGCCAGTCATATAGTTGCCGTCGCTTATATGGCTGGTTAAGTACCTTTGAAAACTCTCTCCCTTGTAACTCGCATACACTTTAGGATTTCTCTTGTAAATCGTATCGGCACCAATTATGGCATATACGTCACCCGCGGCTAACGTAAGCGTATTTTGAAAAACTCGTTCACGTGTGAAAGTATATTTTAGTGCGGTAGGGTCTTCAAATCCCTGGTAACCTTTTTGCTGTAATACTAGCCTGTCCCCGCTCAATTCCTCAATGCGGATATCGTTTATAATACTGCCTTCGGGTGTTCTTAAAATTATCTCATTATTTAATATTTCAAATATAAATTGCGGGCCATTCTCATAATAATCTTGTGAAATATTCATTTTATCGGGAAAGGTAAACGTATATTTTACATAGATGTTTCTGAGTATATTCTCTTCGGGCAATTCCGAACCATTTTTGTAAGTTAGTTTTGTTTTTACCCAACTGCCCCAAATATCATCCGTTTTTACCTGGGCAAAAAGTGAATGGCCGGCAAGGCAGATAAAAAAGAATAGTTTGTATTTCATCGTGCTTGGTTAAGCTTGTTAAAGATATAATTACCTCGCAACAAGTCAAAACAGGGAACAGCTTATTATTTTACAATCGAAAATTTTGGATGTTTTGCATGCAGGATGAAGGCCAAATGGCAATTCATCCCGGAACCAATAAATTTGCTGACAGGCGCATTTAATCTATTAACGCCGGTTGATTGATGCAAGGGAGAGATTATCTCAAATAAACCGCATCCTCTTCGCCATCTTCATCCAACACCACATCCACATGCTCCTTTAACACGGTTGAAAGCGCCATCCCGGCGTAGTCGGTGGTCATCGGAAAACTTTTGTGATTCCGGTCGATTAAAACAACGGTCCGCAATTTTTTAAGCGGCACATCCCTGAAAACGCCAAAGCCATAAGCGAGTGTTTTGCCGCTGTTCATTACATCGTCCACCAAAATAACCACCTTATTGCTGCAATCCCGCACCTCAAAATCGGTACTGGCAATTAAGCTGGTGCTGTCTTTTTCAAGCTGTATACCAACCAGTTTGCTCCTGAAAGGGGCAATCTCATCAAGTATTTCCTTTATGCGCCGTGCAACCTTGTTTCCGCGCGGAAAAATACCGGCTATTACAATTTCCTCCTCGTCAAAATTATCCTCCAATATTTGGTATGCAATACGGTCAATCTTTTGCTGAATTTGTTGCTGATTTAATATGAGCAAATGTTTTTCGGTCATTTTGTTGAAATGTTGTAAGGTTGCAAAGTTGAAATGTTAAAAGCATTCTCGCAATTCCACTGTAAAGATAGCAACTTTACAACATTTCAACTTTGCAACCTTGCAACAAGAAAACAACTTTACAACATTTCAATTTTACAACCTTGCAACAAGAAAGCAACATTTCAACATTTCAACTTTACAACCTTGCAACAAGAAAACAACTTTACAACATTTCAACTTTACAACCTTGCAACAAGAAAGCAACATTTCAACCTTGCAGCAAGCTCACCTCACATAAGGATAATAAATAAAATTAGCGCCTTCGGGCACCACCACAAACACACACATAAACTCGTATGGGTTTTTGTACGATTTGGTGAAGCGCTCCTTTAAAATCTCTTTAATTACCCCTTTTTCCACAAATTCTTCCATGGTCGAGGCATGTATGCTCCATTCGGTGTTCAGGTCGTGCCGGTCCAGTATCAGTTCGCCAAGTTTTAATTCATGCTGGTGGGCGATAAAAATCGGGTAGTTGGATAGTCCTTCCATCATAATTTCAACAGACACCTCGCGGATGGATTCATTGAAAAATTTCAAATCCGCCTCCAAACTTACCAGCGGACTCTCCTTTTTGTTTTCCTCGTTATTTTTCTCTTCGTTTAATAGTTCTTCCGGTTCCATTTGTATGATTTCACAGATTTTTATTACGATTTCACCGATTTAGATTTCACAGATTTATATTATGATTTCACAGATTTAGATTTCACAGATTTATATTATGATTTCACAGATTTTTAACTAATCTCTAATCTCTAATCTCTAATCTCTAACCTCTAATCTCTAATCTCTAATCTCTAATCTCTAATCTCTAATCTCTAATCTCTAACCTCAACACCAGCAACACCACATTCTCCACATGCTGTGTATGCGGGAACATATCTACAGGCTGAATTTTTATCGTATCGTATTTTTCTTTTAATACCAACAAATCACGGGCCTGGGTGGCGGCATTGCAGCTTACATACACAATTTTTGGCGCTTCAATTTCCATCAGCCTGGTCACCACGTCCGGGTGCATGCCTGCCCGCGGCGGATCGGTGATGATCACATCGGGTTTGCCATGTTGGGCCACGAAATCAGCAGCCAGCACATCTTTCATATCGCCCGCAAAAAACTTGGTATTCGTAATGTTATTGATGGCCGAGTTTATCTTCGCATCCTCAATCGCTGTTGGTACATATTCAATTCCAACAACTTCGCGCACCTGCCCTGCTATAAAATTAGCAATGGTGCCTGCGCCGGTATAAAGGTCGTAAACCAGTTCGTTGCCCTTAAATCCCGCAAATTCCCGGGCTATTTCGTATAGCTTTAATGCTTGGATCGAATTGGTTTGATAAAAAGACTTCGGCCCGATACGAAAACGTATACCATGCATCTCTTCATAAATATGGCCTTCGCCTTTATAAACCTGTACTTCCTGGTCAAATATCGTATCGTTCTTTTTTTGGTTGATGATATAAAGCAGCGAGTTTATTTGCGGGAAGGATTTATCAATAAATGCCATCAGTTTATTAACCTCGTCTTCATCCGCGTAAGCAAAAACAACAATCACCATCGTTTCGCCGGTTGATGAAGTGCGCACAATCAGGTTGCGCAGAGCCCCGGTATGCGCTTTCAGGTCGTAAAAACTATAGCCTTCGAGCATTACAAAATCGCGGATACTGTTTCTCAAACTGTTCGATGGTTCGGCTTGCAGATAGCAATGTTCAATATCCAATATCTTATCAAAACGACCGGAGATATGAAAGCCAAGTGCGTTCATGTTCAACACCTCATCGGTGCGGTTTTCGCCGTCGTTCAGCCAGCGTTTATTGCTGAAAGTGTACTCCAGCTTGTTGCGGTAGTATTTATCGGCAGGGGAGGGGACGATAGGCAGCATCCCGGCAATATCAATCTTTGCTATCCGCGCCAAGGCATCGGCGACCGATTTTTGCTTGAATTTTAATTGCGCCGCATACGTCATGTGCTGCCATTTGCAGCCGCCGCAGGTACCGAAATGTTTGCAAAAAGCATCTGTACGATATTCCGACGGGTGTTTAAGTTCGCTGATTCTGCCTTCCCCAAAGTTTTTTTTGCTGCGATAAAGCTCCACATCGGCCACATCGCCGGGGATGGCCTTATCTACAAAAAGCACAAAATCGTCTGCTTTGCCTACGCCTTTGCCTTCTTCGGCGATATCAATTATAGTAACGTTTTCAAAAAACCTTTTTTTCGCGACTTGATTCATCAGCCTGCAAAGTTAATGGTTTTTAATTGTTGGAAGGTTGGAATGTTGCAAAGTTGGAATGTTGTTATAAAGGTTGTAAGGGTTGTAAAAGGTGAAATATTATTTCAAGCTGTGGGCTGGGTACGGCAGGGAAAAATGATAACTTTATAGTACGACGTAAATAAAATGTGGATAGGGGCTTATTTTTTGTCGTTTAAAATTCTCTTTGCCCTGCTTCTGTTACAAATTCCTATTAAAATTGCCCTGACTTTGTGACAAGAATCAATTAAAATTGCCCCACTTCTGTGACAAAACGTGATGATTATGTGAATAACACGTATGGCTTTGCACGCCCTTTAAGGGTCGATAAAGTTTAAAAATCAGCCGTTAAATAAACATGTTTAATATCAATTGCCAAAAATCCTCCGGCTCAACACCCCCTATATCAAACTGCTCATCAATCAGGTCTGAAAATTCTATTAATTCACGGCTCATAGATTATATGCTTTATACTACAAATAAAGTAATTTATATACCAAAAACCAAATTGGTATTATGAAATATTTGTTAAATAATTGCATCGACCCTTAGCCAGGCAAGGGCCTTAACTTATAAAGCCAGATGCCGGCGCCTATACATGCGCAATAGCAAAGCATGAAGCTAGGTAACATGAAATCGCCGAACGGAGAAAGGCTTATGAAAGACGTGCAGACGGTTAATATTATGCCAGCGGCAAAGATCGACCATCGCCTTAAGCTGGGTTTTGATATACATAAAGTAATGATGTTGATGCTCAGCCAGAATAGTATCCATGTAACAAGGGAAAATATAAAACCAGCGATCACACATATTAGATAAAATCCCAATCCGGCATCTGAAAATGGTATTTCGTTTTGGCACCGCATTAACATTATTAATAAAGCAGGCGCCACCGCAACGCTGGTCAGCCATACTTTCAGGCTGTATATTAAGGTATTGTATTTCATCTTTGTGATTTTTGAATGAGGTAGGGGATAAAAAGGACAGGAAATTTCCCGCCCTTTTTGGTAATTCAATGTTTGTCCCAATTGATTTTTCGTGAAAAATACATGAGGGTAGCTACAATAAGGAATAATGCAATACTGCCGAATAATAGCGATAAATCCTCTAACTGGATGATAATGAATATAAAGCCATAAAATATAAAAAGGATAAAAGCAAATAATGCCGCCACGTTTCTGTTTTTTAACAGCGATGCCGTAAAAAGTGAAATTAATGCAATGGTCGCGGCAGATGATATTAGATAGGCGTAGTTGTAACCAATCTGCTCCGAAAACGACAGTAACAAGATATAATACACTACCATGGCGGCACCGACCAGCGTGTAATTAAACAGATGAATATTTTGCTTCCTGATCACCTCAGTCAAAAACAGCGAAACAAAAGTGAGCAGGATAATGAGGGTTGCATATTTGGTGGTCCGCAGCACTTTGCGGTATTGATCAACCGGTAACTGGAGTTTTACGCCGAAAATAGCCTGTTTTACGGCTTTATCATTGGTTAATATGGTATTATCGTTTACCCATTGTTGCGGGAATGGCCTGTTATAGTATAACATATGCCATTTTGCGCCAAAACCTTTATTGGTTGCATTGCGGTTATCAGGAAGATAGCGCCCGTTAAAACCGGGATTACTCCAGTCGCTGTTCACCTCAACATCCGTTGTTTTGCCGATGTGTAAAAAATTCAGTTCGTTGCTGCCTTTCAGATCAAGATGATAGCTGAAGGTAAGCCCCTGGTTTTTTTGAAGCTGGAAGCTAACTTGCAATCCTTTTTCAAAGGGGATATTTTCATCGATAGCTGGCTCAGGGCTATATTCCTGGCCCTGTATTTTAACTGCGGGGTTATTTTTTAATCCCTTTAGGTCGCATATGCTGAAGACAAGCCTGGCCTTATCGTACTGAATATCATCCGGGTTTATGCCCAATTCGCTTAGTTCAAGCCTATCGAAGCTGCCTTTGATATCAACTTTCGAATTATAAACAATGGCGTCATAAATCCCGCTTTCAAATAGTTCAGTTTTAATATCGGCTTTGATCTGCAGGTTTTGCGGGAGAACATAAAGTGTTTTGATCACCTCACTTGTGCTTGCCTTTTTATCGCCGTCAGTTACTGTAACCTGCTTTTTGTAAGGTACTACCAATACCGGCCCCTGTATAAGCTGGCTACCCGACCACTTGTCGGTAACGCTGCTCATCATCTCCTGCTGATAACCTTCACGGTCGGTGACCAGCCCTTGGATCCACGAGGATGGAATAAGCAACACCAGGATAATAATGGTAATAATACTTAGCTTAACTAAAATGGAATCCCGGTACCATTTTGATTGGTTTGTTGTTTGTTCTATCATGATTGTTTATTTAAAAGTGACGGGTAAAAAAATAGTTTCCTCAAGTTCTTCGTGTGGGGCGACTAAGATTGGGGCCAAAATGCGATAAAGAAGGAAGGCTATAAAACATGCAACAATTAAACCTTTATCGTATTTGCATTTTTTAGACCGCGTCCATTTTCGCGAAATTGATAAGCCTTCAATAACCATATTTGATGCTGATTTCAGGTTTAACGTTAATTGGTACTGCTGTTATGGCTTTAATAGTTCTTTTATATTTGTATCCCATTTTCCGGCAGTACTTTTCAAAAGACATACCTCCCGCTTTAAAAAGCTGCCTATGGGCAAACCACACCAGGCAGGCAGTTGCATGGAAAAAATATCTGTAAGCAATACCGCGCCAGGCTTTGGAGAACTCGCTTTTTGGTTCAAAAATCATAGCTAATCGCTCGGTTTGAAAAGTAATGTGATAGGCTTCATCTATCAATATGTCGGTACAAATCTCCTTAAGTAAGGGGCATCCGGTGGCATCTTTCAGTGCCTGGTAAAATAGCTGCGCGGTACTTTCCACCGTTATAACGGCCAATGTCCACAGCTCCATGCTGGTATTAAAATACCTCACTTTTCTGAACAGGGTATCGCCCCAGTTTTGTTTAATCCTTGGCTTGCTAATCAAATCCAGGTACATGCCTAAATTATTGCCATGCTTTTGTTCTTCTTTGATGAAAAGTTTAATAGCATCCACATAATGAGGGTCGGCAATTTTATTGGCATATTTTTCAGACGCGGCTATCAGGTGTTTGCCTTCAGAAGTTTCGCCCAATTGCCAGGCTTGCAATGAGGACAATACAGAGGCTATCTCATTAGCTGTTATACCTGGCCCTTTGTTCCAGTTGACCCTTTTTTGACCGGCATTTTCCCTGAAGTGCCCGATCCAGTAGTTAGTTGTATGCATAGTTATGTATTAAAAGTACTTTGTATTTCAAAGTTAATAGATAAAAAATTTTGGCTCCCGCTTTTCTTTATTTTACGATTTGTCCTTGCTTTGAGCCGCCCACTACCAGGTACGAATTTAAAGCCAAAAGGCAGATCAGCCCGGCGTATGATATCTTTTCATAAACGGTGCCGCTGAATCCTTCTTTAAGGGCGTTAAAGGTCATCCATAAAACAAACAGAATATTGCCGGCAATCGCGGCGCTGCGCATCAGCGCGGTTAAAGTTTTGTTTTGCATAATTTTTGGTTTTTAATGGTTAAAATTCATTTTGTTTTTTGCTGTTTTATCAATTGCTCCAAAGCATCCAGGTGCTGCTTAAAAGCATTTTTTCCTTTCGCTGTGGCCTCGTAGTTTGTATTTGGCTTACGGCCCAGGAATGCTTTGTGTACCACAATATATTCTTCCTTCTCCAGCGCTTTTAGGTGCGAGGCCAGGTTGCCGTCGGTAGTATCCAATAATTCTTTCAGCGAATTAAAGTCGTACCGGTCGTTAACCATCAGCACGCTCATGATCTGCAATCTTAAGCGGTTTTCAAAAGCTTTATCAAGTTTTTCGAAGGGAACTTTCACTTGTCGTATTTAAAATACATCACACTGCCGTACACTATATGTAGTACGCCAAAACCAATCGCCCAAAATAATAATCCAAAGCCGGGCAAACAAGCGGCTATTAAGCCTAGTATTGTTTCGCACAAACCAAGGTATTTCACCGTCGAAAACGTATAACTGCTTGCGCTTATTAATGATAAACCGTAAAAAATAAGAGAAACCGGCGCCGCAATACCATAGTGCCCGCGAAAGATCAGTATCAGCAGAAATATACCGCCGGTTATTAATGGAATAGCCATGTGAAACAGGAATGTCCGGCTTGTACTGCTCCATAATGGCTGTCCGTTACTTTTCGCTTTACGGAAGGACAAAAAAATCCCGGTACCTATTGAAGCAATAAGTACTAAAAGTGCGATTATTAAAAGAATTACGGTGATCGAAGAATCATAACCAAAAAATAAGCCTCTTACAATACCCGGGCTATCAGACTTAAATTCGCCGGACATATTTTTATATGGGTTAAGTTCGTCAGGCAGATCATTATAAAGGATATAGTACGCAAGGCCCGCACCAATCAAAGCATAAATACCTGCCAATATCCCCGATAGCCCGCTGAGGGATATAAACTTTGAAGAGCGTTCCATCATGCTGCGGATGGAAACCAACTCATCTTCGATTTCTTTTTCTTTCACTTAAAAGTACTTTGTTTAACAAAGTAAATTAATATAAATTTGATTTCAAAATATTTAAGGAAAAAACTCACATTTTAATTTAAAAAGATGGAAACATTGGCAAAAAAATCACTCGTCGCGACATCTGGCGTAACGCTAAGCTTAATCACTTTTTATTTTATGTGTGGATGGTACGATATATTTCCCTGGGCGTTAGCTGCGCTTATTATCGGCTATACCAGCAAAGACCGCCGGAGCGCGATAATAAACGGGGGCATATTTGGTTATTTTTTGTTTATCGCATATATTTTTGCGGGGTATAAAGGCAAAACCGATGCGGGCAGCATGGTCAAGTTTATTGCAGTCGACGTACTGTTCAGCCTGGTTGGTTCAATAGCCTGCGCTATTGGTGCGATTGTGGGGAACTGGATTAAAGGGAAATTTGTTAAGTAAGCTTATCTGAACGATTGATTATCTTGGCGACAAATCCGAAATCGAAATTCCGAAATCCGAAATCAAACCGTTATCGCCGCCTTAACCAAATAAGGGAGTATTTCTTTCTGAAACGAAACAAAATTCTTGCGCACGTCGCTATCGCTTACCGATGTAAAAGCAAAGCTGAATACAATGCTTTTGCTGCATTTTATTAAAAAACGCAGGCGCTGCTGGTACGTTTCGTGTTTGCGTATGCCGCTTAATTGCGAAAATGCATTCACCAGCATTTCTTCCAGTTCGTTTGACAAATTTTTAAGAAAAGCCTGTGAGTTGGCCGATTCGCGGATAAAATCCCAGCCGATAAACTCATTGCACACGGTGTACGATAAACGGCAGGTTTTCATGATGAGGGTGTTCAGGTGCTCCTCCTCATCAACTTCGGCGGTATTGCTATGGATAAGGTCGTCAACACTCACTCTTATATAATCCATCAGCAGCGAGTGCAGCACATCCTCCTTGCTCTCAAAATATTTATAAATAGTTGCTTTTGCTATTTTGGCCTTTTTGGCAATTTCGTTAACGCTGGTTTTATGATAACCAAATTTACGAAACAGGTCCTGCGCGGCCCTCTTTATACTTTCTTTTATTTTGTCGGCTTCCATTTACTAATAGGGTACAAATATCTTAAATTTAAGCATATTTATACTATGAGAGGATAGAATGTGCGCGGTGAATAGTGTGATTAGAGGTCGGCGGATATTGTTTCAGCGTTCATCACTGATCTCTAATCTCTAATCACCCCTCGCCAATTCAATTCGAAATATAAACCTCATCGTCGCTTACTTCGATGTTATAGGGTTTAAGCGACTGTGTGGCCGGCCCTTTTACCGGGCTGCCGTCTATCAGCGAAAATACGGACGTGCTGCAAGGGTCTTTTACCGTAAAACTATTATCAATCACTACAGCGCAATGATTTTGAGGCATATAAGTGCTGCAACGGTCGTAACACGCATAAGTGCCGTCCGCTTCCCGGTAAATAACTAAGCCGGCAACCCCGTAGCCGCCAAGTAATACAACGCCACCGGGTACGTTCAGGGCGCTTAAACGCGGGTCGGTTAATGCATCCTGGAAACTAACCTGAACATTGGGGATAACGCTCCCGCCCTTGCCACACCCAAAGCAGGTTAATGTTATGGCAGCTAATAGTACAAATTTTTTCATCGGGGCATTTTTTTAATAACAATTAATGATGGCTTCATATAATCTCAGTTTGAAACTGTTTTAAGAAGCGAACATCATTCTCAGAGAACAAACGTAAATCACGTATCACATATTTTAAATTGGCAATTCTTTCTATCCCCATGCCGAAAGCGAAGCCGGTATATTTTTTACTATCGATATGGCAGTTTTCCAAAACGTTGGGATCAACCATGCCGCAGCCTAAAATCTCCACCCAGCCTGTATACTTGCACATAGGGCAGCCTGAACCTCCGCAAATGGTGCAGGATATATCCATTTCGGCAGAAGGTTCTGTAAAAGGGAAATAAGAGGGCCTGAAACGCACCTGCGTCCCTTCGCCATAAAGCTCCTGCACAAAATGGTAAAGCGTTTGTTTCAAATCGGCAAAGGATACATTTTCGTCAACATACAAACCTTCAACCTGGTGAAAAAAACAATGCGCACGGGCCGAAATGGCTTCGTTACGGTAAACCCTGCCTGGCATAATGGCACGGAAAGGCGGCTTGCCGCTTTCCATCATCCGCACCTGTACAGAAGAAGTATGGGTACGCAAGGCAATATCATCCTTTCCGTGATTTTTTTTGATAAAGAAAGTATCCTGCATATCCCGTGCTGGATGGTCTTCAGGAAAGTTCAGCGCCGAAAAGATGTGCCAGTCGTCTTCAATTTCCGGTCCTTCGGCAACCACAAAGCCTAACCGTTTAAAAATATCGATGATCTCAATGCGCACCAATGACAAGGGATGGCGCGATCCCAGGTTGAAACCATCGCCGGGCAGCGTAAGGTCGATTTCGGATTTCGAATTTACGATTTCGGAATTTAAATTTTCCTTTAGCTCATTATACCTGGCTTCGGCAAGCTGTTTAAACTCGTTAAGCACTTTGCCGAATATGCGTTTTTCTTCCGGGCCAACAGTTTTAAACTGCTCAAAAAGGTCTTTTATAATTCCTTTGGTGCCTAAAAATTTTATACGGAATACTTCCAGTTCATCGGCGTTGGCAGGTGAAAAAGCATTGATCTCGGCGGTATATTGATCTATTTGAGCTTGCATTTATAGTGTTCTTAAAAATTGTTCAGCTGTTAACACAGGTATGACAGATTTCTTATAATCTTTTAGGTTTCTTGTGATAATAACATCACACCCATACCTATCAGCAATAAAATATTGTATTGAATCTTCAAAATCAGCAAAAGTACTGTCCAAAGCTAAATTTATTATGTTACTCTCAAAAGGTAGTATATTGATTGCGTTTACCAAGGTTCTGATCCCTTTTTTTGCTGTCGAACTATTTGTTTTTTTCGACAGAACAAAATTAATATTGGCAACTATCAGTACTGATGTGCTTACCTTTAAATTTAAACTTCTGCATTCAGTTAATAATCCTTCAGTAAATAACGAAAATGGTTGTTCGTTTAAAAGCCAGTCTAAAAGCACGTCAGAATCAAGAAACAAATGTTTATAGGCCATACCTGTCCTTGAAGTATTCGTATTTCATATCATCATAACTTGTTCCCTCCGGGTATTTGCCTTTCAAAATTCCTGTCAATGATTTTATATCATCAGGAATTTTCATATTTTTTAATTTTTCAAGCAAAGGGTCGCTTTGGGCTTCTTTTTTGGCAATATCATTCAATTGGTTTTGAATAAATTTGGATAGACTTATATTTTGCCTTTCCACATATTTTTTCGCCCATTCGATAGTATCACTTTCGATACTTAAAGTAAGTTTTGAAGTTGCCATTACGTCTATATTATACGTGCAAATATAAAAAATTTATACGTGTGTTTGTTTTATCACCCCCAACTCTTTTCCAACCTTAGTAAACGCCGCAATAGCCTTATCCAAATGCCGCATTTCGTGCGCAGCCGAGATTTGTACCCTGATGCGCGCTTTGCCCTGCGGAACTACCGGGTAGTAAAAGCCGATCACGTAAATACCTTCATCAAGCATTTTAGCGGCAAACTGTTGCGCCAGTTTTGCATCATATAACATCACCGGTACAATGGGATGTACGCCGGGCTTAATATCAAAACCGGCTTCAGTTATTTTTTTGCGGAAATATTGCGTGTTGCTTTCCAGCTTGTCGCGAAGTTCTGTTGTCTCGCTCAGCATGTTTAAAACAGCAATGGATGCGCCGGTGATGGATGGCGCGAGCGTGTTCGAAAATAAATAAGGGCGCGAACGCTGGCGCAGCATATCAATAATTTCCTTACGGCCCGATGTGAAGCCGCCCGATGCGCCGCCTAAAGCTTTACCAAGTGTTCCGGTAATAATATCTATTTTATCCATTACCCCGTGGTATTCATGCGTGCCACGGCCCGTCTTGCCCATAAAGCCTGAACAGTGGCTTTCATCAATCATCACCAAAGCGTTATACAGTTCGGCCAGTGCGCAAATTTTATCAAGTTGGGCAATAGTGCCGTCCATGCTGAAAGCGCCGTCAGTAACAATAATTCGGTGACGGCAATCCATCGTAGCTTTTAGCTTTTCCTCCAGGTCGGCCATATTGTCATGCCTGTAACGCTGGCGTTGGGCCTTGCATAAGCGTACCCCGTCAATGATGGACGCGTGGTTCAATTCATCCGAAATTATGGCATCCTGTTCATTAAACAAGGGCTCGAAAACGCCTCCGTTGGCGTCAAAAGCGGCGGCGTATAGTATGGTATCTTCGGTGCCTAAAAATTCGGCTATCTTTTTTTCAAGCTCTTTATGGATATCCTGCGTGCCGCAAATAAAACGGACGGAGGAAAGCCCGTAACCATGGGTATCCAGCGCTTCTTTTGCGGCTGCTATTACTTTTGGATGCGACGAAAGCCCGAGGTAATTATTGGCGCAAAAGTTTATGACATGCTTGCCCCCCTGCACTTCAATCTCAGCGCCCTGGGGCGATGTGATTATCCTTTCCCGTTTGTACAAACCGGCGCTTTCAATATCGGCGAGCTCCTGTTGCAAAACCGGCTTTAGTGTTTTATACATGGTATGGTTATTTGTGTGGCTGCAAAATTAAGCATTAACAGGCAATTGACCATTTTAATTCAGTCAAAATATAACGGTCGAAACAATTTGCATTAAAACCGTATTAAATAAGAATACTTATGAGAAAAATCTTACTGTTAATTATTTGTGCATTAGCTGCTTTTAAATTATCGGCACAACAATACACTTTATCGGGCAAAATAACCGGTCAAAATAATACCCCCATTTCTTTCGCTTCAGTTTATATTAAAAATTCAACATACGGTACAACCGCTAATGAAAATGGCGATTATATTTTCAAATTAAAACCGGGTAATTATAATATCGTTTACAGGGTAGTTGGCTATA
>Ga0206855_10135_pt1 | contig 22596 bp, 16 predicted proteins | sample Alteio_BWOrgCont_51_FD_152637 | JGI IMG/M metagenome (GOLD analysis project Ga0206855, IMG submission 152637) | Enriched cells from forest soil in Barre Woods Harvard Forest LTER site, Petersham, Massachusetts, United States -... | ecosystem: Environmental > Terrestrial > Soil > Temperate forest >...
GTCCCGCGGCCCATGTATCAGCTTTTATTGCCAATGAAACTACAAATTTTGATAGTGTCCATGTTTTAGGCTCATGGTCAGGGGTACCAGTAAAAAGTCAGTCTTTCCAGGCTAATACATTTAGTGTTGCTCCCTTATCCTGGGCCGTGAATGCCGGCCAACTCACAGGTTCCGGTGGTTTTTACCTGCAGTTCACTAATTTTCTTAATACAGTGGCCCTTTCTTATATTTCGGTGCAATATCCGCATACACCCAACATCGGGGGACTTTCAAATATGATGCTTTATGTACCCGATACTTCAGCTTCAATAGGTTCAACCTATCTCAAGTTAACTAACCTGGGTGTTGCTGCAACAGATTCTGTAAGGCTGTATGACCTAACCAACCACAGAAGGATGGAGGTAATATATAGCGGGGGCAGCTACAATGTGCTGTTGCCTAATTCTGCTGTTTTCGGTACGGTTAAACAATGCTACCTCACTTCAGAATCGCAGGTAAACTATGTTACGTCGGTTAAGCCTGCAGGAAATGGAGGTGTATTCACACAGTATTCGGCTTCAGTCGGAAACAAACCAACCTATATTTTTGTTACCCACCCAACCTTAATTTCAGAGGTGCATCAATATGCGCAATACAGGTCGGCTAAATTCGATACAGTAGTTGCCGATGTGGAACAGCTTTATGACCAGTTCTGTTATGGAATTGAAAAGGACCCTTTGGCCATACGCAACTTTTGCAACTACGGCCTGAATAATTGGAAGAACAAACCGGGCTATCTATTCCTGGTGGGAAAGGGGATACACGAATGTTTCTGGAGGCAGAGCAATACCAATTATGGAGAAGTACTGGTTCCATCAATTGGTTATCCTTCTTCTGATGCAATGCTGACAACGGGGTTAATCAACGGACCCGGAATTTCTCCATTGAAACCCGCTATACCCACTGGCCGTTTAGCGGCGCGCACTGCAACCGATGTTGCTAATTACCTTTCTAAAGCAATGACATACGAAGGCGCAACCCCTGCCTTATGGCAAAAAAATATAGCCCATTTCTGCGGTGGTTCCGGTTACGTTGAACAAACCCAATTTGCAGACTACCTAAACATATATGCCGGTATAGCGGTTGACACATTTTTCGGGGCCAGGGTATTTACGTTCACAAAAACAACCTCGTCGCCTATAGATATTACACTCGCCGATTCTGTAACGCAGCTTATCAATAACGGGGTATCAATAATGACTTTCTTCGGGCATGCTTCAGGCAATGACTTCGACATTAACCTCGATGCCCCATCTGATTATAACAATGTGGGCAAATACCCGCTTATTATTGCCGATGCCTGTTTTTCAGGCGACATATTTCAGCCTGTCGGCATAGGAAAGGTAACCACCAGTGAAGAGTTTGTACTTGATAAGGTTGGTTCTATAGGCTTTTTAGCGGTCGATGATATTGGCGATGCTCCATACCTGTTTAATTATACCGATTCATTGTACTACAATTTTTGTAAAGGCATGTACCGTAAGCCACTTGGCAATTGCATACAACGTACCATTAACGGGGTAGGTGGGGCCGATCTATCCACGGGGTTGCTGACCGACTATACCTGCCTTGAGATGACCTTGCATGGCGACCCTGCTATTGCCATTAATGCTAATGACACCTTGCCCGATTACGCTGTGAATGATTCCAGCCTGTTTTTTACGCCTAACAATGTAACAACACAAATCGATTCTTTTTTGGTGAATGTGGTAGTAGTGAACAATGCTGAGGCTGTAAAAGAGCCGGTTCTGAAGCCATTGCAGGTTGAGATAGACCGCCTTTACCCAAATAATACTAAAGGGCAATACTTCGTAAACATTAAAAACGGCATATATAACCGCGATACTATCAAGGTTGAAATGCTTGTGGATAAAGTGAAAGGACAAGGCTTAAATTATTTCACTGTAAAGGTTAACCCTTCACATACAGATCCCGAGACTAACTATCTTAACAATAATATAATAAATCAGGGGCTGTTAATTTCATCGGGCGATATTATTCCTGTATATCCCTATAATTATTCTATCATTCCAAGAGATACAGCTACACTAAAAGCCTGTACAGGCGACCCGTTTGCCTCGCCCCACAGTTATATTTTTCAGCTCGATACAACCGATGGGTTTAATACACCTTTTCTTAAAACCCAGGTTATATATAATGCCAAAGGAGGAGTGGTAAATGCCACATGGCGAAACTGGACGAGCACCCCCGGCTCGCCTATTATACATCCGGTTTCTATAGGCCCCACAGGTATAGGGCCGCATCCGGTTGGCGCTACCGGCGCGCCCATAACTTTCAGAGACAGTACTGTGTATTACTGGCGCGTAAGGCGCGATACCAATGACGTTAAAGACTATGGTTGGCTGGGCAGTTCGTTCCAGTATATAAAGGGAAAGGCAGGTTGGGGGCAGTCGCATTATTTCCAGTTCAGGAATAACCAGTATAATTTTATGTACCAGGATTTCCCCCGCCGCGATTGGAGATTCTCGCCTACTGCAAAACTTATTAGCTGCCAGACGTATGGTGGAGGCGACCCTCGTAGCAGCGGTAATTGGTGGCATGCGGGTTACTTAATTGACCTGAATGATATGGATGGTGCAGGCTGCGGGTATACCCCTGCGTTATATGTAGCGGTTATTGACTCTATTACCCTGACCCCATGGGAGCCTATTCAACACCCCGGAATTAATGCTGCCAATTCACCTACCAATTACACATCTGACGGTTGCAGTCCAATCGATTCAAGGTTTATGTTCTTTACCAACAACCCGACCCAGCTGGCTGCCCTTGATACCATGCTGAAAGATTCGGTTCCAAATGGCGATTATATATTAGTGTGGAGTTGGTTCGGTTCGTATATCAGGAGTTGGAATTCGCTCAGCAAAAATAGCCTGTTGTATGAATTTCAAAAACTAGGAGGGGCAACGGTTTCAAATATTGCAGTGACCAAAAATGATAGTATACCCTGGATATTTTTTGTGCAAAAAGGTAACGTTGCAAGTGCAAGGTCGGTAATAGGGGCAACCGATACTTCGGCCATAATATTGAATGATACGCTTAAAAACCATACAGGCTATGGCAGCATGACAACGCCCATAATAGGCCCGGCCCAAAAGTGGGATTCTATTTCGTGGCGGCAGCACCCATTGGTTAAAAATGCCCACGACAGCGTAAAGCTTAATGTAATTGGCATTGACCCTTATGGCAACCCGAAAACGCTTATATCGGGTATCACTCCGGCTATGGCCAATCTTTATATAACATCTATAAATACTAAGCTATACCCCAGCCTGCAGTTTATGCTCTATACAAAGGACCCGGTTACGCTTACACCTTCGCAAATGAATAAATGGCAGGTGTTTTATACCCCCGTGCCTGAAGTGGCTGTGAATCCTGCTATATACTCATACTTCTATAAAAATAACATCTCTGGAGACGATACGGTGCGATTTAAAACCGTAGTGCAGAATATTGGCGATTACGTTATGGACAGTATGGTGGTAAGCAGCTGGATAGATGATTCGCGTAACAATCAGACCTTTTTACCGGTTAGGCATACCAAGAAACTCAACCCCGGCGACACAACAATGTTATCACTGAAAATAAGTTCGAATGGATATAATGGTAACAACAGTGTATGGTTTAATGTTAACCCTCAATTCGTTACTACTACAAGGCCTGAGCAATATTATTTTAACGACTACGCTAAACAGAACTTTGTGGCTACCGGCGACAAGCACGCTCCGCTGATGGATGTGACATTTGACGGAGTGCATATTCTTAACAACGACATTGTGTCGTCGCACCCGGGCATTTTAATGGAGATTGCAAGCGATAATAAAAATATTCCACTCGACTACCGCGATACCGGCAATATTACCATATACCTGAATAGTGTAAATAGCTCGAACCTGCAGCGGATATTCATAAGCAACCCGCAGGTTCAGTTTACACCTGCAGTGCTGCCCAATAACAGGTGCAAAGTGTTGTATAGTCCTACCCTTGCTGACGGAACATATCAATTGCAGGTACAGGCAACCGACCCGTCGCTTAACCCGACTGCCACCCGGAACTATGCCATCGATTTCCAGGTTATAAATAAGTCGATGATAACGAATGTGGTTAATTACCCTAACCCTTTTTCAACCGCAACACGCTTTGTATTTACTATTACAGGCGACCAGTTGCCAACGTATTTTAAAATACAAATTATGACCATTACAGGCAGGGTAGTGCGCGAAATAACCGAGCAGGAGCTGGGGCCATTGCATATAGGGCGCAACATTACTGAATATGCATGGGACGGCACCGACCAGTTTGGCGACAGGCTGGCTAACGGCATATACCTTTACAGGGTTGTAACATCAATCAACAGTCAATCAATTGAACATATGGCTACCGACGCCGATTCGTATTTTAAAATGGGAATGGGTAAAATGTATTTATTGCGATAGGTTATATAATTATAGTTTGTGGATAAAGAGATTAATGTAAAAAACCGTAAGGCCTCGTTTGATTACGCCCTGCTCGACAGGTATATTGCGGGGCTGCAACTCAAGGGCACTGAAATAAAATCGATACGCGAAGGCAAGGCGGCTATTGCTGATGCCTTCTGCTTTTTTGAGAAAGGCGAATTATGGGTAAAGGGCCTGCACATTACGGAATATAGTAAGGCATCATTCTCTAATCACAACCCGTTGAGGGACCGTAAACTTTTGTTGCAGAAGAAAGAGCTGAAAAAAATATCGAACTCGTTTAAAGAAGGTATGGCCATTGTGCCTACAAGGCTGTTTATTAACGATAAAGGCTGGGCCAAGCTTGAAGTGGCGCTTGCCAAAGGAAAGAAACAATTTGATAAACGGGAAACCATTAAACGCCGCGAACTGCAGCGTACTCTTGGCAGGAACATAAAATAAAAAAGCCCCGACATTGTCAGGGCTTTTTTATTTGCTTTATCAGCTTCTACTAGAAGTGGAAGTTGATATAAAGTGAACCGCCTCCTGTACCGAAAGCAGAGTTGATACCGTTATCAAAGCTAAATGAGCTTGAACCACCGGTGTGGGTAGTAACACTCATGTCAGATGTAGTATAGCTTTCTGTTGTCAAGGTGCCTTGCCCGGTTGAAGAGAAGGTTAAACCCCATGTGTATTCAGCCCCTACTGATACTTTAGGCATGAAGAAGTATTCAAAACCTATAAAACCAAGCAGGTTAACGCCAAAGGTAGAACCCATGTCGTTTTCAGTGACACGAGATAGTCCAGTAGTTACTGTAGGAGGGCTTGTGGTCCAGTTGGTAGTTGATTGGCCACCCATTCCATACGTACTGTTGTAGGCGTTACCATAGGTGTACGCATTGCTGCTTCCTGTTAAGAAGAACATCAGTTCAGCGCCATAATAACCTTGCAGGCGGGTTTTGCCTCTTCTTTTTTCCATACCTGCGCCAAGGCCAATGAAGTGCTGTGCATAGCTCCAATGGTCAGTTACGGTTGGAGGTACTCCTGTACCGGTGTAGGTTTCGTCTGTAACCAGGTTGTCCATACCGGTATGGTTAATACCAATCCTTACAATAGCGCGGTAAGCGGTTTGGTTGTCTACAAAGTACTTGCCCATAATGGTTTGATTGCCATTAAGGAAGTTTGCCACCGGTGCAGTGTTACCTGCTGCAGAACTGGTAAGGAAATTACCAATGTAATTAAGGAAAGGAACAGCATTGAAGCTAATGGCCCAATCGCCGGCCTCGGGAAGGTACATTTCCCCTTTCTTGGAGATTAATTGGTCTGAGCCCTGTGCAAACAGCCCTAGTGTGCTGATTGCCAAAGCGGCAGTTAAAATGATTTTTTTCATGTGAAGTTGTGTTTTGGTTAATTGGGGTCAAAGATACAAAGAAACCCCCGACAGGAGGGGGTATGTAACCCCCTGTAATTATCAACCCCAATGTGTTGATAAAAAAGGGTTTTCAAATGTTTTTATTGTCCCAATCGGTGGCATTAATCATGGGCACAAACGAGAAGTTACCGAACTCCTGCGTTACATATTTGCCATCAGCCGTCTTTCTTATCTTTTTCATTACCTGAACATTACCTGTACCTTCGGGAATAACCAGTATTCCATTAGGTTTTAGCTGGTCAAGCAGGTCCTGGGGTATGTATGGGGCGGCGGCAGTAACAATTACCCTGTCGAACGGGGCGAAGGTTGGCAGGCCCTTATAGCCGTCGCCATAAAAGCATTTTACCGGGTATCCAAGCTTTTCCAGCATTACTTTTGCCTTCTCGTACAGCTTTTTATGCCGTTCTATAGAGTACACTTTGGCTCCCATAGCAGATAATACAGCCGACTGGTAGCCCGAACCGGTTCCTATTTCAAGCACCATATCGCCTTTCCTTATTTCCAGCAACTCGCTTTGCCGGGCAACGGTATAGGGTTGTGAAATGGTTTGTCCTTCACCAATCTGGAATGCCGTATCCTGGTAAGCGAATTTCAGGAAGGAACTATCCATAAACAGGTGGCGGGGTACCTTTTCAATAGCCTGTAATACCGCTATATCTTTTATGCCTTTACGCTTAATTTCAGCAATAAGGTTTTTACGCAGGGCCTGGTGTTTAAAAGAATCGTCCATAGGGCAAAATTAAAAAGATTACGGGTGCCAATACTTTAATAATTTTGCCGCTCAAATTGCATAAACCATGCTGAAGATAGGAGTTATAGGGGCAGGCCACCTGGGCAAGATACATATGAGGCAGATAAAGGAAATACCTGCATACAAACTGGTTGGCTTTTATGACAGCGACCCTGTAGTGGTACAGGCAGTAACAGCCGAGTTTAATGTGGAGGCCTTTGCCAGCGTGGAAGAGCTTATAAAGGAAGTGGATGTGGTGGATGTGGTTGTTCCTACCCTGAATCATTACGAGTGTATTACAGCGGCTGTTAAGCAATCGAAGCACGTTTTTGTTGAAAAACCATTGGCAGCAACGGTGGCGGAGGCTAAAAAGCTGGTTGCCCTGGCGCATGAAGCCAATATTAAAACGCAGGTGGGCCATGTGGAGCGCTACAACCCTGCTTTTCTTGCTATAAAAGATATGTGCGACCAGCCTATGTTTATAGAAGGCCACCGACTGGCGCAGTTCGACCCCAGAGGTACCGATGTTTCCGTGGTACTCGACCTTATGATTCATGATATAGATATTGTGCTGAGCCTTGTAAAATCGGATGTGAAGCGCATTAGCGCTAGCGGGGTAGCTATTGTAAGCGATACCCCTGATATTGCCAATGCCCGTATTGAATTTGACAATGGATGCGTGGCCAACCTTACAGCCAGCCGCATATCGCTGAAGAAAATGCGTAAAATAAGGCTCTTTCAGAAAGATGCCTATATTTCGGTAGACATGCTGGAGCATAAGGCCGAAATTGTAAGAATAAAAGATGTTACCGGCAATAACGAGAAGGAAAACAACTTCTCGATGGTAATGGATGTGGGGAAAGATAAAAAACAAAAGCGCATAACACTGGAACAGCCGCAGGTAGTGGCAAATAACGCCATACGAATGGAATTATCTACCTTTGCCGAATCAATAATGAATAACCAGCCAACCGGGGTAACCATTGAAGATGGAGCCAAAGCCCTGGAAATAGCGTATAAAATAATAGAAAAAATCGATTTTTTGCAGACTAAATAAGGGTTTCAGGGAAGTAGCCGGTATAGGGCGCAATAAAACAAACCTTTCTACGTTAGAACTTATAATGACGAAAAAATATTTTCTGTTATCTGTAATTATTTTCCCGGCAATAATTGCCCTTTTCCCTTCATGCAGTAAGTTCGACCCTCCTGAAGTTATACCGGCTTATGGCCATGTCAGTGTTATTAAGCTTGATACTACCAATAACTCCCAGGGCTCTCCCTCTAATATGGGCATTACCGATGCCTGGGTATATGTAGATGAAAACCCCGTAGGCGCTTTTCAAATGCCCTGTACTTTCCCTATAGTAGTGCCAACAGGGTATCACAACGTTTTAATTTTTGCAGGTACCGAAGATGACGGACTTTCAGCACAACGGACCAAATACCCTTTTTACACTGCATACAGTATAAACACAACTCTTACCCAGGGCAGTGTGGTATCTTTTACACCCACTGTAACCTACCAGACATGGACCAACTTTGCCTGGTTGGAAGATTTTGAAAGCCCATTTACAACTCTTTATGATACTATTGCGTATAGCAGTGATACCGGTTTAGTTGTAATAAGCAAAACTTCCAACCCCAATGTTTTTGATGGCAATCATTCAGGAGCGGTTTATTTAGTAGGAGCTAATAGTAAAACGCATTTCAGGGGTTATACAAGTTCTTTTAACTTGCTGAATGATGGTAACCCAGTTTACCTTGAGATGAATTATAAAACAGATGCATCTTTTGCAGTAGGCCTCTTATATGCCGGCACCTCCACGTATAGTGGTCAAACTGTACCGATTGTATATGTTGATACGGCCAGTACATGGAAGAAAATGTATGTTAACATTTCGCAAACCCTGGTTTCAACAAATAGTGGAGCATTTAAAATATATTTTGATATGCTCCTTCCTGGTGGCCAGCCAACAGCTGCATTATACCTTGATGACCTTAAATTGCTGACGCATAAGTGATGAATAAAGGCAAGGAAATAGCCAAATACATTGTCGCCGACTTTATTTCTTCTGCCGGTGTGTGGGCCGCTTTCTGGTTTTTCCGTAAGCAGTATATACAGGTACAGAACAGTGGTGTTCCGGTTTCATTTCACCCAACAGCAAGGGTTTATGCCGCTATTCTAGTAATCCCATTATTCTGGATATTCCTTCATGCACTCGTCGGCCTTTATTCTAACGTCTTCCGCAAATCGCGCGTGGCCGAGCTAAAACAGATTTTTGTTATTGATTTAATCGGTGTAATATTCCTATTCTTTACCCTTATAGTAAAGGATGAGATTATCAATTACAGGTCGTATTACATATTTATATCTGCTCTTTTCGGCATGCAGTTCGGCGCCACTGCCCTTATGCATCTTATTCTAACAACCCGTACCAATAACAGGGTACACGACAGGAGAATAGGGTTCAATACAGTACTGGTAGGCAGCAATGAAAAGGCTTTCCAGCTTTATTTGGATATGGAAAAACAGCGGAAATCGTCGGGTAATAAGTTTGTAGGCTTTGTGCATGTTGATAATAGCAATGGCTTTTCGGCTGAACTGAGCAGGAAATTGGGCCACCTTGGCGAATTTGAAGGCATAAGGGATATTATACTTAAGCAAAAGGCCGAAGAAGTGATTGTAGCTATTGAATCGTCGGAGCATAAGTATATTGAAACCATTGTAAATACATTGGGTGATTGCGACGTGGTAATTAAGGTAATACCCGATATGTACGATATTCTTACCGGTTCGGTGCGCCTGGTATCAATCCTTGATGCGCCGCTTATTGTAGTATCACGCGATATTCTGCCACCCTGGCAACGTGTTTCTAAGCGTGTATTTGACATTGCGGTGTCCCTGTTCTTTTTGCTGATATTGTCGCCTGTTTATTTCATTATAGGGGTTGCAATAAAAATGACCTCGAAGGGCCCTGTTATTTATTCGCAGGAGAGGATTGGCCTGCACGGCAAACCGTTTTATATTTATAAGTTCCGGTCTATGATTGTTGATGCTGAAAAGAATGGCCCTGCCTTGTCAAGCGAAACAGACAGCCGTATAACCCCTGTCGGTAAATTCCTGAGAAGGACAAGGCTCGATGAGCTTCCGCAGTTTTATAATGTGCTTTTGGGCGATATGTCTACTGTGGGCCCACGCCCTGAAAGGGAATACTACATTAACCTTATTATGCAGAGAACTCCTCACTACAGGCATTTGCATAAGGTAAAGCCGGGTATTACATCATGGGGCCAGGTAAAATATGGCTATGCTGAGAATGTGGAACAAATGATAGAACGTATGAAGTATGACCTGTTGTACATTGAAAATATATCCTTCCTGCTCGATGTGCGTATTCTTATCTACACCGTCCTGATTATGGTTCAGGGCAGGGGTAAATAACCCGGATTTCAATTTCGTATTATTTAATCTTTATTAACGCAATAATAAGGCATTGTTAGCGGCAGATACGTATTTTTGCCGTATAAATACCATAAAGTATGGATACCATAAAGTTTGGCACCGATGGCTGGAGAGCAATTATTGCTGAAGAATATACTGTAACAAACGTTATACGCGTTGTCGAAGCCACTGCCCGCTGGGTAAGAAAAGATAATGATAAGGCAAGTGTGGTTGTAGGTTACGATTGCCGCTTTGGCGGGAAAATGTTTGCTGAAACCGTTGCCAAGGTATTGTCATATTATAACATTAAGGTATTTCTTACCGATAATTTTGTGTCTACCCCTATGATATCGTTAGGCGTGGTAAGGCATAAAGCAACTTTGGGGATAATTATTACCGCCAGCCATAACCCGGCTTCATATAACGGGTATAAGCTTAAAGGCCCTTATGGCGGGCCTTTGCTTGAAAAGAATGTTAAGGAAATTGAAGAACTGATACAGGATAGCCCAACGGTAGATATTAAGTCTATCGACCTTAATGCACTGATTGCAAAAAAAGCGCTAGAATATACCGACCTTGAAACCCTTTATTGCAAACATGTAGAAAAGAACTTCGACCTGAAACTTATTAAAAAGTCAGGATTGAGGTTAGGATACGATTCAATGTATGGTGCCGGGCAGAACGTGATAAAAAAGCTTTTCCCTGAGGCTACATTATTGCACTGTGTAAATAACCCCTCTTTTGGCGGAACTGCACCTGAGCCTATAGAGCGCAACCTTGTTGAGTTTGAAACACTGATTAAAAAGTCGAAAAAATTTGATGTTGGTCTGGCTACTGACGGTGATGCTGACCGCATTGGCTTATATAATGGCAAAGGTCATTTTATCGATTCGCATAATATTATTCTGCTGCTCATTAACTACCTTGTTACCTATAAAAAGATGAAAGGGAAGGTGTGTGTTGCATTTTCGGTAACCGAAAAGTTAAAGAAGATTTGCGCCCATTATAATATTCCTCTTCAGGTGGTTAAAGTAGGTTTCAAGTACATATGCGGCGTAATGATAACCGAGGATGTATTATTAGGCGGGGAAGAATCGGGTGGGATAGCCATAAAAGGCCATATACCTGAACGCGATGGTATATGGATAGGGCTTACCATTATTGAATATATGGCAAAAACCGGTAAAAGCCTTGATGACCTTATAAAAGAGGTTACCAAAATAACAGGTAAATTTGCCTATAAACGTGTTGACCTGCATATTACAGAAGAGAAAAAGCAGGCTATATTGAAAAATTGCAGGGAGAATAGATACACTTCGTTTGGTAAGTTTAAAATAAGCAGGATAGAAGACCTTGACGGCTATAAATTCTTCTTTAATAACGATGAATGGCTGATGATACGCGCTTCGGGAACGGAGCCTGTATTACGGGTTTACGCTGAAGCCGCGACAGGTGCGGAAGCAGACAGGATAATGGCCGATGCAGCTAAAGTGCTGGCATAAAAGTAAAGAAGAGGAGAAAAAATAAATGGCTGATTCGAATTTTGTAGATTATGTAAAAATCTGTTGCCGCACCGGCAAGGGTGGAAAAGGCTCTGTGCATTTTTACCGCGATAAATTGGTTTCCAAGGGCGGTCCCGATGGCGGTGATGGTGGCAGAGGCGGGCATATTATTTTGCGCGGTAATAAGCAGTTATGGACCTTGCTTCACTTGAAATACAGAAAGCACGTTATTGCGGGCGAAGGCGGAGATGGATCATACCAGCTTATGACAGGAGCTAATGGTAAGGACGAAATCCTTGAAGTTCCTGTTGGTACCATAATAAAAGACGAAGAAACAGGTAAAGTAGAATTTGAAATTACTCATGACGGTGAGGAACGTATTTTGTTAAACGGTGGCAGGGGCGGATTAGGTAATAACCATTTTAAATCGGCCACACGCCAGAACCCACGCTTTGCGCAACCGGGCGAGCCGGGCCAGACCAAATGGAAGATACTGGAACTTAAAATATTAGCCGACGTAGGGTTAGTAGGATTCCCTAATGCAGGAAAATCGACCTTGCTCTCAGTAGTGTCAGCTGCCAAACCCGAAATAGCAGACTATCCATTTACTACCCTTGTGCCTAATTTGGGTATTGTAGGGTATCACGATAACTTTTCATTTGTAATGGCCGATATACCCGGTATTATAGAAGGCGCGCATGAGGGTAAGGGGCTTGGGTTAAGGTTTTTAAGGCATATAGAACGTAACTCAGTGTTACTGTTCATTGTGGCCTGCGATGCTCCCGATATAGTTAAAGAATACCAGGTGTTACTTTCTGAACTGGAAAAGTATAATCCTCAATTGCTTGAAAAACGCAGAATACTTGGCATATCGAAGTGCGATATGGCCGATAAGGAATTACAGGATGAACTTAAAAAGGAATTGAAGAAGGGAGATAAAATATTGAAGAAAATGCCTGTGGTGTTTTTCTCATCGCTTACCCGCCAGGGTATACCCGACCTTATTGAAGCCCTTTGGCAAAGTATTAATTTGTAAAATGCAAAAGTCCTGCAACAAGGTATTACCCTTATGCAGGACTGGTATAGTGTAAACTACCTTTTACGTAAGCTTACTTAGAAAGCTTGTTAGCCTTCTTCATCAGTTTCGACTTCAGGTTAGAAGCTTTGTTCTTGTGGAACACATTCTTCTTCGCCAACTTGTCAATAGCAGCTAAAACTTCAGGAAGTTCTTTGTTCATTTCCACTTTGCTTTCGATGCCCTTAACGTCCTTAATTAACGTACGTACAGTCTTAGCCTGGTAACGGTTACGTTGCCTTTTAGCTTCGTTAGAACGGATACGCTTGATTGATGATTTGTGATTTGCCATGATTGTTTATATAAGAAGTTATTTAACACGTTCGCAATACTCGCCTGTGCGGGTATCAATCCTTATTCTATCGCCCTGGTTAACAAACAGGGGTACATATACTTCAGCACCTGTTTCAACTTTTGCAGGTTTGCCGGTGTTGGTGGCAGTGTCGCCTTTTACGCCCGGCTCTGAATAGGTTACTTCAAGCTCAACAAAAACAGGAGGCTCAGCGGTAATAGGGGTATCATTCTCAAAAGCTACCTTTACTTCCATGCCTTCCTTCATAAACTCAGACCCTTTACCGAACATAACCGCGGGAATGTGTACTTGTTCATAGGTTTCGTTGTCCATACAAACAATAAAATCGCCTTCCTGGTATATATACTGCAATTGCTTGAATTCCACTCTTACCACGTCCACTACTTCACCTGACCTGAAACGGGTTTCCACAAGTTTACCTGATTTCAGGTTCCTCATTTTAGCCTGGTAAAAAGCCCTGAGGTTACCAGGTGTACGGTGTTGATATTCGATAATGGAACATAACTCACCATTGAATTTGATGAATGTGCCAACTCCTATATCTCCGGTTGTAGCCATTAGTTTAAATTTTAAAGGGGTGCAAAGGTAGTAAATTATTTGTTATAAACAACCCCGTAGGCCGTTTAAATGGACTTAATTAGAGCCTTGTGTCTCCCTGTCCCAGGTATCTTCGGTAATGGGCAAATCGCCCTTAAAGTAATAGGTTTGGCCCCAGCTCCATGTTTTGCGGGTATAAATCCAGCCATGGGTACCCTTAACCACTACACGGCGGGTAACCTCGCAACCCGGTTCATCAACATGCTCTTCGGTTATGCCCTGTTTGTATTTTGTGGCCACTGAATCGGGTGCCTCTGTCGGGTCTTTAGAGCTTGTATCTTTCTTAACAGGGGTAATATTAGTAATTGGAGTTTGCTGGGCAAGTATGTTCTGTATTTCAGTAATACGCTGTTTGGGGAAATTTTCATTGGGCTTAATAGCCGATGCTTGCTGGTAAGCTGTTAACGCAGACTTATAAGTATGAGTTAAATAAAACTGGTTAGCCTTATTAAGGGCAGCAGTATACTTATCATTCAAGGCCTTATTAATAGCAGCCAATGAGTCTGCAGTTCGTTTCTTTTGGGCCGCAACAGCAGCTAAAGAATCTGATGTTCTTTGCTTTTTTGCTGCAATGGCAGCCAGCGAGTCTGCTGTTCTCTGTTTTTGTGCAGCAATAGCGGCAGCAGCGTTTTTAGCATTTGCCAGTGAGTCGGCTGTTCGTTTCTTTTTCGCATCTACAGCGGCCAATGAGTCTGCAGTACGTTTCTTCTGGGCTGCAATGGCAGCAGACGCATTTTTAGCATTGGCTAAAGAATCAGCCGTTCGTTTCTTTTTCGCATCTATAGCGGCCAGTGAGTCAGCAGTCCTCTGTTTTTTAGCAGCAATAGCAGCAGACGCATTTTTAGCATTGACTAAAGAATCAGCCGTTCGTTTCTTTTTCGCATCTACAGCGGCCAGCGAGTCAGCAGTCCTCTGTTTTTTAGCAGCAATAACAGCTGCTGCAGCATTTTTAGCATTAGCCAGGGAGTCGGCTGTACGTTTCTTTTTCGCATCTGCAGCAGCCAGCGAGTCAGCAGTCCTCTGTTTTTTAGCAGCAATAGCAGCTGCTGCAGCATTTTTAGCATTAGCCAGGGAGTCGGCTGTACGTTTCTTTTTCGCATCTGCAGCAGCCAGTGAGTCGGCTGTTTTCTGCTTTTGGGCAGCAATGGCATCAGCGGCCGCTTTTTTAGCATTTGCCAGTGAATCGGCTGTACGTTTTTTCTGTGCTGCAATGGCGGCGGCTGCATTTTTAGCGGCAGCCAATGAGTCGGCTGTACGTTTCTTTTTAGCATCTACAGCTGCCAGCGAATCGGCCGTACGTTTTTTCTGCGCAGCAATAGCATTAGCCAGGTTTTTAGCATTAGCCAGCGAGTCGGCCGTACGTTTCTTTTTTGCATCAATAGCAGCCAGTGAGTCGGCTGTCTTCTGCTTTTGGGCAGCAATAGCAGCGGCTGCGGCATTTTTAGCGGCAGCTAGTGAGTCAGCCGTTCGTTTCTTCTTGGCATTTATAGCGGCCAGTGAGTCAGCGGTCCTTTTCTTTTTGGCATCTACAGCAGCCAGCGAGTCGGCAGTGCGTTTTTTCTGCGCGGCAATAGCAGCGGCGGCTGCATTTTTAGCAGCGGCCAGCGAATCAGCCATTCGTTTCTTTTTAGCATCTACAGCTGCCAGTGAGTCGGCCGTACGTTTTTTCTGCGCGGCAATAGCAGCAGCGGCTGCATTTTTAGCAGCGGTCAGCGAGTCAGCGGTACGTTTCTTTTTAGCATCTACAGCAGCCAATGAGTCAGCTGTTTTTTTCTTTTGGGCAGCAATAGCCGCCGCCGCATTCTTAGCATTGGCTAACGAATCAGCCGTGCGTTTCTTTTGTGCAGCTATAGCAGTTAAGGAGTCAGCTGTTTTTTTCTTTTGAGCGGCAATAGCAGCTGCGGCATTTTTAGCGGCAGCCAGTGAGTCGGCCGTTCGCTTCTTTTTGGCATCTATGGCAGCCAGTGAGTCAGCTGTTCGCTTTTTCTGTGCGGCAATAGCAGCAGCAGCAGCGTTTTTAGCATTCGCCAGTGAATCAGCGGTACGTTTCTTTTGTGCGGCTACGGCAGCCAATGAGTCAGCCGTTTTTTTCTTCTGTGCTGCTATAGCAGCTGCGGCATTCTTAGCAGCAACAAGTGAATCAGCCGTGCGTTTCTTTTTAGCATCCACGGCAGCCAGTGAATCGGCAGTTTTTTTCTTCTGGGCAGCAAGAGCAGCAGCAGCGGCATTTTTAGCGGTAGCCAATGAGTCAGCGGTACGTTTCTTTTTTGCAGTAACAGCTGTCAGTGAGTCAGCTGTTTTTTTCTTTTGAGCGGCCAGTGCAGCATCAGCGGCCTTCTTTGCATTAGCTATTGAATCGGCAGCTCTTTTCTGAGCAACCGCTTTTTTTATAGCCGCTAATGAATCCGATTTCTTTTGAGCAATAGCAGCAGCAGCATCTGACGTGGCTTGCTGTTTTAATTTGTCAATAGCCGCTACCTGATCTTTCGGGTATTGTTCAGATGGTTTTATCTGTTCAGCCGCAAGATAATCTTGTTTGGCGTTATCGTAATCCTTACCATGAAACTCACCATCGGCCTTGGCAATTGCTTTCCTATACTGGGCGTCAACTTCTTTCGCTTTGTCTTCTGCATCGTGCTGAGCTTTCAGCAGTTTATCTATAAGGCTTTGAATTGATTTTGTATAAGCGTCATCGTAATTAAAGTCACCAACTTTCTGGTAACTAGGGTCGTATACAATTTTAGCTATGGGTTGTTTTAAAACGTCGTCAAGGTCAACCCCGGTCACTTCGGGGAATATAGATACGTCAATCGGGAAATCAGAAAACGGGTTCTTGGCCCTGTCTGTAGGCACATTCTGTGTTGAGAAATTAATGCGTTTTGTTATATAGCCTGGTTTAGAGAAGGTTATCACATAATCTACTCCTAAATCAAGTGTCAGGGAATATTTCCCGTTATCAGATGTTATGGTTCTTTGAAGAGAGCCATTAGCATAAAGCTGTATTACCGCACCGGGCAATTTCTTATTGTTTTCCGTTACGGTACCGCCTACCTGTATCTGCCCTGTTTGGGCCAAAACCGATGCAGGTGCAATGACCATAAAGCAGAGTGCTAACAATATGTTAGTCAACCGTCTATGTCTCAACGCGTATATGTTACCTCCTATAACCAAAATTCAACGTACTTTTACCAAACTTTATATAGTATATGTAACTTACAAAAATATGAATATTAGTCATTGGGAGTATGATTCTTATTTTAATTCTGTCGATTTAGCAATTATAGGCAGCGGAATAGTAGGATTGACGGCTGCTTTAGCGGTTAAACGCTCGGCACCTTCCTTGAAAGTTCTGGTTATAGAAAAAGGCCCTGTTTTAATAGGCGCGAGCTTGCGCAATGCGGGTTTTGCCTGTTTTGGTTCACCAACCGAATTACTGGATGACTTAAAAAAGCGTTCTTTCGACGAGGTATTTAGCCTGGTTGAAAGGAGGTGGAAAGGTTTAGTAGCATTAAGAAACCTTATTGGCGATGAGGTTATGGAATACGAACCACTTGGCGGATACGAGGTTTACGACGATAAAACAACGTTTGAAGAAAGCAGGGAATCTATAGCAAAATTCAACAAGGAGGTGGCCGGTATTACCGGGGAAAAAGAGACGTATGTCGTGTGCGATGAAAAGATTGAAACTTTTGGTTTTAAGGGCTTTAGCCATATGATAAAAAACTGTTGTGAGGGCCAGCTGAATACAGGAAAAATGATGAGGGCTTTAATAAGTAAAGCGGCTGAAGCTGGGGTAATATTTATTAATGGAACCGAACTTATTGAATACAAGGAAGAAGAAGGTGGTGTTATGTTAAATACTTCATGGCAGAATTTCAAGGTGAAACATGTATTGTTTACCACTAATGCCTATACTTCGCAACTTGTTAAGGAACTGGATATAAAACCTGCCCGCGCCCAGGTGCTTATTACTAATCCTATAAAGGGTTTAAAAGCGCGAGGGGCATTTCATTACGATAAAGGATATTATTATTTCCGTAATGTGGGGCAACGACTGTTGCTCGGAGGTGGAAGAAACCTTGATTTTGAAGGCGAAACCACTACGGAATTTGGCCTTACTGATGTGATACAGAAAGCGCTCGAAAAGTTATTAGCCGAAAAAATAATACCCGGCCATTCATACGAAATAGAACGCAGGTGGAGTGGCATTATGGGGCTGGGCGATGGGGATAAATCACCCATTATAAAGAGTATTTCTTCGCATGTGCATTGTGCAGTTCGCCTTGGCGGAATGGGTGTTGCTATTGGCACCCTGGTGGGCCAGGAAGTGGCAGGCATTGTAATAAGTAAAATGTAAAGGGTATAAAATATAAAAGGCCCTGAAATTAATCAGAGCCTTTTACATGTGCATTTATCTATGCTGCTTTATTGAATAGCAGCTTTAAAATCCGCGTCATCTTTAAATTTAATGAATTCTACGTCGCTTTGTGCTTGTGCTTTCAATGAAGCATCTTTGTTGATAGCTGTCTTCAGTTGATTTACAACACCGTTCTTGTCTCCGCCACGGGCTGCAATAACAGCACGAAGGTACGAAGCAAGAGCGCTCTGGTCGTTTGAGCCATCAAGTGCTGTTTGAGCACCCGCTGCATCGCCGTTAAGAAGCTTTGCAAGAGCTGCGTTGAAGGTTTGGTTGCTTCCTACACTGGTAGCTGCATCAGAATAGTTACCCATTTGAATGTCAACTAACCCCATATTGTAAGTAGCTTCAGGAGCACCATTGGCTTTCTTGAAGTCAGCCATGGCTCCCGTGCGGTCACCTTTCCAGCGTGCAACAACACCAAGGTTGTTCTGAACAGCAGGATTGTTAGCGGAAAGTCCGTCTGCTTTCTGGAATTCAGCAGCAGCGTCAGAAGCTTTATTCTGCATCATTTCAACATAACCAACGTTGTTAGCGCACCTCCAGTCGGTAGGATTTTGCTTCTCAGCGGCTTGATAGATAGCTAATTTCTGGTTCATGTCGGTAGTAAGAGTAGCTGCATAAAGCAATTCTTCTACTGAAAGGCTGTCAGGATGTGAAGCAGAGAGTTGAGTCAATTGTGCATCGCTGCGGCTCTTCTTCTCAGCATTTAATTGGATGATAGCCCTTCTTAATTTAGGAAGGATATGGTCAGCCAATTCAGTATATGTCTTCGACATATTCTTGATTTCTTTCATCCTCTGGTCGTGGTCGGTGTACATTGAAAGTACGCGAACGATGAGGTCTTTATCTTTAATGTCAGAAGCCTGTACAAGGGTTTTGAAACCATCCCAGTCAAGGCCGGTTGTACCTACTTTGTACGACTCGTCCTTAAGAAGCATAGGGTCAGCTTCAATCTTCTTCATTTCTTTTTTGCCTTTGTCGTTGGTAGTTTCAACTTCCAGCTTGCTCTTGAACATTTCCACCATAGCTTTAATAGCCGATTTAGCACGGTCTTCAGCAAGGTGCTCGTTCATAGCTGTTTCACCGTCAGGTGATGCATAAGCAGAAACATTGATACCATCGAACTGCCAACCTTGTTGTACACCCATGGTAACGAAGTCTTTGAATTTCTTCATTTCTTCGCTGTTCATTTCGGTAGGGCGAACGGTTGCCTGGCTGATAGTGTAATAGATATGTGTTGTATCCATTTCCGGTATGGTCTTTTTGAAGTTATCCTTCGCCATAACCAGCTTATCGTCGTTCTGTATTAATAATGCTGTGGTAACTGTACCATCAGCAATCTTCATACTTGGGAAATCTTTCTTGTTATTTACGATAGTAGCTCTTAAATCGAGCTCATCCATTCTCATGTTTGGTGTATAAGCCACCTTGTCTGAATAGCTTTGGCTTCCACCCGATTGGTAGCTGATTTTGGTACCTGTGCCGGTAGCGTTTTCACCTACAAAGGTTACTGGCTTAAGGGCTTTTTCAGTACCGTCAGACAACTTTAAGGTTGGAGTTACGGTTACTACTGCTTTTTTGTTGAAGTACTGTGCAGGGTATTTAACGGAAACGTTTACCGCTACACTGTCTCCATTGTCCTGCAAAGGATTAGGAGTTACTGAATAGCTGACTTGACTGGCATTTTTTATCATTTTTGATAAGCCATTACAACCAGCTACGCCTATACCTGCAATGCACAAGGCAGACAAGACATGTAATTGTTCTTTTCTCATGGATGATTAGGAGATTATTGTTTATAAACTGCGTGCAATATTAACAAAATTTAATTTATGTGAAAGATAAAATAAAGCCTATACTGTAAAAAGATTCTGAACAGCTTATTAACAAATGGTTTACAGGCATATATATGACTTTTGGCATATCTCAATTCTGTAAAGGCTTATTATGTACTTTTACCTTCACTTTTAAGCTATTTTATGAAGATTCTGAATGCAGAGCAGGTACGTGCCTCCGATGCTCATACCATAACCCATGAACCTATTGCCTCCATTGACCTTATGGAGAGGGCAGCAGCTGTATGTACGCATTGGATAACAGGCCATTTCACAAATGAAGTGATGGTTAAAGTGTTATGTGGAATGGGTAATAACGGAGGTGATGGGCTGGCAATTGCAAGATTGCTTCATGATAAGGGATACAGAACAGAGGTTTTCATTGCTCCATGGTTTGCTAAGCCTTCGGCCGATTTTACTGTTAACAGGAAAAGGCTTGAGGATATACCCGTAATGAAAGTGAAAGAATTAAGCAGCCCGGACGATATTTCAATAGATAATACGCATCCAACTATAATTATCGATGCCATTTTAGGCTCTGGCTTATCAAAACCTGTAGAAGGTGAATTAGCTGAACTAATTCAAAAGATAAATACATTTCATTGCCCTGTCATAGCAATTGATATTCCTTCGGGGCTTATGATGGAAGATAATACCAAAGCGAACCATAAGAATATTGTAAACGCAACTGCAACCCTTTCAATAGAGCTACCCAAGTTATCGTTCATGTTTGCAGAAAACGGGCAGCATGTGGGCGACTTTTATATTCTGCCTATTGGCATAGACAAACAATTTATTGCGGGACAAAAGACTTCCAACTATTTTGTAATGCGCGATAAGGTTGTTGGCATGATACAGCCAAGACCCAAGTTTTCACATAAAGGAAATTACGGACATGCATTATTAGTTGCGGGAAGCTATGGCAAAATAGGCGCTGCTGTTTTGGGGGCAAGGGCATGTTTGCGTTCGGGTGCAGGATTATTGACGGTGCATGTGCCCAAATGCGGTTACACCGTTTTGCAGGCCGATGTACCAGAAGCAATGGTTTCAGTGGATGAGGAAGAAAAAGAGTTTTCAGGGATAAAAGATATAAGCCAATACAATGCCATAGGAGTCGGCCCCGGTATTGGAACAGATAAACAAACCCAGAATGCTTTCAAATTATTGATACAGCAAACGCATGTGCCATTGGTTATAGATGCTGATGCTATTAACATACTGGCTGAAAATAAAACGTGGCTGGCGTTTTTACAAAAGAACAGCATTCTTACTCCGCACCCGGGAGAGTTTGCAAGGCTTGCTGGTAAGACAAGCACAGGTTATGATGCCTATACCCTGCAAAAAGAATTTGCTGTAAAGCATGGAGTATATGTGGTGCTGAAAGGTGCGCATACTGCAATTGCAACTCCCGAAGGAGATGTTTATTTTAATTCTACCGGCAACCCCGGTATGGCAACCGCAGGCAGTGGCGATACACTTACCGGGATAATTACAGGTTTGCTTGCACAGGGCCATTCACCAAAAGAAGCAGCCATTTTTGGGGTCTATCTCCACGGACTTGCAGGAGATATTGCCCTGCATGAAATTGGTAGTAATTCTATTATTGCGGAAGATATTACCAATTGTTTGGGGAAGGCCTTTCTTGAAATAGGAAAGTAACTTTTACTTCTTTAAATAATCCCTTTCCCCTGTCTTATAATCACAGGCTCATTTTCGGTGCAATCAACCACAGTTGATTCTTCATTATTACCATAGCCGCCATTAATAACAATGTCAACCTTGTCTTTATAGTGTTCAAATATTTCATCTGGGTCGGTGGGGAATTTGGTAATCTCATCATCGTCGTGCAATGAAGTAGAGACTATAGGGCAGCCCAGTTTTTCAACCAATTTTAATGTAACAGGATTATCGGGTATGCGCACACCAACCGTTTTTCTGCGGCTGTTCATCAGCTTGGGCAGGTTGCTGTTGGCATTTAATATAAAGGTGAACGGGCCGGGTAGGTTATGGCGCATCAGTTTATATACCGATGTGCTCATGGGCATAGTGTAATCTGTAATGTGGCTGAAGTCATGCACAATCATTGAGAATACTGCCTTGTCAACTCGTATGCCTTTAATTTTTGCCAGCCGTTCAATGGCCTTTGGTTGCAATATGCTGCAGCCCATGGCGTAAATAGTATCGGTGGGATAAATTACCACACCACCTAACTGCATAGTCTCAGCCGCATGCGATAATTTATGTTCTTCAATATGGTCAGGGAAAATGGATAGTAATTGGGACATAATTAAGTTGTTAGTCGTTAGTTCTTTAACTTTAAAGTGGCCTTTAATCCTTTCTCCTGCTGTATAAACTGAATTTCATGGTCTGCGGAGTATACCATACCCGACGGCGGCAATGGTTCCAGCTCTATTGTTCCGGTTTGCTCTTTCATGGTATCCACCAAATTCATGCGCTCGTCGTATTTCTTAGCGTAATCCGAAGTTACATTAAATTGGGTAACAGCATTATAAATGTTAAAACCAAGGCAGAGGAACAATATAGTCCATGAATATTTTACAAAAGAGGAAGAGGAATACATACCGATAAGTACAAAGCTTGTTACGAAAAATAAAAAGGTAGTGAGAGACATGAAAGTCATGGCACGTGCGGGGCCAATGTCACCCAGTAAATAGGCTATGGGCCAGTTTTGTATAAATAGCAGAAGCACCCATGCTGCAGCAAGTCCAGTTATTCGCAACATAATAATTTTTGAAC
>Ga0206855_10133_pt2 | contig 22564 bp, 17 predicted proteins | sample Alteio_BWOrgCont_51_FD_152637 | JGI IMG/M metagenome (GOLD analysis project Ga0206855, IMG submission 152637) | Enriched cells from forest soil in Barre Woods Harvard Forest LTER site, Petersham, Massachusetts, United States -... | ecosystem: Environmental > Terrestrial > Soil > Temperate forest >...
TTGGACCGCGGATCAGGTTGACGGAAATCTAAGTTTGGAAAATGGAAAGCTGGAAATTAAAGAACTTAAACTAAGCCAGGGAACCCACTCTTTGTCGATGACAGGTTCTTGGGACACGCTGTCCAAACCCGGGATCATGAAACTCAAGATAACGGCTGATAATTTTCAATTGGCTGGAAAACCGTTTTTAAACGGGGAATTTCAATGGAACGCTGAAACGGGAGCAGAATTTTGGAAAGATTGGCATGGAACCTTCTCGTCCGCGGATTTTTCTCTGGGAGACGGGAAAAACGCTTCTTTTGCGAATAAGCAGCTTCAGGGAAAAGTCAGTTTGGGAAAAGATATTTACGGTTCGACCACACTGGATTTATCAGGCGAGAACCCTGAAATTGAAGCCACTCTTCGGGTTGGTCCGGCATTGTTATCCGATTCCCCTGACATTACCCAGTTTTTGCCTAAATCGCTTCATGTGGGCGGGCTGATTGCGGGTGAGTTGCGACTTAAAAAGGGAACGATGGATAAATTCCCGATGGAAGGTTCCTTTACCATCGAGAATGGGTCGATTCAAAACTATAATTTTGATCGAATGGAACTTTCCTTCTTTGGGAATAAGCGGAAAATCACACCCAAGTTTTCTTTGACTAAGGATGAGGCCATATATTCTTTAACGGGGACTATGTCTTCTTCAACGGCTTTTTGGTCGCCCGATAGTTCCGTATCGATTAATGGACCGGTCAAAAATGAAAAACTATCCAGCCTTTTTTCTCTGTTTGGTTTTCAGACGGATAAACACAACGTGTCTGGTACGGTTGACGGAAATCTGGCTTTGTCCGGCACTTTATCCAATCTTTCCCTTGGGTTTTCTTTAAATGGCGAAAATTTACAGATTGATGACAATCTTATTCCTTCTGCCGAGCTTAATTTTACCGAATCCGGTGGAAAGATCACCTTGGGCAACAATCAGATTAATTTGGAACAGGGACAGATCAGCCTCGATCAGGGTTCCATAGGATTGGACAGTTTAGATCCCAGTTTGGTGAATATCGATGTGCTGGGGACCGCCAAAGGTGTTCAGATATCCTCGTTCAATATGTCCAGTCAAGTCCATCTGGTCGGGAAATTGGCCTTGGAGGACAAGGCATCCCGCCCCACCTTTGACGGTATCCTTTCCCTTTCGGATGTGCCTAACGCTTCGGGGAATGAAAAAAAACAGGCCCCGAAGCCTTTTAATCTGGCTCTCGCCATTGATAAAAAAATCATCACCTTCAAGCCCCTCCCGGATGACCAGCCCCAGTTGTTGGGGACATTGGACCTGTCGCAGGATAAAAAAGTAGTTTTCAATAACATCCATTTGGATAATTTCAGCGGTTCCTTTTCCGTGGATGGCGTTTTGGATTTTAATGGTGAAAGTAAATTAGTTTCGGACGCCAAGGATATTCCCATCGAGGAAGTTGGAAAATGGCTAATCCCCAATTTCCCTTTGAGTGGTAATGGGAAATACCATTTATTGTTACAGGGCGGCATGGACAATCCGATTTGTACCGCGTCGATTCAGGTTGCCAATGGGAAGGCGGGTAATCTGCAATTCGACCTGCTCAGCGCGGATTTGAAGGCCAGCGACAATGTTCTTTATTTCGGCACGCCGGAAAACCCAATCGAACTAAGCAAGAGCGGTGTGTTCGATTTTACCTTGCAAGGAAAAATGCCATTAGCTTTGACCAAAGAAAGTTGGGCCAAGGTTCGTAATAACGAAATGGATATTACGGCCCAAATGAACAAAGGTGATTTTGGAATCATCCTATTGGCCGGTTTTGCCAAGAAAGCTTCGGGTAGTATGGATCTCTCCGCGCATGTGACAGGTACCCTGGACAATCCAGTCTTGAACATGGATATGGACCTTTTGAAGTGCCAATTTGTGCCGCCAATGATCTGTCAATCGATCACTGACCTTAATGGACACATCAAAGTGCGTGATAACAAGTTGGCGATTTACGGACTAAACGCACTCATCGGCAAGGGCAGGATATTCCTGTCCTCGCCGCCGGTGGAAGTGTCGAAGATGACTTTAGCGAATTTTGTCCCTCAGTATTTGGACCTGAATTTGCAAAGCATAGGGGAACATGGGGTTTGGATCAGCGTCCCTACCATTATGAAAAAAGGACAGTGGGGGGAGGTTTTTTTCTATGGGGCCAGCCCGGACCTGCCGCTGCGTATTCAGGGGGATATTTCTGAACCGCATGTCATTGGTACAGCTAGGATGGAAAGCGGTCATTACACCTTCCCGCCGGAGGAAGAAAAGGATGATAGCGGGAAGAGCATTTCTTTCCCGGCTTTGGGGAGGGTTTTTTTCGAACTGAATCTACTCGCGGGCAATAATTGTTGGTATTCCAACGAAAGTTATACCCAGTACCTTGAGGTGAGGATCAACCCCGGAGACTCGATCAAATTGACCGGCAAGGATCGGGACCGGACGGAAGACCATCCGGGTATCTATTCATCGGGTCAGGCTGGGACCAATCAGGGTTACCTGCGTTACTTGGGGCATGAATTTAAAGTGGATGAAGCCAGTCTTTATATCCCGCACGGCAAAGTGCCGGTCATCTGGGGAAGGGCAACTGATACCTTACAGAACGTGGAAATCGTTACGGCGGGCGGCGTAAGGACGACCAATATGGATATTTGGATCAACTTTAAAGGTAGTTTTGGGAACATCGATTTCACCCTGGATTCGAGTCCTCATTTCACAACCAACGATCCGGATCTGCAGCAAAAACTCCTTTTGTCCTACATCGTGTTCGGCCGGGACATGACGGGTTATACCAGTCAACAGCTACAGGCAGTTTATCAGCAAAATACCGGAAGTGTGGTGCCCGATGCGATTTTGCAGACCATTGACCGTGTGGCCTCGAGTAAATTAACAACTCTCATCAGGGGTCCGGTTCAAGACGCTTTGAATGTGGACGTGGATTTCAAAAGCAATATTATTGAAAACGTAGGGACTAGCGGGCAGGCGACTCCAGGGGCTAATTCGGTTATCGCCGAACCTTACGGGAATACAGTAGTGGGTAACGCCGTGAACTTAGCCAAAGTGGAGTTCTCGAAACCTTTAGATCCTCGTCTGACAATGAAGGTCGATACTGGGGTGCAAAAAAATCTGACTACGGGCGCGGCCCAAGGACAATTCGAGGCGGGGCTGGAGTATGCGCTTCGTAAGGATCTAAAGCTAGACTTAATGTCGGGTGATAATGATAACGGGCAAAACGAGACAAAACTTGGATTGAATTATCGCGCGATGCTCCCGGATATTATGAGCGCTCAAAAAGGAGATACCCAAACTCCGAAGTACATGCGGTTTGACATTACTGAGTTTGGACTGGGTAAATATCAGCTCAATTGGTCCACCGACCTGGTCACTAAAAGCGAGGTGCAGATCCTCGATGAGGACAAGAATGTGGTCCAGGACGTGGTGGAAAAAGGCCAACACGCTTATGACCACCAGTTGGTCGTGCAAAAGTTAAATCCCCAAGAAGCCTATCAAGTCCAAATCATTTCCAAATACTTGAATGGGAATGAAGCGGTAAGCATCAAAAACATCGATCCACAAGTTCAACAATGAGGCCCAAAGAGTTCGAGTTTATTTTGAGCGGTCGGTATCTGGTCTTGGAACGTCATTAATTAAAGAAACAGGTTAATTAATTGCTGAATTTTAAGGTGTCGTGCTAGAATGCGCGGCATTTGGCTCAGCTTTTGTTGTTGTTTTGCTTTATTTTATGGTTGAAATCATTCGTGAGGTCTTATTTTGCCTTCAGTTTTACGACAACTTTCCAAGGCTTTAACCTTTTTTTTTCTGGTATTAGCCTTCTTTTCTTTTACTTATTGGGCGACTGCTCAAACCATCGGGGATAATCCCAAGATATCCTCCATCAAGATCGAAGGTAATAAGAACGTCTCCGCTTTGGTTATTTACGGTCATTTAGAGGAAAAAGAGAACGATCCCTTTTCTTTAAGACGCCTTCGATTGGACATTCATAGTCTGTTTTCCATGGGTGATTTTAAAAATATAACCGTGGACGCTGAACCAGGCGACAAGCCAAATCAAATTGCTTTAACCTTCCGTGTTGAAGAACGCCCAATAGTCAAAAAAATTGCTTTTACAGGCAATAAAAAATGGGATGCCAAAAAATTCTCTGATGAGATTAAAACCGCACTCAATAAGCCCTTTAATCAAGCCGTCGTGAACCAGGATGTGGAAATAATCAAAAAGGATTATCAGGACGAAGGTTTTTCAAACGCGACTGTGACCTCTGAAAATAAAGTTAATCCTGATAATAACGCTGTGGATGTGTCTTTTCTGGTATCTGAAGGTACACAAATTAAGATTGGCGGTATAGCTGTTGAAGGAACTCAGGCCTTTAGCGCGAAAAAAGTGGCTGATCAATTTAAAGATAACCATGAAGGAAACAACTATAAGCCCGAGATGTTAGATTCGGATATCAAAGCAGTCGAGGACTTCTATCATGATGAAGGTTATTTAAAGGCAGTAGTTTTAGATCATAAGGAAAAAATGAGTTTGGAGCATAAAAAGGTTTACATCACTCTTACGGTCAAAGAAGGTGTTAAATATATAACTGGTGATATTCAGTGCCAGGGAAACATTCTTTTTGATGACGATGAGTTGATTAAGGCGTTGGCCCTAAAAAAAGGAAATGTTCTGCGTAAAAAAGATTTGGATGATGGACTTAAAAGCGCGAAAAGTCTTTATGCGGACAAGGGTTATATCTATTCCAATATCTCTCCGGACATTCAGTATGATGACGATGCTAAAAAAGCGAATATAACGCTTAATGTTACGGAAGGTCAAATTGCTTATGTGCAGGATATTAAAATTGTGGGCAACTATAAAACCCGTGATTACGTCATTCGCCGTGAATTGGCTATCAAAGCTGGTGATAAATTTGAAGCTAATCTGATTCGCTACTCCTGTCAAAATCTCTATAACCTTGGTTTCTTTGATGAGGTCAATCCGGACGTTCAACCGGGAGATTCTCCTGGAAAGGAAGTTTTGATTTTCCGGGTTAAGGAACGTAAAACCGGTTCTATAAGCGTTGGCGGTGGTTATAGCTCGGTTAACGGCTTTATTGGTGACGTGAAATTAGAAGAGGCGAATCTTTTTGGCAAGGGTCAAAAAGTAAACTTGGACGTGGAATTGGGAGCGTTACGTTCCAGTCTTTCGGTGGGGTTTACGGAACCTTGGCTATTTAATACGCCGACGTCGTTTAGTGTGAACCTGTTCGATACTACCCAGATATTTACCACCGCAGTCCCTAATCCGGATGGAACTAATATTTTTTATACAGAAACTCAAATTGGGGGATCTGTTAGCGTGGGAAGACGTTTAAGCCGTTATTGGAGCATCTTTGGAACTTATACACTCCAGAATGTTGATATCTATGATGTTGACTCTAATTACATCACAGTTGGAACTGCCCAATATATTCAGGCTTCGGATAGTACGACAAGCAGTATTACGCCGCGGATTGTTTACGATGACCGAGATAATGTTTTTGATCCCACCATGGGTTGGAAACATCAATTTTCGGTAGAGTTTGCGGGCGGGCCATTAGGTTTTGACAACAATTTTATTAAGTTAATCCAAGATTCGAGCCATTTTATATCGCTGCCTCTGGGTTGGGTTTTGGGAGAGCACGTGAAGCTGGGTGTGGGTCAGGGCTATTGGTTCGCAGGTAAAGGTTATACGGATTTACCTATTTATGAAAGATTTTTTGCGGGCGGTACGGATACGATTCGTGGTTATAACGAGCGTTCCGTGGGGCCCGTTAATGGCGGTGACGCTTTACTGGTTTCCAATACCGAATTGAAACACACTATTGTGGGGCCGTTAAAAGGAGTTATTTTCTTTGACGCTGGCAATGCCTGGACAAGCGTTTGGAGTTTGGCTGAATCGCAAGTTCAATACGGTGCTGGCATAGGTGTTCGTCTGACGATTCCAGGAACTATTATGGCTATCCGGTTGGATTATGGCTGGGCAATTGATTCGAGCCTTTCCGCTGCTTCAGCACCTCCGGGTGGAGTATTGCACTTTAACTTGGGCAATCTTTTCTAAATCAACTACTGGTTTTACAATTTCTGTTCAAGATTGCCATGAAAATTCTTTTAACTAATGATGATGGTATGGATGCTCCGGGATTTAAAGCGCTCTATGAAGCGGTTAAACCACTCGGCGAAATCGCCATTTCGGCGCCTGATCAACAAGCCAGCGCCACCGGACATTCCATATCGCTTAACACACCTTTTAAAGTTCAAACCGGTTCCTGGCCCGGGGTGGAACACGCCTTTCGTATTTCCAGCACTCCCGCTGATTGTGTTCGAACGGCTATATTGCGTTTGTTGCCATGGAAACCTGATTTAGTTATTTCTGGAATAAATCAGGGAGCTAATTATGGAACACTGATACTTTATTCAGGAACTGTGGCCGCTGCGGCTGAAGCGGTTATTTTAGGAATACCCTCAATCGCTATTTCTCTGACGAGCCACACCTATAAAAATTTTGATTCCAGCGCCAAGTTTTGCGCTCAACTGGTGAAATGGGTTGAGAAAATAGGGTTAGAATCGGGTTTGTTGTTGAATGTCAATGTTCCGCCGCTGGAAAGTCATCAAATTAAAGGCGTGGTTTTAACTCATCAGGGAAAATTCCGCCACGTTGACGATCTGGAGCCTCATTCGGAATTAGCGGGGCATTTCGCTTATGTTCTGAACAGTCCCAGTGAACCGGCGCAAGAACATCCGGATTCGGATGTGGCTAGGGTACAAGATGGTTATATTTCGGTTACGCCCCTACATTTAGATCTCACCGCGCGACAGCATTGGATGCCATTGGCTAAGTGGCCTTGGAAAGACTTAAACTGGGTAGATTGACCCAAATCTTAAGATTCATTTGTTGGGTTTTTTGTTTGTGGAAAGTTTAAAGTCTTTTATACTGTTGCAGTTTTCCCCGTTGTTTTCCTTTCTTCGCTCAAAAAGTCGATATTTTGCCGATTTTAAAGGTTGATGTAAGCAAACGAGCCAAACCAGTTTTGTTTCGAAAGAACAGAGCTGTTGAGAATTTATTTTCTTTTGGGGGTTTCCTTGATCGCAAGATACACCTTGCCGCAAATGGGCAATATCTGGACGGAACAAGCAAAGTACGATGCCTGGCTAAAGGTGGAAGTGGCGGCATGCGAAGCCTGGGCCAAACTGGGTCGGATTCCAAAAAAAGATTTGGCTATTATTAAAAAAAGGGCCAAGTTTTCCGTTAAACGAATCGAAGCGATCGAAAAGAAAACCAATCACGACCTCATCGCTTTTTTGACCTCGGTCGCTGAAAATGTTGGCCCTTCTTCCCGTTTTATCCATTTGGGCATGACCTCCACTGATGTGGTGGATACGGCCCAGGCTATTCAGTTAACCAATTCAGCTGATCTTCTTTTATCTTCTCTCGGCCGGCTGGCTCAGGTTTTAAAAAAACAAGCTAAAATTCACCGCTATACGATGATGATTGGGAGAACCCACGGTGTTCACGCTGAACCGGTGACCTTTGGACTCAAAATGGCTTTATGGTATGACGAAGTGAATCGAAATATTGACCGCTTAAAACAAGCCAGGGAACATATCGCGGTTGGAATGATTTCGGGAGCGGTGGGTACTTTCGCAAATATCGATCCCCGAGTCGAAGGGCAAGTTTGCAAGCTTTTAGGTCTGAGGCCTGCGCCGGTTTCGACACAAACTCTACAACGGGATAGACACGCCTATTTCTTGTCAGTTTTGGCGGTTATTGCCTCATCTTTAGAAAAGTTCGCTACCGAACTTCGTAATCTTCAACGCACTGAAATCTTAGAGGTAGAAGAATACTTTGCCGAAGGACAAAAAGGTTCATCGGCCATGCCGCACAAACGCAATCCTCTCACCAGCGAGAGAGTTGCTGGTTTAGCCAGAGTTGTTCGTGGTTACGCTCTTGCCGCGCAGGAAAATGTTGCTTTGTGGCATGAGCGAGATATTACCCATTCGTCGGCTGAAAGAGTGATTTTTCCTGACGCCACCATTTTGCTGCATTACATGCTTGAAAAGTTTATTAACGTTGTCGAGAAAATGAATGTCTATCCCCAAAGAATGAAACGAAATATTCAGTTAACGCGCGGATTGGTTTCTTCTCAGCAAGTGCTCTTGGCTCTGGTAGGGAAAGGGTTTACCCGCGAGAAGGCCTATGCGATTGTCCAAAAAAACGCTTTAAACGCCTGGAAAAATGAATTGAATTTCCGTGAATTAATTCAGGCGGATCCGCAGGTCATTACCAGTTTAACGCCCGCGGAGATTGAAAAATGTTTTGATCTTTCTTATCACCTTAAAAATGTGGATTTCATATTAAAACGAGCTGGGATTCAATAAAAGGAGTGACTCATGGCTTGGCATGTCAGTGTTTATGTAACCTTAAAACCTTCGGTTATGGATCCCCAGGGCGCCACTGTACAGCGGGCGCTGAATCAAATGGGTTATAAAGCGGTGACTGATGTCCGTGTCGGTAAGTTCACCGAACTGGAATTCGAGGCGGGTCTTTCCGAAGCGGACGTTAAAAAACAGGCAGATGAAATTTGTGACAAGCTCTTGGCGAATCCGAATATTGAGTCTTATCGTTTTACTGTGGAGAAAAAATGAGATTTTCTGTCCCGGTTTTTCCTGGTTCTAATTGCGATCATGATTGCGAATATGTTTTGCGTAATGTTGAAAACCAGAGCGTGGAGATGATTTGGCACAAGGATACCGATCTTAAAAATCCGGATTGCGTGGTGGTTCCTGGAGGGTTTTCTTACGGCGACTATTTACGTACCGGCGCCATTGCCCGGTTTTCGCCCGTAATGAAATCAGTGTCGGATTTTGCCGCTAAGGGTGGATTGGTCATTGGTATTTGCAACGGGTTTCAAATTTTATGTGAGGCTGGTTTATTACCGGGAGCGTTGCTTAGGAACAAAAATCTTAAATTTATCTGCCAGAGTGTTTATTTGCGGACTGAAGAAACTAATACGCCTTTTACGAATGCCTGCAAACCACACCAGGTTCTCAAAATTCCGATCGCTCACGGCGAAGGAAACTATTTTATCGATGCCGATGGATTAAAAAAGCTCAAGGACAACCATCAAATTGTGGTTCGATATTGCGATTTTGAAGGAAAATCGACGCCTGAGTCCAATCCCAACGGCTCACTCGAAAACATTGCGGGTATCTGTAACGTTAATCGTAATGTGTTTGGTCTCATGCCGCATCCTGATCGTTCAGGCGAGGATATTCTGGGCAGTCATGATGGGCATTACATCTGGAAGTCGATTTTAGCGGCTAAGGTGGGTGCTCAATGACATCCTCCATTATGAACGTTGAAATTACTGATAAGGTTATTAAAGAGCATGGTCTCAAGCCGGATGAATACCAGAAAATTTGCGATATTTTGGGGCGTAAACCGAACATAACGGAACTGGGGCTCTATTCGGTGATGTGGAGTGAACATTGCGGCTATAAGCATTCCAGAGCTCTTTTAAAAACACTACCCACCAAGGGAGACAAGGTACTTCAAGGTCCCGGCGAAAACGCCGGAATTATGGATATCGGTCAAGGTTGGGCCGTGGCTTTTAAGGTTGAATCGCATAACCATCCTTCGGCGATTGAACCTTATCAAGGGGCCGCTACGGGTGTGGGTGGTATTTTGCGGGATATCTTTACCATGGGCGCCAGGCCCGTGGCCAATCTAAATTCACTTCGTTTCGGCCCTTTGACCGACCCGAAAGTTAAACGTCTTTTTTCAGGGGTAGTGCATGGCATCGCGGATTACGGCAATTGCATGGGTATACCAACCGTAGCGGGTGAAGTGGTATTTGATGAAAGTTATTCGGAAAATTGTTTGGTCAACGCCATGTCGGTTGGTCTTTTAAAACATGATCAAATTATCAAGGGTAAAGCCACTGGTGTGGGGAACGCGGTCATTTACATTGGAGCCACCACGGGCCGTGATGGAATTCATGGAGCGACTTTTGCCTCGACAGAAATTACGAATGAATCCACTGAAAAGCGTAGTGCGGTCCAGGTAGCCGATCCCTTCATGGAAAAACTTCTGATGGAGGCGACGCTTGAGTTGATACACGGTAATCTTTTAATCGGTATTCAGGATATGGGCGCGGCGGGATTGACTTGCTCGACTTGCGAAATGGCTAGCCGCGGCGGGGCGGGTATTGAAATCGATGTCGCCAAAGTGCCTCAACGAGAAAAGGGAATGTCTCCCTATGAAATTCTTCTCTCTGAATCTCAAGAACGAATGTTGTTGGTTGCTAAGCCTGGATGCGAACAAAAGGTTCATGACATTTTAGCTAAGTGGGATCTGCATGCCGCTACGATTGGCGTGGTAACCGATACGGGCCGTATGGTGGTTAAAGAAAATGGAAAAGTGGTGGCTGATGTTCCGGCTGATTCTTTAACAGAGGCTCCTGTTTATTATCCCGCTAAGAGCGAGCCTGCTATTTTGAAAAAGCACAAAGAGTTTGACGAAAATAGCGTACCCATACCCGCGAATTTTTCTGAAGTACTTGAAAAACTTATTTCAGATCCAACCATTGCCAGTAAGCGTTGGGTCTATCGTCAATACGATCATATGGTTCGGTCCAATACACTGATCCGTCCTGGCTCCGATGCGGCGGTGATTCGAGTTAAGGGAACGCAGCTGGGGTTAGCCATGACTATTGATGGTTTGGGTTCTTACTGCGCGCTTGATCCCTATGAAGGCGCTAAAATTGTAGTGGCTGAAGCGGCCCGCAATATTGCCTGTTCTGGCGCTGAATCGATAGGCATGACCGATTGTCTTAACTTTGGTAGTCCTGAAAAACCAGAAGTGTTCTATTACCTGGACCGGGTAGTGGCTGGCTTGGGAGACGCCTGCCGGGCGTTTGGTATTCCTATTACGGGCGGCAATGTATCGCTATATAACGAAAACCCCATCGGAGCTATTGATCCCACGCCGATTATTGGAATGATGGGTCTTTTCCAAAACGTTGAAAACCGCATCACCCAATGGTTCAAAAACGAGGGTGATTTCATTTATTTGTTGGGTTCTGTCGGTCAATCTATTGGGGGAAGCCGTTACTTGGCGGTGACCCATGGAAAAAAGACTGGTCTGTGTCCTACATTGAATCTGGATACGGAACTGAAGCTTCATCAGTCTCTTAAAGCTTTGGCCGATCAAAAACTGCTTCAAAGCGCCCATGACTGTTCGGATGGTGGATTCGCAGTGGCTTTGGCGGAGAGCTGTTTCACGGGCACTACGCACGAAGAGAAGCCTTTAGGGGCAGTGGTAACTTTGCCGGGTGATGGTAGGGTAGACGGACGGTTATTTGGAGAGGCTCAATCCAGAGTGATTGTTTCTCTTAAAGTCGTGAACGCCGCAAAGGTGGATGAAATATTGAAAAAGTTTGGGGTTCCTTTTGAAAAAATCGGAACGGTTGGCGGGGATGATCTAATGATTGGAAAAGAAGTGAAGGTTGGTATAAGCCGGTTGTCGGATTTATTTTTTACAAGCATTGAAAAGATGATGGCCTAATCAAACCGGAGGAAACCCTTGGAGCAATGGATAGACGATGACAAGCCGCACGATCAGTGTGGTGTTTTTGGTATCTATAATCACCCTGAAGCCGCCAAGATAACTTATTTGGGCCTCCATTCACTGCAACATCGGGGCCAAGAATCCGCCGGTATCTGTACCATGCAAGAGGGACATCTTTATAACTATAAACGGATGGGGTTGGTCGCTGATATTTTTCGAGAAGATACTTTTAAAGAACTTCCCGGTTCTTGCGCTATTGGTCACGTCCGTTATTCCACGACAGGTTCTAGCCAGGTCAGAAATGCTCAACCGATAGCGGTTGAGTATGCCCAGGGTTCCATGGCTTTAGCCCACAACGGTAATTTAGTTAATGCGCGCCGTATTCGAGATGAACTGGAAGCGCGCGGCTCTATTTTTTCATCCACCATTGATTCTGAGGTTGTTGTTCATTTGATCGCTCGTTCTTCGGCTCATACTCTTATTGAGGCGATGATTGACTCTTTGAAAAAAGTTCGCGGAGCCTATTCGCTTTTGATTTTGGCGGATGATGGCTTATTTGGTATGAGAGATCCGCATGGTTTTCGGCCTCTTTGTTTGGGCAAGTTGGGCGACGCTTGGGTTTTAGCCAGCGAAACCTGCGCTTTTGACATTGTGGACGCCAAATATGTTCGTGACGTGGAACCAGGCGAGATAGTTTTAATTAACGAAAACGGTTTGGTATCTATAAAGCCGTTTGAAAAAACTTCCAGCGCCATGTGCATTTTTGAGCACATCTATTTTGCCCGTCCAGATTCTCGTATCTACAACACCAGTGTTCAAAAGGTTCGTAAGGAATTGGGACGAATTTTGGCGGATGAACATCCGGTAGATGCGGATGTGGTAGTGCCTATTCCGGATTCGGCTAACATGGCCGCGACTGGTTACGCGGAACAATCTAAAATTCCCTATGAAATGGGGCTGATTCGCAATCACTATGTGGGCCGTACATTTATTGAACCGGATCAGGCAATCCGTGACTTTGGCGCGCGCTTAAAATACAACGCTGTCCGAGAATCAATGGAAGGGAAAAGGGTTATTCTGGTCGATGATTCCATTGTGCGCGGAACAACGATGCGGAAAATAGTGAAGATGATCCGCAATGTGGGTGCAAAAGAAGTACATCTCCGCATTACTTCACCGCCGATTATTTCGCCCTGCTTTTACGGCATGGATTTTCCCAGTCGTAAAGAATTGATCGCGGCCACCCATACCTTGGACGAAATAAAAACTTACCTCAGGGTGGATAGTTTGAGTTATTTATCGGTGGAGGGTATGTTAAAAGCTGTCAAAGGGAAGGCGAATGAGCATTGCACTGCTTGTTTTACAGCCCATTATCCTGTTCCTTTTGATATGGAAACAGAAAAGTACAGTCTTGAGCCAAAGTGCTAGGGTTCTTCTGAAGAAACCACCTGGTTTCGTCCTTTTTCCTTCGCCTTATAAAGAGCTTTATCCGCTGAATGAATAACATCTTCGTGACTTTTCGTTTTTGGATTGGAATAGGCCACACCCACACTGATGTTAATTTGTACGCCTTTTTCGGGTTTGAGAGAAGTTTTTTGGGTTAATTCCTTAATGAAGTTGGGCTTTTCCCTGTCCTGTACTCTCAATTGAAACTCTCTTTTTTCAAGCGTTCGTCTGGTTTGTTCCATATGAATATGTGCGCCTTTTGCCTGATCGTCCGTGAAAACGGCGCAAAATTCTTCACCTCCATAACGGTAAACGTTTTGTCCCAAATGTTCCTTTAAAGTTAAAGCAACTAGACGAAGAACATTGTCTCCGTCAGCGTGTCCGTAAACGTCGTTGAATTTTTTAAAGTGATCAATGTCGATCATGGCTAAAGCGTAGGGGTGTTGGAGGGTCATCAATCTTTCGTTGAGCGCCTGACGATTTGGAATCTCGGTCAATATATCCAGATAAACTTTTTGCCAGTAGAGTCTCAAAATGGCGTGGAGCAGAATCCCGGTTGTGACGCTAAAGGCCATAATCAGGTTAAAGTTTTTAAATGTATTGGTAGGGGAGTCGTTAGTTATCAAACTGATTTGAGCGCAGAACAGGAAAGGTATGGCAGTAGTGGCCAAAGCAATTAAATAGGATTTGGATTTTGAATCCGGTTCAAAAATAACAACCAGTAAAAATACCGCATAAGCCAAAATAGTGAGAGTTGGAATATGGAAAAGTTGGGCTGTATTAGAAGGCGCCCAGAAGAAAAGATTTTGATAGATAGCGGGTGCCCAGTTGTAAAGACCGGTAAAAATAAGAAATGGCCATAATCCCAATAGAACACGGGTTAAACTTTTATCACTCCATAATTGGCTTTCACGTATGACATAAATAATAGATATGGCTAAAGGATAAGAGACTGTAATGATCTCAATGCTCCGGGCTCGCGTGATGGACAGTTCAAAAAATTCAGAAGAATGAATGAAAAAGTGATAAAGACCGACCAGCAGCAAAGCCGACCAAAAAATGCGGGTTTGGTTGATTTGCCAGCCTAAAATAGCGATGAGAAAAAGACCTAGATAGGGAACCAAAACAAGAAAATTGGTAAACATCTTGTGTGACATGATTTCGGGGCTTAGGGGTGGAAGAAAATAAATAAAGAGCGGAATGGCACAAATTAAAAGATAGATGCCGGCCCAGCGTGCTTTATCGGACACGGATATTCCTCAGGAAAGAGATAAGTTAATTTAGCTAGGCTGTTCTAATTTGTACACATGAAATACTCGTAATTACCCTTTGAAATAGTCTTTTAATGCTTGTTCTTGCATGGAGGTACCCTTACGATAGGCACGAAATTTCGAACGCCCTCGGAGGGTTTACTTGAGTCAAATCAGCTATGAAGACGCCGGTGTTAATATTGAAAAAGGGAATGAATCGGTTCAGCGGATCAAAGGCTTAGTTAAAAAAACCTTTAATTCGGCAGTTTTGGCGGATATCGGTCTTTTTGGCGGTTTATTTGAGTTTGACACAACCCAGTATAAAAAACCGGTTCTGGTTTCCTCAACCGACGGTGTTGGTACCAAAACGCAAATAGGCGTGGCTTTAAAGAAATACAAAGGATTAGGTCAGGATATTGTCGGTCATTCCATCAATGACATTTTAGTTCAGGGCGCCAAACCGCTTTTCTTTTTGGATTATCTGGCGGCCGGTAAATTGGATGTCTCGGTGGTGGAGCAAATCGTTTCCGGCATGGTTGAGGAATGCACCAAAGTGGGTTTGGTTTTGATTGGCGGCGAAACAGCCGAAATGCCTTCGGTTTACAAAGAAGGGGATTACGACATCGCCGGCACCATTGTGGGTGTTGTTGAAAAAGATAAAATCATCCGCGGTCAAAACGTAAAGCCGGGAGATGTTTGCATCGGATTGCCGTCGGTTTCTCTTCATACGAACGGCTATTCTTTGGCACGCAAATTAGTTGAAGTTTCTGGATTGAAATACACGGATACACTTCCCGAACTTAATGGGGTGAGCATCGGCGACGCCTTTCTGATTCCCCACAAAAGCTACTTTTCTGAAATTTATCCCATTCTGGACAAAGTGCAAATCAACGCCATGGCTCATATTACGGGCGGTGGATTAATTGACAACCCCCCCCGAGTTCTACCCGACGGCTGTCGTATCCGTTTTAAACGCGGTTCCTGGAAAGTTTTGCCGATCATTCAATGGATGGTTAAAACAGCCAATCTCACCGAGTTTGAAGCTCATCGCTCCTTGAACATGGGCATTGGGATGGTTTTAATTGTGAGCAAAGAAAATACCGACAAAGCCTTGTCTGAACTGAAACACAATGACGCCGAGCCTTTGATCATCGGTGAAGTGGTTGCCGGTCAAAAAGGCGTCGAGTTCGCTTAAAATTTTTTCTGACAAAACTTAGCCGATAACTTCGCTTTTCCCATTCCTCCATCGGCCTTATGGAAAGGCCTTTTTGTGATTAAAATCGCGGTTTTTGCTTCCGGAGGCGGAAGCAACCTCCAAGCCCTTCTGGACGCCCATGAAAATGGTCTTTTTAAGGGCAAAATCGGCCTGGTTTTCTCAAATGTGCCTGATTGCGGGGCTTTGGAACGGTCGGAGAAGCACCGGATTGAATCTATTGCTATTGCCAGCAAAGGTTATCCCGGAACGCGTGAAGCCTACGATCAAGAAGTTTTAGAGCTTTGCCAGGCCAAGAAAATTGACCTGATTTGTCTGGCAGGCTACATGCGGATAATTACCCCTGTTCTCATTCGGCCTTATCTCTACAAAATGATGAATATTCATCCCGCGCTTCTACCAAAATTTGGAGGAGAAGGGATGTATGGTCACCATGTTCATGAAGCGGTAGTAAAAGCGAAAGAAAAGGAATCCGGGGCTACGGTTCATTTTGTAACTGAAGGTGTGGATGCGGGGCCGATCATCCTGCAAGGCAATGTGAAAGTACTGCCAACCGACACGCCGCAAACCTTGGCCGAACGGGTTTTAAGAGTGGAGCATCAAATTTATCCCGAAGCGGTTCGTTTGTTTTGCGACAAAAAAATTAAAGTCTCGGATGACCGAGTCAAAATACTATTTTAAGGAGAAGTCATGGCCGACGATAAAGTGAAAATCCAGAGAGCCCTCATCAGTGTATCGGACAAGACCGGGCTGGTTGATTTTGCCAAGGAATTAGCCGCTCATGGGGTCGAGCTAATATCTACCGGGGGAACGTCCAAAGCGCTGAAGGACGCGGGTTTAAAGGTTTTTGACATTTCTGAAATTACGGGGTTTCCTGAAATGCTGGATGGGCGGGTAAAAACTCTGCATCCGGTAGTTCACGGTGGTTTATTGTCCTTGCGGGATAACGCAGAACATATGGCCACCATCGCCAAACACAACATTAAACCCATTGATATCGTGGTGGTGAATCTTTATCCCTTTGAAGCCACTATCGCCAAGCCCGGTGTGGAGTTGCACGATGTGATTGAAAATATTGATATTGGCGGGCCTTCGATGATCCGCTCGGCTTCTAAAAACTACCGCAGTGTGGCGGTCGTGGTTTCGCCCTCACGCTATGCGGATGTTATTAAAGAACTCAAAGAAAACAATGGAGCAACTACATTTAAGCTTCGTCAGGAACTGGCCATCGAAGCTTTTGGCCATACGGCCCGGTATGACGCGACCATTCATGAATATCTTCATCATCGTCTGTCGGAAAACAAATGGCCGAATATCTTCACCTTATCCGGCGTTAAACTTCAAGAAATGCGGTACGGCGAAAATCCCCACCAGCCCGCTGCTTTTTACAAAGACAAAAACAACAACTTGCCGACGATAGCTAATGGCAAGCAGTTACAAGGCAAAGAGCTTTCGTATAACAACATTATGGATGCGGACGCGGCGCTGGCCTTGGTAAAGGAATTTAGCAAACCCGCTGTGGCCATCATTAAGCACACCAACGCATGTGGGACAGCTATTGGCAAAGACGCGGCGGATGCTTTTGTGAAGGCTTTTGAAGCTGATCCGCTATCGGCATTTGGCGGTATCGTGGCGGTTAATCGACCGGTTGATGAAGCGACAACCAAAACCATTTTGGAAAAGTTAAGTTTCTTTGAGATTATTTTGGCTCCCTCGTACGACGTGGGCGCGCTCAAGTTATTTGAGGCCCGTAAAAATCTTCGGGTGATGACTGTGGAGGGCTTGGGGTCCCACTTAGAAAATGTTCCGGGTTATCATTTGCGCCGGGTAGAGGGCGGGTTTTTAGTCCAGGAATTCGATCAAGCCGCGGAAGACAAATCACTTCATAAAGTTGTAACGTCTAAACAACCAGACCCCAAATTGACAGAGGACATGGATTTTGGCTGGCGTTTGGTGAAACATATCAAGTCAAACGCGATTGTCTTGGTCAAAGATGGCGTTTCGGTTGGCGTTGGCGCCGGACAAATGAACCGCGTAGGTTCACTGGAGATCGCCATCAAGCAAGCGGGCGATAAAGCCAAGGGAAGCGTGATGGCCTCCGATGCTTTGCTGCCATTTCGTGATTCAGTAGATGCCTGCGCGAAGGCTGGCATCGCCGCGATTATTCAAACGGGCGGGAGCGTTCGAGACCAGGAAGTCATTGACGCGGCGAACGAACATGGCATTCCGATGATCTTTACGGGTTATCGTCACTTCAAACATTGAAAAGCTGAGGACTGAAAAATGGATATTTTGGTGGTGGGCGCCGGGGGTAGGGAACACGCGATATGCTGGGCCCTTGCTAAATCCCGTCATAAACCTAAACTTTTTTGCGCGCCTGGTAATGCCGGAATCGCTTCGCTCGCCGAGCTGGTGGATATCATGTCGGATGATATTGCGGGTTTGGTCAATTGGGCCAAAACCTACAATCCCGGGTTGGTGATTATTGGTCCTGAAACGCCGCTGGCCATGGGTTTAGCGGACGAGCTGTTAAAAGAAGGATTTTTGGTTTTTGGCCCCACCAAAGACGGCGCCCAAATGGAAGCCAGCAAGGATTTCACCAAACAGATTCTCTTGAGCAGCCTTATACCCACCGCCCGCTCAGCCACTTTTACGGACTCCATCAAAGCACAGGATTATCTGAAAAAACAAAAAGCCCCCATCGTGGTCAAGGCGGATGGTTTGGCGGCGGGCAAGGGCGTCACCGTTTGCGAAACCCTGGCTCAAGCCCAATTAGCGGTTGAAGAAGCCATGGACAAAAAGGTTTTTGGCGACGCTGGTGCCAAAGTGGTTATTGAAGAGTTTCTGGAAGGGGAAGAGGCTTCCATTTTGGCTTTTGTGGATGGAGAAACCATCATGCCCATGGTCAGCGCGCAAGACCACAAGCGGGTTTTTGATGGTGATAAAGGGCCCAATACGGGCGGTATGGGCGCCTATTCACCCGCGCCCGTTGTCACACCCGAAATGAATAAGTTGATATTAGAAAAAATCCTCAAACCCACCGTCAAAGCATTGCGCACTCGGGGCATTATCTATAAAGGTGTTCTTTATGCCGGACTCATGATGACTGCGGAGGGGCCAAAGGTGATTGAATACAATTGTCGCTTTGGGGACCCGGAAACCCAGGTGGTTTTACCCCGGTTAAAAACGGATTTTTTGGAAATTTGTCTGGCGGTGGCCAAAGGCGAACTGGATAAAATCAAGATCGAATGGGATGAGCGTCCCACTGCCTGTGTGGTTATGGCCTCACAGGGTTATCCCGGCTCCTACCCCAAAGGAAAAGTAATTGAGGGATTGGAAACAGCAGCCCACTATCCCGATACCTTTGTCTTTCACGCCGGGACCACGAAAACAAATGATAAAATTGTGAGTAATGGCGGCAGGGTTCTTTGCGTCACCGGCATAGGAGATACCATTGAAAAAGCCATTGAAACGGCTTATCAAGGAGTCAGGGCCATCCAAATGGATGGCGTTTATTACCGCAGAGACATTGGCTGGCGGGCTTTGAACCGTTGAATGCTGTTTAATACTGAAAAAAAGCCGATTTTTTGGCAAAATTGTGTCGTTAGGTCTTTTAGTGGGTTGGAATCTATTTGAAATGGAACGACAGTGAACGAGAAAACCAATACCAAAGTATTGTCCTATTCCCAGGATAATCTCTTAGAAGTCGCAAAAGTCATCAAAGACGGCGGCCTGGCGGTTTTTCCAACCGACACGGTTTATGATATTGGCTGTTCGGTTAAACAACCGGAAGCGCTCAAAAGAATCTTTAAAATTAAAGATCGTCCCTTAAATCAATCACTATCCATCCTCATTTCCCGTCCAGAAGTGGCTTTGGAAATAGCGGATTTCAGAGATAAAGATTTGGAAATTCTTAAGAAAATCTGGCCCGGACCCTGGACCCTGATTACCAGAGCCCGTGTGCATATGGCGCAGGGAGGGGTTGGCCCGGATGGTACGGTGGCTCTCCGCTGCCCAGATCATGGCATTGCCCTGGAATTGCTTCGTAATGTGGGGGATACGTTGGCCGTATCCAGCGCGAATCTTTCGGGTAGTAACAGTCCTGTCCGCTTCGAGGAAGTGACCTCTGAAATTCTCGAACAAGTGGATGCCGCGATTGACGCGGGTAATTGCCCCCTTGGCGGCGAAACGGCGGTGGTGAAGTTTGACCGCAAACAGTACAACATCGTTCGGACCGGTTGTGTTTCTCAAGAAGAGGTTGCCCGGGTGGAACGGCTGGTGGCACAGTTGGTTCAAGGTTGACCCTGAGGGGCCATTCATGCCTCAAAAAATTCTTTTTGTTTGCACGGGCAATATCTGCAGAAGCCCCATGGCGGAAGGGCTTCTTAAAAAAATGGCTCTTGATCAGCAGTGGTCCTTGGAAGTCCAGTCTGCCGGTTTAGCGGCTTTTAACGGAGTTCCTGCCACATCTGAGGCGGTGGAAGCCTGCCAGGAAAAGGGAATCAATATTTCAGCCCACCAAAGCCAGCCGCTGAGTAAAACGCTGGTTCTTGAGAGTACTTTGATTTTAACCATGACGGATAAACACAAAGAATCCATTCTTCGAAAAATGCCTCAGTTGGCGGACAAAGTCAGTCTTTTATCCGATTTTGCGGGGCAGGGTATTGAGGATGTTGAAGATCCTATGGGACAATCCGTTGACGCTTACCGGAAAATTTTTGCTCAAATTGAGGGATACTTGCTGAAAGCCCAGGAAAAGCTTCAGGCATAAAATGACCGAGAGGGAAACATGAAAATCACCATTGGCTCCGATCATGCAGGGTTCGAGCTCAAAGAGGCTTTGGTTCAGCATCTGAAGGAAGAAGGACATACGGTGGAGGATGTGGGAGCCTTTAACGCGGAGTCCAGCGATTATCCGGTTTTTGGCGAAAAAGTGGCGAAGGCCGTGGCGGATCATCAGACGGAAAGAGGCATCGTCATTTGCGGTAATGGAATTGGTATGTCCATGGTGGCCAATAAATTTCCGGGTGTCCGCGCTGCCTTGGCCTTTACCGAAAAAATGGCTCAGGCTACCCGGGAACATCACGATTCCAATGTTCTATCTTTGGCAGGACGTGATTTGCCGTTGGAAACCAATTTAAAGATTGCCGATGTTTGGCTTAAAACGCCCTTTAGCCATGTGGATCGTCATGAACGCCGTATGGCTGAAATCGCTCAACTCGAAAAAGATGTTTTCAAACATTGAGAGGTTAATATGAAAAAAACAATTCTTTTGGGATTCTTATTGAGCTGCGTTTGGGTCATGAGCGGATGCGCTTTAACACAGGATCAAAAAGATGATCTGGCTAAAACCTTAAAACAAGAAGTGGATAGTTTTATTGATAACACAGTCCAATCCCATTGGGACAATGTTTACTCGATGACGACAGGTAGTTTGGGAAGTTCGGAAAAATTGAAAGAAAATCTTCAAAAAAGCTTGCCGGACGGCAGTTTGTTAACCGGGGGGGATATCGCCTCGATGGCCTGGGAAGACGACAAGACGGCTAAAGTGAAAATCAATTGGGCTTTTCGACAAGGTAATGTGACGGGTTTTTCCAGCGAGACTTTTGTGTGGATCTTAAAAGGCTCTACCTGGCAGTACCTCGGCAGGGCTCTTCGCTAAATTCAATATATAGGCAATAAAAAAGCCGACAGTCTCAGGCGAGACTGTCGGCTTTTTTTGTAATATTAAACTTAAGCGGTTTTAGCGACCTTGCGGACTGCCGGGCGTTTCTGGACTTTTCCCGAGCGTAAGCATCGGGTGCAAACCAAAACACGCTGGGGTTTGCCGTTGATGATCGCGCGGATGGATTGCAGATTTACCATCTGACGGCGCAAATGAATACCGGTAATGTTTAACCCGATACCGCCTGTCTTTTTGGGTTTACCGCGGCGGGTAATCTTGCGGGCCTTAATCGGGCCTCTTGCACAAATGTCACAAACTTGAGCCATGAAAATACTCCTCTTTTTTTGAAACTGGACGCGCATTATAAGCAATTAATTTAACCATAAACAAGCTTTTTCACCCCTTAAACGGCCTCTTTTCAGGGTTTTGGGTGCTATGATGCGCCCGTTGACCCATTCTTCCTCAGGCGGCTCTCTCAAATGCTCTCGGTTCGGGAACAAATTGAAGCTTGGTTAAAGCCCCTTCAGCTTGAGGAAAAACAGGAATTTCTCAACCGGTCGGTGGTCGGCGGGTTGGACCGGTTTATCGCCAAAGGCTGCGACCGGATCATCGGCGAGTTAGACAAGAATAGTTCCTCTAAAAACCTTCAAGTGTCCCTCAAGCAAGTCAAAAAAGAATTCAGCCAGTACATGACCCTGTCGCCTGCGGAACGGCGGGATTTGGTTAAGAAAACCCAAGAACAAATCAAAACTTTGACGGCAGAGTTGCCGTTAAAACCCAAGCCGGTTAGCCCTAAAAACAACGCCCAATTATCCGATTTGATTATCAAGTTAGTGCCGCCCGATAAGTTAAGAGCTTTTCAACTGACCAAGTTAAAAACCGCTGATGATTTGTTGAAATACTCCCCCAAATGGGCGGTTCACAAGTCGCTTTTGACACCCATATCCCAATGCGCCAACCGGGAAGAACCCTATTTTATTCTGGGCCGGATTAACGGCATCTCGGAAGTGGCAAGAGGGCCCCGGGGGATGCTCAAGGTGGTCCTCGAGGACGGTAGCGGCCATTTGAGTTGGGTTTGGTTTAACCGGCCCTATTTGCGTAAAGAACTTCAAAATGGCCGGTGGGTTTTACTGCATGATACCCCGCAGATATCCAAGTGGGGCAAGCAGGTGGTGGGTCGAAACGAAACCTTTGAGTTTTTAACCGAACAGGAAATGCAGGACATTCAGGCGGGAAAGGTTTTGGTTTTTTACCCCTCAACACCCACCTTGACCCAGGTGTTTTGGCGAAGCCTGCTGAACAATGTTTTAGACCAGTATTTAAATTTACTGCCTCAGGGTAAAAACTTCACCACGACT
>Ga0206855_10138_pt1 | contig 22487 bp, 13 predicted proteins | sample Alteio_BWOrgCont_51_FD_152637 | JGI IMG/M metagenome (GOLD analysis project Ga0206855, IMG submission 152637) | Enriched cells from forest soil in Barre Woods Harvard Forest LTER site, Petersham, Massachusetts, United States -... | ecosystem: Environmental > Terrestrial > Soil > Temperate forest >...
GTGGTCGGCGGGGTTTTTGCCGGGCGAACATGCCGGGGTGCAGTTGCGCACGGCGGGCGACCCGATTTTGTTCATCAACAATCCGGAGGGCGTGGACGCAAAGGTCCGGCGCAAAACCCTCGACGGCTTGAAGGCGCTGAACGAAATCAATTTCCGCACCGTCGGCGATCCGGAAACCCACACGCGCATCAAGCAATACGAACTGGCGTTCCGGATGCAGTCCAGCGTGCCGGAACTCGCCGACCTTTCGCACGAAACTGAAGCTACTTACGCGCTTTACGGCGACGACGTGAAAACGCCCGGCACCTTTGCGAACACCGCGCTCCTGGCGCGGCGGCTCGTGGAACGCGGCGTCCGCTTCGTTCAGATTTATCACAATAACTGGGACACCCACGCCAACGTGAGCGGCCGGTTGCCGTCCCAATGCAAGGACGTGGATCAGGCCTGTTACGCGCTGGTCCAGGATTTGAAATCGCGCGGCATGCTGGACGACACGCTCGTCGTCTGGGGCGGTGAATTTGGCCGGACGATTTATTCGCAGGGCCAGTTGACCAAGGACAATTACGGTCGCGACCATCATCCGCGTTGCTACACGATGTGGATGGCGGGCGGCGGCTCAAAACCCGGCCTCGTCCACGGCGAGACGGATGACTTTTGCTACAACATCGTGAAGGACCCCGTGCACGTGCACGACTTTCACGCCACGGCGCTCAAGTTGCTCGGCTTTGATCACTTGAAATTTACTTATCGCTTTCAAGGTCTGGACCAACGGCTTACCGGCGTGGTTCCGGCCAACGTGGTTGATGCCTTGATTGCCTGAATGACCTCCCACCCAAAAACGCCACGGACATGAAAAAATCAAACTGCAACCGCCGCGAGTTTATCAAACGTACCGGAGCCGCCACGGCGTTTCTGGCCTCCGCCCCTTACATCATTGCGCAGGACAAGACCGGCTCGCGTCCCCCGATCCTCGGCACGGGCGAACATCAATACGAATGCTTGCACGACTGGGGCGAACTGCCCGCCGGCCACGTCTATGGCAACACCCACGGCGTGGCCGTGGACGCCCAGGGCGAAATCCACATCAAGCACACCGTGGGCAAGGACGCGAAGATTGGCGATGCCGTGGTGGTCTTCGACGCCGACGGCAAATTTGTCCGTTCGTGGGGCAAGGAATACCGGAACGGCGCGCACGGCCTGCACCTGAGCAAGGAAGGCGGCGAGGAGTTTTTTTATTTGTGCGACACCAAGCGCCACGAATTCGCCAAGACCACGCTCGCGGGCCAGGAACTTTGGCGCAAATGGGCGCCGGAACAATGCACCGGCTACACGATGCCCGACGAATTTGTCCCGACGAACATCGCGGTGGCGCCGGGGGGCAATTTTTATGTGGCTGATGGCTACGGCAAAAGTTTCATTCATGAGTATGACCGCGATGCGAAATATCTCCGCAGTTTCGGCGGCAAAGGCAGCGACCCCGGCCAGACCAGTTGTCCGCACGGACTGATGGTGGATTTGCGCGGCCCGGATCCCCTGCTCGTCGTGGCCGACCGCGCCAATCATCGCCTGCAAAATTTTTCCCTAGACGGAAAGCACCTTGGCTTCGTCACGGACAATGTCCTGGAGCCATGTCACTTTCACACGCGGGACAAATTGATGGTGGTGCCCGACCTGCATTCCCGTGTGACGTTGCTGGACGAAAACTTCAAGCTCGTTGCCCAGCTTGGCGAAGGCCCGGGCTACCAGGGATTGCGCACGCTCACCCGGGACCATTTTGTCCCGGGCCAGTTTGTCGCGCCGCACAGCGCATACTTTGATCACGAAGGAAACATCTTTGTCGTCGAGTGGGTCGAGGTCGGCCGCGTGACGAAGTTGAGAAAAGTCGCGTGACAAACCGGCGAAGCAGAATTTAGTTCCGGAGAGAGCGTCCCGTTGCGCTCCAAGGGTGAGGTGTGATTAATTCCGTGAAGCCCGGCATCCCCATGTCGGTTGCGCTGGATGGCGGAAGTTGCTACCGTGATTCCTGTCGCAAGCGAACCAAAACAGGTCTCTCAAAACCGAGAACTTCCCTTGTGCCGGTGTGGCGAAATGGCAGACGCACAGGACTTAAAATCCTGGGACCCTAAAAAGTCGTGCGGGTTCAAGTCCCGCCACCGGCACCATAAAAATATGGGGTTTTAATGGGTGTTGACATTTTCCTAAATTTTTACTAAATTTAGGGCATGAAAGTTAACAACATTAAAACGCCCGCCGCCGAAGAGTTTCCCATTGAAATTAAGGTTGCCGGGGTCAGCGCCAAAATCTACCGGAACGCCACCACCAAAGGCGGCAAAGAATACGTTTCTTACCTCGTCATTTATTCCGTGGCCGGGGTAAAAAAACAGACCAGCAAATCGGACTACGCCGAAGCCGTCCAAGCTGCCAAAGAGGCGTGCGAAAAAATCGGCCAAGGGGAAGCCGCCGTTTTGGATTTAACCACCACCGACCGCTTTGAATTGATCCGCGCCCGCGAGCATCTAAACGGCGTTTGCAAGTTGGACGAATGTGCCCGCGATTTTGCCGCCGCCTTTGCCGTCCTTGGCGGGCGTGTTACGCTGATTGAAGCGGCCCGCGAATGGGTTACGCGCAACACGTTTGTAATTAAAAATATCACCGTGCCGGAAGCGGTGGAAAAAATCATCGCGCAAGCCAAGGCGGATGAAAAATCAAAAGCCCGCCGCCATGAGTTGCAAGTCATTGGCCGGAAGTTTGCCGGGAGTTTTCTCGGCGCTCCGCAATCAGTCACGCCGAGCGCCGTGGCGCTTTATCTGTCCGGGTTGCGCGGTGAGGATGGCGAGCCGGTTTCCGAACGCACCAAGCGCAACCACAAAGACTATATCAGCCATTTGCAAAAGTGGTTAAAGTTGCATGAGTACCTCGCCAAAGATGTTGATTGGCTCAAAGGCGTGCAAAAATATTCCAAACGCAAATCGGGTTTGAACACGATTTACACCCCGGTGGAATTAAAACTGATTATGGCCGCAGCGGGCGCAACGCCAACCCGCGCAAAATGGATGGTCGCCTTTTGTGCCATCAGCGCGTTTTCAACGATCCGGCATTCCAAAGTTAAGCGGCTTGATTGGGCGCAAATTGATTTGCAGGACAAGGCTGGGGAAAGCTTCATTGAAATTTTGCCTGTGGAAAAAACCAAGGCATCGGGACGCCGCCGCTTGATTCCGATCAATGATACTTTGGCCGCATGGTTGAAAACCTGCCGCCAAGCTTCCGGCCCGGTTGTCCCCGTGGCGGACTCTTACACCCTGCTTTCACGCCTGATTAAATCCGCTGGCGTGGAAGTCCAAGCCAACGCCTTGCGCCATTCTTCCATTTCCTACAATGTGGCGCTCACTGGCGAGGTTGCACGCATTGCGGACGAAAGCGGCAACTCCGAGGACGTAATCCGCAAAGACTATTTGCGCCGTGTGAAGCCCTCACAGGCAAAAGAATGGTTTGCCGTTTTGCCGGATTTTGCTAAAAACTAAAACCACAACCGGCGGGCAAGCCGAAGGGGTTGCCCGCCACAACCACGAAAGGGAAACATCATGTCGCGCCAGAAATACGGCACCTGGCTCATGAAATCATGTTTATCGCCGCTCGACGGAACCTGCTGTTTGTCCACCACCGAATGCGGCTTCTCGTTCAGCCGTGAAGCGGCATCTTTCAACAGATGTTTCAATGCGGGTTCCAATCCGGCGTCGCCGTTGGCCAGCGCGGTCTTGTTCGTGGCGAGAACCCGGGCGTCATCGCAAAAGACCTTTGGCAATCCGGCGGCATGGCCGGAAAATGTCAGGGCTATCGAGATAGCAGCCGACCACAGCGCGGTGCTTCTGGAAATGTGGGAAATCATGCTGTTTCAGACCGGGCCGCCACCGGCGAAATTACAGGGTTGACAGATTTCAAGGGTGGACAAACGTTCTATTTCGATAATGCTGTTTTCGGGGCAAAATAATGAATCCATGATCGTCTGCAGACCATCCGGTAGCCATCTCTTCCGGTTCGCCGTTTTGTTCACGTTGTGCCTCGCGACGCTGCCGGTACGCGCCGACGACGGGCGGCTGGAACTCAATTTCAATCCCGACTGGCGTTTCACCAAATCCGACCCGTCTAATGCCTTCGCTGAAAACTTCAATGACGAGGGGTGGAACACCGTTTCCACACCGCACACGTTCAATGACACCGACACGTTCAACAATTTCGCACTGCCCGGATTGCGCGGCGAGGAAAACCAGTGGAGCGGCCGGACGTGGTATCGCAAAACGTTCGTCGCACCGGAAAGTTGGAGCGGGGAAAAAGTTTTTATCGAGTTTCAAGCCGTGCGGCAGTTCGGCGAAGTTTTTCTGAACGGCCAAAGGCTGGGCATCGGCAAGAACGGTTTCATCCCGTTCGGTTTTGACCTGACTTCGCTGCTCAAAATCGGCTCCACGAACGTGCTCGCGGTGATGTGCGACAACCGTTTCATGATGAACCCGATGCCGGGCGGCAAACAAGACGGGCTCATGAGCGATAACCTGGGTGAATTCGAATCGAAAGTGAACAAGATCATCCCCGACGACGTGAACGCCATCCGCGCCGACCAGATCCCGTGGAACAATCCGCAATGGCACCCGGCGATGGGCGGCATTTATCGCGATGTGAAGCTGTACGTGACCGATCCGCTGCACATCACGCTGCCCCTTTACGATTTTTTGCAGACCGAGGGGCCTTACATCTACCCGACGGACGTTTCGGCTAAATCGGCGAAGGTGAACGTCGAAATACCGATACAGAACGACCGTATTTCGAACGAAGAGGTTGATGTCTCCGTGCAGATTCTGGATCACGATGGCAACGTGGTGTCCACCGGCCAGGTTTCACCCGTTATGAAAATCGCCTCCACTGCCTTGGTGAAAGCAAACATGGCCGTGACCATTCCAAACCCGAACCTGTGGCAGCCGGATTTTCCCTATTTGTACCGCGCAAAAATTTCGTTGAGCATCGCCGGCAAGGAGATTGATTCGCAGGAAGTTCCTTTCGGCATCCGCACGGTAAGGTGGGATGCCAACACCGGATTTGCCATCAACGGCAAGCATCTGCGTCTGCATGGCTGGGGCCAGAAGCCGGTGGATGAATGGCCCGGCCTCGGCGATGCGCAACCCGACTGGCTGCACTTTTACACCCTCAATCTAATGAAACAGGCCGGGGCGAACTGGGTGCGTTGGGGGCATTGCGCGGCCGGCCCGGCCCAGATCGCGAGTTGCGATGCGCTCGGCCTGATGGTCGAGCAACCGGGCGTGGATGGCGAGTCGGACACCGTCGGTGCGGCGTGGCAGATCCGCGCGGATGCGTTCCGGGATGCCATTATTTATTATCGCAACAACCCTTCCATCATGATTTGGGAGGGCGGCAACCAAAAAGTCACCGAGGAACATGCCCGGCAATTGCGCGGCTACATGGACGAATTCGATCCGCACGGCGGGCGCGCGTATGCGCATCGCCGCGCCAACGCGATCACCGGAAAATTCATGGATGTCTGCATCGGCACGGAGGGTGGACGCGAAATCGCCAGCCTGCCGGTGGTGGAGGGCGAATATGATCGCGAGGAATCACCGCGCCGGGTATGGGACGAGTTCACGCCGCCGTACACTAATTATAACGCGCTGGAGGCGGGGCAGACCTACAACCTGGACTCGGAACAGTACGCGGTGAATGAGGTTGCCCAGTACGTCCACAAGACCTTTGCCCCGAATCATTCCGGCGGCGCGAACTGGATTTTCTCCGATACGACGAGCGGCGGACGCAACACCACGGAAGTTTCCCGCACGAGCGGCGAGGTGGACGGCGTGCGGCTGCCGAAGGAAGCCTATTATGTGGTCCAGGCGATGTTCCGCGCCGATCCGCAGGTTCATATTATTGGCCACTGGAATTATCCCGGAGGCACCAAGAAGACGGTTTATGTCGCCTCCAACTGCAGTGACGTGGAACTGTTTGTGAACGGCAAATCGCTCGGTCATGGCAAAGTCTCCGACCGTTTTCTGTTCACGTTTGAAAACGTCCAATTTGAAGCCGGAGAAATCAAGGCCGTCGCCAGTTATCACGGCCAGCCGGTTGCGACGAACTCCATTCAAACCGCCGGCGAAGCGGTGGCGCTGCGGCTGACGCCCGTTCTCGGCCCGGAAAATTTTGAGGCCGACGGTTCGGACGTAGCGTTGGTGGACGTGGAGGCCGTGGATGCGCAAGGCCGGCGCGTTCCAACGTTCCAGCAGCGCGTGGATTTTGATTGCAGCGGCCCGGCCATCTGGCGCGGTGGTTACAACAGCGGCAAGCCGGGGTCCATCAACAACCAATTCCTTGATCTGGAGTGCGGCATCAACCGGATCGCCGTGCGGTCAACCTTGCAACCAGGAACGGTCATGATTTCGGCGATCTGTCCGGGATTGAAACCGGCGAGCCTTTCCATCGAATCTCAATCGGTCGGGATTCAAAACGAGATTGAATCCAAAAACCCGCCGTTGCCAGAAGTGAGCCTGGCCAAACCGGATTTTCTCCGGGTCAGCGAAGAACCGGCTGCCAACGGCGACGGCCAGTCATCCGCCGGCACGGGACGTTACATTGTTTCGTTTTCCTATTCCGGCCCGACGACCATCGTTCATGTGGAACAGAACGCGGCGGACGGACGGAATATTTTTGTGGACCGGGACACACCGTTTGCCGGCCTGCCGGCCTCGCTCGACGGCGCGGATTGGGTGCAGGGCGCGAATGGCGACAGTCTTTATAGCGCGGTTGACTTGATGCAGCTCGCCGTGAAGGGCGGCACGGTCGTGAGCGTGGCGCATGACGACCGCCTGCCGTTGCCCGCTTGGCTCGAACAAAAATTCAAGCGCACGGGGATGATGCTGAAGGTGGACGGCCACGTGATGACCATCTACCAGCACCGTGCGAAAACGGATGAAAGCCTCACGCTGGGATCGAACACCGATGATCCATCGGTGAAAACCGCCCTGGCTTACGTCGTGTTCGTTTCCCGGCTGCCTTTGTCAACGGAAGCGATGAACTAACACCGGTTTTTCCGTCCTGTTAAAATTCAAAATTGGACTGTCCCCTGCTCTTTTTCACGGCAACCAGAAGATTAAATTGGTCCAAATATAAAATCCATAGATGCGCAAGGTTTCACGAAGTTTCTGGAATCAATTGTTTCCGCCGATCAATTTTTCGATGCCAATCAATGTTGGCTGATTCTCTTCGCGGTAATTTGAATCGTGCCACTAAAGCCCCGCCATCGCCATTCTAACCCACGGTCAGGATCGCCGGGTGCGAATGGAAGTGTTGCGGCTGGACGCCAGCACTACGAGATAATGCGATAAGCGTGGTCTTGTCCACCTGTTCCGGCTTGTAACCGGGATCCAGATTCAACGTGGTCCCCGCTGTATAGATTCAAGATTTTCGTCGTTTCTGAAATGGCGCGAAAACGCCAGCAACCCGCGCCGGACATATTCATTCTGCCTCTTATCGGCAAAATTCGGACCGGCTTAAAACTGGACAGAAAAAATTCACTTTCCTCAAGTAATCCTCGGCATCGCCGATGAGAAAACGGCCAAGCCCAATCAGAATCAAAGCATGAACAGCCCCGCGAAAATAATTTCAATCCCAAAGATTATCCTCCTGCCTCTGTTCCTCGGTCTCGTGGCGATGGCTTGGTCGATCCGGCTGGCCTGGGACCGGCCGGTGCTGCTGGCGGCCATGACTGTTTTTATAATCGCCATGTCTGCTTCTGCTCTGGCGCTGGGCAGATGGTGCAATCGCCGGTTCAAGGAGATCGCCACCGAAGAGATCAAAATGGAACGCCGCCAGGCCGAATTGGATCGCCAACATTCACTTTCCCTGCTTCATGCGGCGCTCGATGCCACCATCGACGGCGTCATCGTTCTGGGTACCGATGGGAAAATCATCAACTACAACCGCCAGTTTGCCGAAATGTGGAAAATCCCCCCTCAAATCCTCGCCACCTGGTCCGGGGCCAAGGTTTTGGAGAACATGTGCGGGATGATGTCCAACCCGGAAGAGTTTCTTCGCCGGACCGGTGAAATGGACGACAAATGTGTCCTTTGCGGGTACCACAACTGCGAGGATTGCAAGGCGATCACCGAGATGACCTTGTTGCAGGATGGCCGGGTCATCGAGTACTGTTCACGACCGCTCGTGGTCGAAGAGAAACCCGCCGGTCGGGTCTGGAGCTTCCATGACATCACCCCGCAGCGGCTCGCGCACCGGGCGTTGCAGGAAACGAACGAACAACTCGAGGCCGCCAGCAGCCGCGCCAATGAAATGGCTCTCAAGGCCGAGATGGCCAGCATCGCCAAAAGCCAGTTCCTCGCCAACATGAGCCACGAAATTCGCACGCCCATGAACGGCATCATCGGCATGACCTCCCTGCTGATGCAGACGGATTTGACGCCCGAGCAAAAACAATTCACCCAGCTTTTGAAAAACAGCGGCGAGTCCCTCCTCGCCCTCATCAACGACATTCTGGACTTCTCCAAAATCGAGGCGCACAAACTCACGCTCGAAAAACTCGATTTCAATCTTCGCGAAACGATGGAGGAGGCGGCCGAGTTGCTTGCGTTGAAAGCCACGGAGAAAAATCTGGAACTCGCGTGCCTCATCCCGCCGGAGGTCCCGCTGCTTCTGCGGGGCGACGCGCTGCGATTGCGCCAGATCTTCATCAACCTGGCCGGCAACGCCATCAAATTCACCGCCGAAGGCAGCGTCGTCATCGCCGCCCAGGTCGTTTCCAGCGATGAAAACATCGCCGGGCTCAAGTTCACCGTCACCGATACGGGCATCGGCATTCCCAAGGACCGCCAGCAATTCTTGTTCAACTCCTTCACCCAGGTGGACGGCTCGACCACCCGCAAATTTGGCGGCACCGGCCTCGGCCTCGCCATCTCCAAACAACTCGCCGAAATGATGGGCGGCCAAATCGGCCTCGAAAGCGAACCCGGCGAGGGCACGCAATTCTGGTTCACCGTTGCGCTGGAAAAATCAGAGGTCAAGATCAAGAAACCATCCGCTCCGGCTTGCAGCGTGCTGGTCGTGGAAAATCACAAGGTCACCCGCGCCGGCATCACGCAGATGCTGGCCGCCGTCGGCTGCAATTTTGCCGTGGCGGAAAGCCTGTCGGAACTCGACACCGTGCTGGCCCGGCGCGCCGCCACCGGCGATCCGTTTCAAGTGGTGCTGCTCGGTGACTTGCCGGGTTTGGCCGGTTTCCCGGCTCATGCCCGGGAGAATCCGCGGGATCGCGGCGTGAAATTTGTAAAGGTCGCGCCATTCGGTCGTCGTAGCGCACCCGAAGAACTCACGCGCGACGGCTTCGATGCCCAGCTCAACGTGCCGTTCCGTCTCGCCCAATTGGAAGCATGCCTGGCTCGCGCGTTGCAGGGCGAAAATTTTGCCACGGCTTTCATCGAGAAGGTTTCCGTCTCCGCCATCAACCTGCGAATCCTGGTCGTGGACGACAACAACACCAACCTCATCGTCGTCTCGAAAATTTTGGAAAAGCTCGGCCACAATCCCGTGTCCGTCGCCGGCGGCGCGGACGCCATCAAGTCGTTGCAACGCCCGGATTTTGACCTCGTGCTGATGGATTGCCAGATGCCCGAGATGGACGGCTATGAAGCGACGCGCCGCATCCGCGCCGGCGACGCGGGTGAACATAGCACAAAAATTCCCATCATTGCGCTCACCGCCAACGTCCTCGCCGCCGACCAGCAGCGCTGCATCACTGCCGGCATGGACGGTTACCTCGGCAAACCCATCCAGATCGAGGAACTCAAGGCTGTGCTCGGACGCTGGCAAACCAGGACTCAAAAGATTGGGCAGCTCGCCGAAATTCCGCAGCAGCAAAAAATCTACGCCCCTGAATTCTTTTCCGCCACCGGCAGGGCCGTGTTCAACCGCGCCGATTTGATGAACCGCATGCTCGACGACATGGAAATGGCCACGTTGACCGCCCTTGCTTTCGTCGAAGACCTGCCCCGGCAACTTGCCGCCATCAAATCCGCCGCGGACCAGAACGATTGCGCCGCCATCAACAGCTGTGCGCACCGCTTGAAGGGTGCCGCCGGCACCCTCGGCGGAGACGCACTGTATTACCTGCTCGGCGAACTGGAACACGCCGGAAAAAACCAGGACCTCCCGACCGTGAAAAAAATATCCGCGCAACTCGACGCCGAATCCGCCGCGCTCGTGAAAGCGTTGCAGGCAGAAATCCTGGATGCCACGCCTGATGCGTTCGGCGTGCCGTTCGCCGAAAAAGTTTAGGTTTGCCCGTGCGGCTCGCACCTCAGCGGAATTGCAGATACGCGCGGCTGCCGTCCCGGCGCAACGCCGCCGTCGTCAAAAACAACCGCCCCGCGTCCACCTTGCCGCTTTGCAGCAAATAATCCTGCACCACCTTCGCCCGCGCGGCGGCCAGCGCCTCGTAATCGCCTTCACCCACCGGAATTGTCGCGAGCAAAATGGCCTCCGTCGCATCCGGCCGCGGATCAAGCTTGGTTTGATAACTTTCCCCGGCGGCCGTTTTTTCCGCGGCTGAAAGCCTCATCAGACCGGCCGAACCCTTCACCAGGTTCTTCGGAAGAATCTGCGCCGCAAAGGCGGCAAGATTGGTGTTCGCCGCGATCAGCTCGGGCGTGATTTTTTTATCCGCCAGCGCCTCGTTATAAAACTTCGCGATCCAGTGCGCACGGATTTCCGGCGTCAGCGCGATTGCATCCACCGAATTCGTCGCCTGCTGCGATTTGCGCAACTTCGTCCAGAGGCGCATGCGGATCTGATGGTCGAGCGCCACGCGCTGGAGGCCTTCGCGGTCGCCATCGGGGTCAATGCTGCCGGCGATCTCCAGATTCAATGCCGGACGTTCATAAAGCGCCTTCGCGATCGTGTCCAATTTCTTCTCTTCGCCCGCCGTCAACTCCGCGCGGCCCACCGCGAATTCCTGATAACCCAATTCCTCGCCGCCGCCCCCGAACGCCGCCCCGATGAGCGAGAACGGCGACGTGGCGACCTTCACCAAAATATTTTCCAGCGCGCCCACAACCACTCCGCCGATATGAAATTTCGGATCGTCAATGCGCCCGTCGATCGGCACGTCCAAAATAATTTTGCCGTCGCGATCCTTCAAAATTGCAATCGCCAGGCGCACCGGCAGCTTCGTCGCCTCCGGGCTGTCCACTTTTTCACCGAATGTAAACCGGTCGAGCGTGATCTTGTTTTGCGCCGATAGTTTCTTCCCGACCAGGGTGTAATCCAGGTCCAGGTTCAATTTGCCTTCGGCGATGCCGTAGCCTGCAAATTTTCCCGAGTACGGACCCGTGGGCGTCAGGTCCATGTCCTTCACGGAAATCTTCACGATGTTCGTCGCCGCCGGGTTCAACGGCGCGAGCGTGCCGGTGATCGTGACCGGCCCCACCCCGTCCATCTTCGCCTGCAGATTCACATCCGCACTCCGCGTCGGGTCGGTGGAAAGCCCCGAGATGTACCCCTCCAGATCCTGCACTGCCAGATTGACCTCCGGCGATACCGAACGATCCGTGAAACTCGCAGCGGTATTGGAAAACACAATCGCGCCGATGGTGACCAGCGGCAACGAATTATTAGTACTGGTCGCAGCATCGGTGGGGCCGGATGGTGCCTGTCCGGAAGGACTCGCTGCCGCCGTATTTGTCGCCGGCGAATTCGACATCCTCAGCGCATTGAGCAGGTTAATCGTCTTGTTCGTTTCGATGACCAGCCGCGCGTAGGCGCTGTCCACATCAATCTCCTTGATGGCGACGGTCTGCGGGTTCAGGTTCGCCTCTATGCCATTAAACTGGAGGGAATCCCATTTCACCAGGTCCTCCGCCTGCACGCCGTCCACTGTATGAAAATCGTCGAGGCTGGCGTCGCCGCGAAAGCTCACCTGCGGCAGGTCATTCGTTGGCGTGCGCAGCGAAATCTGCCCGTGCAAACCCACCTTGCTGCCGAGGATGTACAAATCCATTTTCGGTTCGAGATACGGGTCAAGCGTGCCGAGATCGAGCTGGTCCAGGTCCAAATGCACGTCGGCCGTCGGCGGGCTGAACGACGCCTCGGTCACGGCCTGGATGGAACCGTTCGTGTTCCAGCGCAACGAGAGATCCGCCGTCAGGTTTTGACCGGCGAGATTGGAGAGATTTTTTGCCTGCAACGAAATCCCGGTCAAATCCAGCTTTGCCGGGCGCGAATTCACATTGTCCTGCAGATGCACCTCGCAATTCGTCACGTCCACGCTGCGCACCGTGCCCGCCCACTGGTTCGTGCTTTCCATCAGCATCGCCACGGCGTTCGTCACCGAACGGAGCAGGAACAAAATGCCGCCCGGCACATTCGTCGCGGTCTCCGCGGGTTTGGCCAGCTCGACCACGTTGACGCTATCGTTTTTATCGCGTGTGAGAAACAATTTCGCGCCTTCCGCCCGCACCATGTCCACGTTGGCCGAGCGCGACTGCAAATCGCCGCTCACGCCCGTCACCGCAAAGACCGGCAGTTCCACGAGATTGTTGCTGTCGCCGGGCGCGCCCAGTTTGAAATCGCGCAAGGCCATCGCCATGTCCTCGATGGCCGCCACCCGGTTGGTCGCCGACAGTTCAAACTTGTATTTCGTATCCAGCGCCACCTTGCCATCGCGGATCTCGAACCGCACCAAGTCCTGGTAAAGCGCCGCGTATTTGTTCAGCGTGAAATCGAACAGCTTCAGCTCGCCCTCCGAACGCAGCGGGTCGAAGTAAAAAAATCCGCTCCAGGAAATCGTCTCGCCCGCGTCCGTCGTGCCTGTGAAGGCGTAGGGATTCTTGTTGTCCGGGTCCGTGCTGAAATTATCCAGCGTGATGTTCAGCGGCCCGAGCGTCCGCTTGAACGGCTCATGCGGCGTATAATCCGCCACCGCCGCCGTCGCACCCAGGATCTGCAAGCGGCGCACGTACAACACCAGCGGCTGGGATGCCGTCTTGCTCTTGGCGGGCGCGGCGTTGGTCGAAAATTTTTCAACGATGTCGGAAAAATTGAACGTCCCGTCCTTGTTCAATTCCGCCCGCACATACGGACGCGTCGTGCTGATCTCATCAAAAACCCAGGCCTTGCCGAAAAACGACGAAATCTGGAAATTCACATAGACCTCATCCCACGAAATGAACGCCTTGCCGTCCTTGTCCTTGATCAGCAACCCGTCAATCGTCGTCGAAAGCGCAAACGGATTGATTTTAACGTTTTCGATGGAAACCTCACGGCCGAGCTGCTGCGAAATCTGTTTGACCGCGATGCTGCGCACGATCGGCGGCAAAATCAAAAACCCGACAAACGCGTAAAACGCAATCACCCCGAGTACCCAGAGAACGACCTTGCGTTCGCGGTGGGTGAGCATGCTCCAAAAGGGAAACTTCATAATTCCTCAACCAAGCTTCGGAAAAAATGCTGTTTTCGTCAATCTTTTCACAATGGTAGGGCGGGCAGTCCCCTGCCCGCCGCCTCTTGGAACGAGCACTTTCGAGTTGGCGATGACGGCACGCCCCTGCCGCGACTGGCATTCACGGCCACTCATCCTCTTCTTCATCGTCATCCTCATTTTTTGGTTTGATTTACCTTGATTTACTTTGATTTAGCCGTGGTTTCCCGGCTAGCCGCATCGGAGCGCCGGTTTCCCAACCGGCTTTACGCGTACGATGAAAGCAAATCGCAAATCTCTTCCGTACCCCGCCGAAAGCCGGCTTGGAAGCCGGCGCTCCTAGCCGACAAGCAAGTCCTCAATTCCTATTTCGGAATTCGGATTTGGCCGGATTTAGTCGGATTAGTGGAATCATTCTCATCCTCATTCTCATCCTCGTTCTCATCGTCATCCTCATTTTTTATTTGTTTACCTTGATTTACCTTGATTCACCTTGATTCGGCCTGATTCCGGGCGTTTTGGCACCTAGAAACCTGCAACCTGCAACTATTTACGTCGGATTTGGCCTGCCCGCAGTAGCTTTAGCGGAGGCGGGTCGGATTAACTCGGATTTACTCGGATAAAATTCCGGCTGGTAGGGTGCGCCCTGTCCTCAGAAGCCTTGGCGAAGGAGGATGCGACGCCCGCGACCGAGCGCAGTCGAGGTCGCAACGAACATTCCGCCGCGCCACTTTTTTAGGTTGGATTTGGTCGGATTTACCCTGATTTGGCTTGCCGCGCTGACTTGTCCCGCCATAGTTCCAACGACGGCGGAAGTTTCAACGAAGGCGGGCTTGCCGCGCCGTAGTTTTTAACGTAGGCGGGTTGGATTTACCTTGATTCCGCATTCCGAAGTCCGCACTCCGCAACTCATTGGCCCGTCCGGCTCGGACTTTTCCCGCGTTAAGCGCAATTATCCGCAATTAAGCGCACATAGCCGCATTTTTTAACCCCGAAATCCCAGACCCGAGATCTGAGATCCGAAATTCCTCCCCCGATACCCCGGCACCAGGTTGGTGCCTATGTCAAAGAACAACCGCAAATCCGCAATTGGCTATCGGCTATCGGCTATCGGCTATCGGCTATCGGCTATCGGCTATCGGCTATTCCGATGCCCCGCACCAGGTTGGTGCCCCCACTTGCCGCGCCGGAGTCCCAACCTAGGCGGCCCGCGTCCCGCTGGCATGCGGGACGGATTGACCTTAGTTTAAATAGTTTACTTTGTCAATACTTTTACGATACTATGTTTACTTCAATTTCCGCCCCCTTTGACCGAATCCTGAAAGGATTAAATCATTCAGCCCGGCGTTGGCGAGGACCGCCTACGCCGGGTTAACGCCAAACCAAATCATCAACTCTGAAGGAGTTGAATCAACGGCGTGGTGATAAACGGATGATTCAACCTTTTCATGGTTGAAAAATTTGCGGGATGCGTTCCCAGCGTAGTCCCGCGCCCGCGGGACAACACTGGGCTGAATGATGGCAATTCCTTCAGGATTGCAGGACGGCCCTACCCCAAACGTGTATGGAAAATAATGACCCGTCCGGCTCGGACTCCCCTGCCCGCCGCCTCTTGGAACGAACGCACGGGGTTTACGACGACGGCAACCAGGATGCTTCGCCAACTACTCATGCCATCTCCAAGACATTTTCGAAATTCGGAAGTCATGGCCAACGCGTGAGCGTCTTGGACTGCGCCAGTCCCGCCTGTCCTCCATAGCGCTTTGGCGAAGGTGGATGGCGCTTTTCATCCGCACCACCCAAGCAAACATTTGACCGAATCCTGAAGGAAACCTCTGCAAAAGGTGTAGGGTCGAGCCTGCGGCTCGACTGCAATGTGATAAAACTCCTGAACTTCCGGCCACAGGCCGGACGCTACACCACCCCTTTCCGCATGTCACCAGTTCTAGGAGAAGACGACCATTCTTTCGAACGCCGTCGGCGTGACATCCTTGTAGAAACCAGATCCCAAACAAATTCAAGCCCCGTCAGGGGCGACATATGTTCAAATCGTCGCAGAACTGAAACCGGCTTCTGCTCTGACGGCTGACGGGTTTTATGAAACCATCCAGCGGCTGTCCCCTCGCCCAGCGGGAGCAGCGACAGCGGCTATGGCGGGTGAGAATTCTCCCAAACGGAATTTCGCGCTTTGAACCCCTGAACCACTTGGCGCATTCGAACGCACCACGAGCATATTCCTTCTCCCCCTCGGGGGAGAAGGTTAGGATGAGGGGGCATCGGGTTCATGGGGCAGAACGCATCGCCAGCCATTGCAGCACGCCCAAGGTGGTGAAATCTTTGTGAAGAATGGTTCCTCCCCGGAAAAAATGGTGCCCCTCCGAAAAGAATAGTAGCCCGTCCGGCTCGTTGTTTCTGTTTGAATGGTGCCACTCCGGAAGGAGAAAAGAAAAGAGGCCGGACACTACTCCGGCCTCTTAAGAGAACAACACTTTTAAATCTTTTGTTGGAGTCACTACTTCCAACGCCAAAAGCTTAACACACCCCCCATTTTCCGCATGTCCCCAGTTCTAGGGACAAGGACGAAATCGACATAAACCGTTAAAAACAAATGGGTTTCTGGAAATCAACCCCCATTTTCAGGCGAAAAATTACGCTAAACGGTTTTAGAGTGGTGACAGATGGTATTGAGCCGGCAGTAAGCCAAAGCGGAAAGCAGTAGTGTCTCAATTTACCTAAATGCCCTTCAATGTGTCATTGCATAAACCGCAATTACAGGAAACAAACCATATGCTCCCTTTTGATTTTACGACGAGCAAATGATTGCATGACGGGCATTTCTGGGTAACTGGCTCTCCTTGATCAAATTGTCCCACCGCGATAATCACTTGGCGTGCCTGTGCTGGAAGATTTGAGAAGTTGATTCCCTTAACGTATTCGTCTTCTGGATTCATTTTTCGGTAGTGTCCTAATTTGGAATTTTAGGAACCGTTTTCTGCTCCTCCTTCCATTCCACTCGATCTTCAAGGATTTCCGCAAATGCTATCAACGCTGTGCCACACTGACCACAAGCAGCCTTTAATACTGGGCCTCCAACCTTCTTTCCGTCCTTTTTGCCATCCCACATGCCAAACGGCTTATTGGGGAAAACAGAAAATCCGCATTTGGGGCATTCGCCAATCCTGCTTTCAAATTTCATTTTGCGTATCCGGTTTTGATGTCCTTCACGATTTGAACGCGCACGGCATTTTCGGTTGATTCGACTTTTTTATCACTTCCCGCATTCCACCGCCACTCCAAAAGCCCTTTTCAATTCTGCGTTTAGCAAAGATACAATCCCGCGACGGAAATCGCCATTCAGCCCCGAATCAGGCGTCCAGGGTTTGGCGAACAATATTGTCTGGCGGTGCATACTGTCTGACACACTTGCGCAACGTATCTGGACGCTTCAAGAGAAACGGACGCGGCAAAAGGCATTGCCGGCTAAGACCCCGGCATCTGATTGAATAAAACGGCCAGTTCAACCTTGAAATATAAGAAATGTCCTCCCAGCGCAGAACCCACTGATAAAATGTCGGAACCGCCGGGCGCAAACCGTCATGTCCAATCTTGCACCGAAGCATGAAGCACAAACAACCAGCAAAGACGAACGGCATGACAACACCAATGACAATCACAAAACCGATGAATAACGGATCTTTGACAAAAGCACCCATGATAAAATTACCGACGAAGAAGATCACCATCCCAACCGACGAAACCAATAACGCCTTCGGAAAACTGATCTCCAGCGTAGCTTCTTGATCTGTATGGGCAATTGTTGTCTTGCGTTGTGATTTCTGGAGAACACCGACCATCACAAACATCCCCAAACCAAATAAAAAAACCAAGGTGCTAAAACCAGCCAGCGCGATGGGCCAGATCCAAATATTTAAAAAGCTATCAATCTCCGCATTGTCCGGTTTGTCTGTTTGGTAAATTACAGCAACCGTATCGCCAACTTTGTAGGCCGCCGGATAACTTCCGCTCAAAGACTCAACACTGTGTGTCGTTCCTCGCGAGTCTTTGAATGAAAACAGTGGATACAATTCTTTCTCACCGTCCCGACTGTTAAGCTTGGACACAATCCCTGATGTATGACTCGCGGTCTGGACAAAGTGCTGGGTATGGCGATAGACGATCAAAGAAAGCGTGAGGGTGATGATCGCTACCGCAATTATGCACCAGCTTCCAACCTTCAGAAATGGCATATGCTTATGTTAGTTAGTGCCCAAATTCCCGCAACCGCCAAGCCCTGCTGACATAAAGCGCCCCCGCCGACGACACCACTTTCCGGCGCTCCTGCCGAAACTCCCGCCAAATCTGCCAGCGCAAAATCAACCGGCGGAAAAATCCCGCGCGGGCAAACTCATCGGCGTGACGTTCCCAAACGGAATCATGAAGCTGCCGCAACCGCGCCTGAAAATCCGCGTTGCCATGCAACCTGCCCGCTCCGTCCTCAACAATGCGATGTTTCATAAACAAATTAGCTGTAGCAACTATACCAAAGCTGAGCAATGGCGAAACCAAACACAAGCCACAATCGCGAACCGGCAACCGCGTATTTTCCTCCTTCTCCTCGCTAAACGAGGAGAAGGCCGGGATGAGGAGCCAAAAATTTTAAATCATTCGCCAGTGCCCGTCCGGCTCGGACCTCTTGTCGCGCCGGCTTGTCCCGCCATAGTTTCAACGACGGCGGAAGCTTTAGCAAAGGCGGATCGCCCCCTTCGCGCGACACTTTGGCGGTATCGATTTTGATGTAGCACCCGCGTCCCGCGGGTTAGGCCGTGCGCCTCGCACTTTTGGCGTCCCGCCGAAAATTCGCGTGGCCATCCATGAAATCTCGCGTGAACCAGAAGGCTCAACCCGCAGCCGTTTCATTGCTGGAATCAATTTCAGCCCCTCGCCCCCTTCGCGCGACACTTTGGCGGTATCGATTTTGATGTAGCACCCGCGTCCCGCGGGTGGTTTTCGGCGTCCCGCCGAAAATTCGCGTGGCCACCACGAAATCTTACGTCAACCAGAATGCTCGACGCGCAACCGCTTCATTGCTGGAATCAATTTCAGACACGACTAACACTTTTTCAGTCGTTGCACAAATCCCAAACCCGCCGTAAAATCCCTTTATCCGAATGAGCACGTTTCAGATCATTTTCACCCCCACGGCCGCCGCCGAGCTTTCGCGGATGCCCAAGGAGCTGCAGCTCGACATCCTCGGCAATTTCCGCGGCCTGCCCCAGCACCTGCGCGAGGGCGAAGGCGACGATTTCGGCCGCCTCGAGGCCGACGGCCACATCCTGCACCGTTTCCGCGTGGGCGATTACCGCATCTATTTCGAACGCCACAAGCTCGGCGTGCTCGTCCACCGCGTCTTGAGCAAGAACACCCTCAAGGATTTCCTCTTCCGCTCCGGCCTCAACGTCCGCGAGGACGAGGCGCTCCAGGACAACCCCAAATTCTGGCAGCTCATCGAGGAAGCCAAAAATTCCGAGAAGAATTGAAATTTCGTCGGGAGGGATGGCGTGTCGCCGTCCCTAATTAAGGGAAGTATGTAGCGGCTGATACTCCCGTAAATAGCCCGGAGGGCTTATGGAAATAAGCCGGGGATGAAATCCCCGGTACGACCATCAAATTGTATTGCGCCCCGGCAGGGGCGCGGGAAAATAGCCGAAATGTCCTCAACCCATTGGCGTGAATATGACCCTCGTTATTTGTGGTCCGCCGCCCCTGCCGGGGCGGATTCATTTGGCGCAGGAAACCGGGGGCGTTGTCCCCGGCTTATTTCCATAAGCCCTCCGGGCTTTAAAACCAAGCCACGCAACATTAGAAGCTCCGTGTTTGCGTTATCTACATACTCCCGCTAATTAATACCAATTCTAATTAAAAATCGGTGCGTTGGCAGGGCGCTGCCGGGACGCCTGCGTGAATCGCAGTCAGTGCGGGAAAGGCGGCGCGGCAGCGCCGCCCTACCATCCACCCAATATGCCGATTCTCATTGGGAAATGGTATAAGATAGACTCGCATCACCCGCCGCCACGCTGTAATTCACCAAACCGCTGAGTACGATCCGACGCTGACTTTCCGCGAATCCCAACGGGATTCAGTCATTCAGCCCAGGGTTGGTCCGAGCCACGCGGCGAGGAACTACCCTGGGTTTACGCCCCAAACCATTTTCAACCCTGAAGGCGGTTGCATCAAAAAATTTCACGCCGTGGCTGCAACCCTTTCAGGGTAGATGCTCATTTCACTTCGCACCCAGCGTAGGCCGACTTCGTCGTCCAACGCTGGGCTGAAGGCTGCAACCGCGTTGCGGTTGTCGGTAGAGTGCCTCCGTGTCTCTCCGTGATAAATCTCCGCCCCCGTACTCCCCGCCATGGGGTATACACCCCATATCAGTTCCTCGCCGGTACGTTATGGTGTACGAAACTAAAATGAAGAAGAATTTTTTACCGTCAGCATCGCGCCAGCGCGCACTGCGAATTCCCATCGGCCTCGGCTTGGCCATCACGCTGGCGTTCCTGCACAATGCCGGTGCCGATGAAGTGTACCTGGGGACGGCCAACAATTATGCGGTTCTGGCCGGCTCCACCATCACCAGCACCGGCCCAACCGTCATTAACGGGGGCCTTGGGTTGTCGCCCGGCAGCGCGGTGACTGGCAGTCCCATCGTCTATGGAGCATATGACGTGGACAATGCGCCGGCCGTCCAGGCCCAGAACGACCTGACCACGGCCTTTAACACCGCCGCCGGCCTCGCGCCGAACCAAAATCTCACGGGACAGGATCTCGGTGGACAGACGCTGACGCCCGGGGTTTACTTCTTTGCCTCCTCGGCGCAATTGACCGGAATCCTCACGCTCAACGACCTCGGCAATCCCGATGCGGTCTTTGTTTTCCAGATCGGATCAACCCTCACCACGGCGTCGGACAGTTCCGTGGTGACGATCAATGATGGCGGTTCCACCACTCCGGGCATCAGTACTTTTTGGGAAGTCGGCAGTTCCGCCACGCTCGGCACCACCACCGCCTTCGAGGGGAACATCCTGGCCGAGACCACCATCACGGCGGATACCGGCGCAACGGACTTGGATGGCCGTTTGCTGGCCATCAACGGCGCGGTCAACCTGGACGATAATACCATCACCGCGCCACCGGCAGAGGTGGTGGGTTCCCCGGTGCCGGATACCGGCAATACCCTTCTGTTGCTCGGCTCCGCACTGGCAGCCCTGATCGCCTTCGGACGGCGGTTCCCCTCCGGGAATTTCTTTGCGCCTCTGCGTTAAAATTGATCACGCCGCAATCCGCCCGAACGCTACGAGCATCCCCCGGCTCGTAAATCGTATATCGAATATCGTAAATCCCCTTATTTGATCATGTCCCAATTCTTGTAGAATACCCGGTTGAAGGAAACGATCAGCGACTTGATCACGCTCAAAAGTCCGCCCACCAGCGACAGGTTCCACGACGGACGCAAAATGTCCACGAACATGCAATAACGCAGGTGATCGGAGCCGTTCACCGACTGGTGCACCAGCGTATCGTCAAAGATGAACAGCGGATTTTCGTGCCACAGATGTTTCTGGTTCGCGGCCCGGATATAGACGTCGTCATTTTGCAGCGGCACCAGGTTGTACAGCACGCGCAACGTGACGCGCAGCGGGCCGTAATGGGTGGACGTCTTCTGCTTTTTGTTGAAGATCGAGACGCCGATCGTCTTGATGTATTTGAACTGCTGATGAAACTCCGGGATGCTCAGCGAGGCATTGTCGATGTTCTTGCCGTACCATTTGAAAAAGATCATCCCGCGCTTTTTCTCCGTCATGCGCCGGCTGAGTTCCGAGATGATCTCCGGCTTGCTGCCGGCCGTCTCCATCAACTGCCGGATCTCCTTCTGGCAATCCGCCGGCAAATTTTCCAGCTTGTAGATGCCGAAATTGTTCGGGCAAAACAGGTCCATCACCAGGTTGAACGGCGAAAGCACCCACGTCAAAATCCCGTTGCCGATGAAGTAACGCCGCCAGTTCTCGACCTCAAAACGCCGGCTGCGGCGAAAATCCAGCAGCCCGCAGATGAGGTAAAACAGCGCCACCGCGCTCACCACCCGGCACCATGGTGATGAACCGTTGTGTCTTGAGCAATAACGTCACCGGCTCGGGAAAAAACTCCGTCGCATCGGGATATCCCATAGCGACCGGTGGCGTGGGCGGCGACGGTGCTGGTATCGATAACAATAGCAACCTGGTTTTGATCGCTTGCACGATTGTTTACAACCAAACCGGTGACGGTGGCAATGGCGGGTTTGGTGAAGGCACACAGAGCGGTCCCGGGGGACGCGGTGGTGATGGCGCCGGAATCAATAATCTTGGGACGATCACCGTCCGGGCCTGCACGGTCAGCGCAAATCAAACGGGACAAGGCGGTTCGTCGGGCATGGCCAGTGTGATTGAGGGGCAGGACTCGTTGACCGGTGGCGATGGTGGCGATGGTGGCAGCGGAGGCGGAATTTTTAATGCCGGCGCGGCAATCATCACAAACTCGGTGGTCCAGGACAACCTCTGCGGTAATGGCGGCAATGGCGGTGATGTACAGCCGTACCCACCGGCAATTAGTCAAGGTGGCAACGGCGGCGATGGCGGCAGCGGCGGCGGCATTTGCAACGATTCCGCCGAACAACCGGCACCGGTGCTTGATCTGCAAAATGACACTGTCAATTCCAATCAGGCCGGTATCGGCGGAAATCCCGGTACGGTTTCAATCGGCGGAACACCCGGTGATCCGGGCCAGGACGGCACCGGTCCGGACATCAGCGAGTGATTTTTGGAGCGTGGCATTTATGCCGCCCTCAAAGCGGCTTTGCAAAAACGTATTAAACCGTAACGATGCAGTTGAAACACGGGGTCTTGATATGCGTGGCTGCGACGCCTCGTCGCTTGGACCATCCATCAAACCAAATAGTGAGCCAATTATTGTGCGC
>Ga0206855_10141_pt1 | contig 21682 bp, 13 predicted proteins | sample Alteio_BWOrgCont_51_FD_152637 | JGI IMG/M metagenome (GOLD analysis project Ga0206855, IMG submission 152637) | Enriched cells from forest soil in Barre Woods Harvard Forest LTER site, Petersham, Massachusetts, United States -... | ecosystem: Environmental > Terrestrial > Soil > Temperate forest >...
ATAGAGTATGCGGTGAAAGTAAAAGCAGGCTATAGTGCCGGTTCATTTAAAATGGATTATACCGGCCAGCAAAACCTTTCAATTGATAATACAGGAGATATTCATATCGGTACCGCAATGGGCGATATTATAGACCATGCCCCTGTTACTACCCAGAATGGGAATACTATTTCTTCTTCATTCAAAAAAACAAATGATAATGAAATATCATTTCAATTGGCTAATACAGACAATACTTCTGATTTGGTAATAGATCCCTGGGTTGTAACTCCTACTACAGGAAATTTCCTTCCGCAGGACGTAGGTATGGATGCAGCCAATAATACTTACATATTAGGAATGACCGCAGCCGGTGCTTCTAAAATACAAAAGTACACCACAACTGGGGCCCTGTCGTGGACATACTCGCTTACCCAGTATGGTTCACCCGGCTATGTTTCTGACCTTGCCGTTGACCAGGCCGGTGATACTTATGCACCCATGCCATATCCATCCACCAATAGTTTAGGTAATTATTACGCACTTATAAGTTTGAATACCGCCGGAACCCTGAGATATTTTGACAACACAGACCCAACCCCGTATGGCAAGGTATATGAAGTATGGAATATTGCCTATTCATGTAATTATTCTGAACTTATTGAAGCCGGCGCACCGACTGTTGAACAGGAGGAAGTAGGGGTTGTTAATAGCGCTAACGGTTCATTAGGAGGTGTAACCACAAATGCGACGTATGGTGAAATTTATGCAGGTTGTATAGCCCCGAATGGCAATTATTATGCTATAGCCGCTAACCCTTGCTTTGGTTGCAGCACGCCCGGAGATGATATTGTTTGCTACACTGTTTCCGGAGGTACTGCTACTTTTTCATGGAATAAACAATCTACATACCAGTGGAACGACTTTGACAGTAAAAACCCGAATGGTATTTCAACAAACGGAATTGCTGCAGGTTGTGCCTATTTATATACTACCGACGGACTTACACTTGACCAGCGAGATATAAATAATGGTACTGTAATAAATACGGCAACTGTTACAGGAGGCAGTAATGCCCTCAGTGCTTCACCCGGTGGTGTTGCAGTTGACCTTGCCTGCGGTTACGTATATGTTGGTTCCAATAACAGTACTGTATATGTATACAACCAAACTCTCGGCCTTGTAACTTCACAGGCCGTATCGGGACCGGTGTATGACGTTGATTTTAATAACGGGTTGGTTGCGGCCTGTGGTGGAACAGCTGCGGGAAATGGTTTCGTAACCCAGTTCGCCGCGCAGACTTGTGTTAACAATCTTGTAATTACCCGCACGAATACTACCTGCGGTAATAACAATGGAACTGCTACCGTCCAGACACCGAGCTTTTGTGCACCACCATATACTTATACATGGAGCACCGGTGCAACTACACAGACTGTTACCGGCCTTGCAGCAGGTACCTATACTGTAAATGTGGGCACAGCAACTTCCTGCGTTACGGTTACAGATACTGTCAACATCCGCCCTTCTACACCCGTAAATGAAACAGTTACTGCAACTTCAGGCGGTTGTACAGGAACAGCTACAGCAACTGTAACAGGAGGTGAAGGTCCTTATACATATTCATGGAGTAGCGGACAAACCACATCAAGTATCACAGGAATTGGCTCAGGAACGTATACATGTACGGTTACTGATGCTTATGGTTGTGTACAAACTGCAAACGCTACAGTTACCGGTACTACCATGAGTATAACCATAACTCCTGTTAACGATTTGTGTAACGGGGGAAATAATGGAAGCGCTACAGCAAATATTACCGGCGGAACAGCGCCGTATACATACGCATGGGGCGGAGGGCAAACAACATCATCTATAACTGGACTTACAGCCAATACCTATTCAGTTACAGTAACTGAAAGCGGCGGCTGTTCGGGTACCGCTACTATAAATATAACGCAACCGGCTGCCATGGTAATCACTACTACGTCAGCACCTTCAACCTGTGGTGCAGCTAATGGCTCGGCGGGTGTAACCAATGTAACCGGTGGCACAGGCCCGTATTCTTATTCATGGAACAGCGGACAAACTACTTCAACCATAGCTAATGTTGTTGCAGCCAGTTATACGGTTACAGTTACCGATGCAAATGGCTGTACCAAAACAGCTACTGTGGTAGTAGCTACTGCAGGCGCAGCGGTAACACCAACAATGGCATTTACCAATGTTACATGTAACGGCGCAGCAAACGGAACAGGCTCTGTTACCGGTGTAGCGGGTGGCACAGCGCCATACACCTATTTATGGAGCAACAGCACTTCTGCTACGACTACTAATGTTGCAGCGCTTCCACCGGGTACATATACCGTTACAGTTACCGACCATAATGGTTGTACCGGAACAGGTACAATTACAATTACACAGCCGGCTGCAATGGTAGTTAATACCACATCAACACCGTCTGCGTGTACAAGCGCTAATGGTACGGCGGGTGTTACAAGCGTAACAGGTGGTACAGGACCATATACATATTCATGGAGCAGCGGACAATTGACATCTTCCATTACAAATGTGGCTTCAGGTTCTTATACTGTCACGGTTAAAGATGCTAATGGTTGTACACAACCGGCAACTGTTGTTGTAGGTAATGTGGGCGCCACTATAACCCCTACTGTTACTTCTACCAATGTGTTATGTTTTGGCGGAAATAGCGGTACTGCAGGTGTTACGACAGTAACAGGTGGTACGGGACCATACACCTATTCATGGAGTAGTGGACAACTGACTTCAACTATTGGTGGATTAGTGATTGGCCCGTATACAGTTACAGTAACGGATGCAAATGGCTGTAGTGGAACTGCATCAGTTACAATAACCCAACCTTCGCAATTAAGAGATTCCATAACAACAATAACAAATGAACTATGTTTTGGCAGTTCAATAGGAACAATTTCAGTAGGTGTTAAAGATGGTACTCCCGGATATACGTATTCCTGGAATTCTAATCCTGTTCAAACGACCCAAACTGCTACAGGTTTGCCTGCAGGGCCATATACGGTTACTATTACTGATGGCAATGGCTGTACGATACAAGCCAATGGAACCATTAGCCAGCCTGCACAACTTGTAATTAATGCAGCAGCATTTCCTGTAAGCTGCCATGGAGAATGTAACGGGCAATTAGTATGTATACCTTCAGGCGGAACAACACCATATGGATATTTATGGAGCAACGGTGTAACCACAGCCAGCGATATTGGAGTATGCCCGGGTACTTATTCCATACAGGTAACCGATGCCAACGGATGTGTGGCAGACAGCACAGGCCTTATGGTAACCCAGCCAACCGCTGTAACGGGAACAACAACTATTGATTCAAGCCATTGCGGGCAGGCTGACGGAGGTGCCTGTATTACAGCAGCAGGCGGAACACCGGGTTATACTTATGCATGGAGCACAGGAGCCACCACCACCTGTATCACGAATGAGTTGCCTGTTACCTATACAATAATAATAAGTGACGCCAATAAATGTAACGATACTGTAACCGTTATTGTCCCTAATGCCCCCGGCGATAGCGCAGGCATAACTGCCACAACAGCAGTAACCTGTAACGGAGGAAATAACGGCGCAGCTACAGCGGGTGGCTATCATGGAGTACCTCCTTATACTTATTTATGGAGTAATACACAAGCCACACAAACAGCAACAGGTTTATCGGCAGGCCCTTATACAGTTACTGTAACCGATGCCAATGGATGTTCTTCCACTGCGGTGGCAACTATAACGCAGCCACCACTTGTTATTGCCAATCCGCCACCTCCACAAACTATATGTATTGGGCAGAGTGCTCTACTGAATATGACTGCCGGCGGTGGAACACCAGGTTATACATTTACATGGATGCCGGGAAACATGACAGGTCCTTCTGCAACCGTATCTCCGGTGGTAACCACAACGTATTCTATAACCACAGTTGATGCGAACGGATGTCCAGGAGCGCAGGTAACAGTGGTAGTTACCGTTAACCCGCCATTAAGTGTTACGGTAGTACCTAACCAGGCAACCTGTCCGGGGGGCAGTGTAACTTTAGGAGCTATAGGAAGTGGGGGAGACGGAACATATACCTATACATGGACACCTGCAACTAACCTAAGCTGTACAGTATGCCAGAACCCAACTGCAACTCCTATTGCAACCACAGTATATACAGTAACATTAAGTGATGGCTGTGGTACACCTCCTGTAACCGGTACAGTACAGGTTACCATTGACCCCTTACCTGTGGTTAAATTTATAGCAGATACCTTACAAGGCTGTTCGCCATTATGTGTGAACTTTACCGACCAGACAACTATTGCGTCGGCAGGAATAGCATCATGGGCATGGACATTTGGCGACGGAGGAAAATCTACCCAGCAAAACCCAAGTTATTGCTATAACAACCCGGGTATTTTCACGGTTGACCTTACTGTAAAATCAGACAGCGGATGCGTGGATAGTTTAACTATTCCGAATATGATAACTGTATATAGTCATCCTGTAGCAGCGTTTACATACTCACCTCAGCCGGCATCTATTGTAAACCCTACCATTAATTTTGTTGACGAAAGCACAGATGTATATGGAATAGCAAGCTGGTTCTGGCAGTTTGGCGACCCTAAAGACGGAACCAGCACACTTGAGAACCCGCAATATATTTATGGTGATACAGGTACCTACTGCCCGACATTGGTAGTAACCAACATACATGGCTGTACCGATACTGCCCAGCATTGCCTGATTATAGAGCCATACTATACACTCTACATACCCAATGCATTCTCACCAAACGGTGATGGGTTAAACGATGTATTTGCTCCCAAAGGAATATTCGTATGCAGTTTCCAGATGTATATTTTTGACCGCTGGGGCATGATGCTGTATTACACAGAAGACATGAATAAAGGCTGGGATGGCAGGGTGAACGGAGGAGCTAATATAGCCCAGGAAGATACTTATGTTTACCTTATAGAAGCTACCGACTGTGTTACCAAAGACAAACATCAGTACCTGGGTAAAGTTACCATTGTAAAATAACGCCATATAGTATTAGTTTAAAAGGAGGCCCCAAATGCCTCCTTTTTTGTTTCCCAAAACTCTGTTTATATCTTTTATAACGTTCTGGGTATGAATTTGCAAAAGTCACTTAGATTTCTTAAATTTGTTTGTTAAAGAATATAGGAATAGTTAAAAATTACGGGATGAGAAAACTATTATTAACTGGAGTTGTGTTATGCTGCATTACAGGTGCAGTTAGTGCGCAGGCCAGCCTTTCCGCAAAACATCCCCCTGGACAAGTAAAAACGGAAGATACAAAACCTGTCAAAGAGCCTGATTGGCTGACTTCTTCAAAAAATGGCCCTCAAGGTGACGTAGGCTATCGGAAGAAATGGACTAAAGATCCGTTCGACCGCCAGATTTTTGTTGAAAACCAAGGACAGTTCTATAAGGAAATTGACACTACATGCAAAGTACTTTACCAGGCTATACTGGGCGACGTGAAGGCATATTTTACTCCGGAAGGCGTAGTTTACAAGTACGATAAATATCCTAAGAACATTGAGAAAAAGAGTAAGGATGGAGATGAGAATGATGAAGACATTAAGCCTGAAACTTCTTATTCTTCATACCGCTGGCTGGGCTCAAACCCAAATGTAACGGTAGAAGCCAAGGAAGAACAGAGCTATTACTATACTTACGCGGGTGCTAACAATGCGACCATAAAGGTTAACATTTTCAAAAAACTGGTATACCATAATATTTACCCGGGTATTGATGTAGAGTATTCTTTTATACAAGGAAAACCCGGAATAGAATATTCTTTCATTGTGCACCCCGGAGCCGATATTTCACAAATTAAAATAAGTTATAATGGCATTTCAGCTATGCAGGTAAATGCAAACGGAGATGTGGTGATTAATACTAAGGTTGGCGAAATTACTGACCATGCGCCGGTTAGTTATTATCAAACAAGTGGCGAACACATAAAAAGCAATTTCGTAGTTCATTCAAATATAGAATCGTTTTCAGCAGAAACCATAAATAATTCAACAGACAATCTTATAATAGACCCCTGGACAACAGACCCATTGTTTACAGGAGGCTACGACAAAGCTTACGATATAGATTACGACAATGCAGGTAATGTGTATGCTTACGGAAGTTACAACCCTTTCCAGCTAACGAAATTTAATGCTGCAGGCGTTCAGCAATGGACATATAATGCATCTACTTTATCCATTACTTATTACGGAGATTTTGCGGTTGACAAAGTAACAGGAACCTGTTATTTAACAGAAGGATTCAATTTTGCGGGAGCCAATGCCGTAAAAGTAAACACACTCGGTACTTTCATAGCGCAATTTCCCGGTGCAGCCAGTATGCGTGAAATGTGGAGGGCTACTTATAATTCATGTACAAGACAGGTGGTTATTGGCGGCGGTGGAACAAACTCGCCTAATACCCAGGCAGCAATGCTGGATACCAATATGACAAATATTATTCCTGTAAACCCTTTAGGTGCCACTGACTGCTGCCATGATGTTTGTCTTATTGCCATGGATCCGACTGGTAGTACAGCATGGATGGCTGTAGCTATGACCTTCGGAAGCCCCAGTTTTAACAACATAATTATGTCGCTGCCGGTACCTGCTCTTTCACCTGCAACCTACATTGTGCCCGACGGATTTACTTTCCAGGAAGTGGGTTCAGTTTCTTATGTGGCTGCAGGAACAGGCGCTGCCAACGGTATGAATGGTATGGCAGCAAGCCCAAACTGGCTTTATACTTATGACGGTGCAACTCTTAATAAAGTAAATAAAGGTTCAGGCGCTATTGTTGCCAGCAAAGCTGTAACAGCTACATCATTCAGCTGGGGTGGGTTAGATGCCGACGGTTGTGACAATGCATATGTCGGGGAAAATTCCGCGGTACAGGTTTATAGCCCTGCACTCGCGCTTACTAATACCATTCCGCTTACGAATACAGTATACGATGTAGTGCTTGGCGCAAATTATACTACGCTTTATGCAGGGGGGCAGAGTTTTGTTTCATCTATTACTCTTACCGCTGCTTCAAGCGTTACTATTACCAATGCTGAAACACCTACGACCTGCAGCGGATGCACAGGCACAGCAACACCTACGTTGAAAATATGTGGCGCTGCTCCAAACCCTGCACCTACTTATTTATGGAACCCTACAGGACAGACCACACAAACAGCAACCGGCCTTTGTGCTGGAACATATACAGTTACTATGACCTTGGGTTGCGGTGAAGTGTTTACCGATACTCTTACTGTGCCCGCCGGTACTTCTGGTGGATTGACCATAACAAAAACCCAGGCAAACGAAAAATGCTTTGGTAATACAAATGCTACTGCAACAGCTACTGTTACAGGTGGAACCGGCCCTTACACGTATTCATGGGCACCTTCGGGGGGAAATAGTTCTACTTCAACACCTTTGGGAATAGGAACCTACACTTTAACAGTTACCGATAATTCCTGCCACAGCGATACGGCCATATTTCATATTACTGAACCAGCGCAATTGAGAGACTCTATTAGTGTTACTTCAAATGTAAAGTGTTTCGGAGGAAATACAGGAAGCCTTACCGTGGGAGTGAAGGGTGGAACAGTGCCGTATACTTATTTATGGAATTCCACGCCAACACAAAATACAGTTACGGCAGGCACATTAACTGCAGGAGCATATACTGTAACTGTTACCGATAAAAATGGATGTACAGTAACTGCGAACGGAACTATTATACAGCCCAGCGCCGTGCGTGACTCTTTAGTGTCTTCGACGCCTGTTTCATGCCCCGGATCAAATAATGGTACGGCAACCGTAGGCGCAAAAGATGGAACTCCCGGGTATACATATTTATGGAACAGTACTCCTACACAGGCTACAGCGGCAGCAACTGGCCTGCCAGCAGGGTCATACACATGTACTATAACTGATGCCAATGGTTGTACCTCAAAAGTTCCGGTTACAATTGCTACCAATAGTACCATGCGCGATTCTATTGTTTCAACCGTAAATGAATTATGTTTTGGTAATTCAACGGGTACAGCTACTTCCGGCGTAAAAGACGGAACAACTCCCTATACATATTCCTGGAGTACAGCCCCAAAGCAAACAACACCAACTGCTACGGGTTTATCGGCAGGTACCTATACAGTAACAATTACTGATGCTAATACCTGTACCGTAACAGCAGTTGCAACTATTACCCAGCCAAGTGCGGTGCGCGATTCTATTAGTAAATCCAGCGCAGTGCTATGTAATGGCGGAAGTACTGGCACAGCTACTGTTGGTGCAAAGGATGGCACACCCGGTTATAGTTATTTATGGAATAGTACCCCGACACAAAATACAGTTACTGCTACCGGCCTAGCGGCAGGAGCATATATATGTACTGTAACCGACGCTAACGGATGTGTAAGTACGGTTCCTGTAACCATTACCCAACCTGCTGCACTTACCATAAAAGCGGCTGCTTTTCCGGCACAATGTTTTGGCCAGTGTAACGGTAATGCTGCTGTAATACCTACAGGCGGAACAACACCTTATCATTACCTGTGGAATACCACACCAACTTCAAGCAATGCCAGTGTTACTAATCTTTGCACAGGTGTTTACCAGGTGACGGTTACCGATGCCAACGGATGTGTTATAGACTCTACTCCTTTAAATGTAACTTCTCCTCCTGCCATTACTATAACCAAGAATCCTGTGGTTTCAGCACATTGCGGCCAGTCAGATGGAAGCGGAGAAATAACAGCGGCAGGCGGAGCAGCGCCATACAAATATTTGTGGAGCAACAGTACTTCCTCAACAACAGCAAACCTTAACAATGTCCCTCCGGGTTCATATTGTGTTACTGTTACCGATGCCAATGGATGTACCGATACAGCCTGTATTAATATTCCGGATACGCCCGGACTAACGGTTTCTATAACAGCTACAACAAATGAACTATGCAACGGGGGCAATAACGGTACGGCCACAGCAACAGTTGTTGGGAATGTCGGCTCATTCACTTATTTATGGACTCCTACCGGGCAAGCCACACAAACTGCAACAGGGCTTACAACTGGCCCATGTACTGTTACTGTAACAGATTCTGTAGGATGTTCTGCCACTGCAGTTGCCACTATTACAGAGCCACCTATTGTTATTTCAAACATAACACCTCCGGCAACTATATGTATTGGCCAATCAGCAACTGTTACCGTTACTACAACCGGTGGAACACCTCCATACACTTATCAATGGAACAACGGTGACAGTACTTCAACCATAGTTGTGAGCCCGTTAGTTTCTACAAATTACACAGTTATTACAACCGATGCTAACGGTTGTATTGGAATACCTTCTGCAACGGTGGCTGTTACGGTAAACCCTGCACTTACTATTGCGGCTGCAACGCCAGTTTATATATGCCCTGGTGGAACAGCAACTATAAGTGCTGCAGGAGGCGGGGGAGATGGTATTTACACCTTTACCTGGCAACCGGGTAACATGACGGGCCAGAGTGTTAATGTTTCACCTGTAGCTAATACAACATACACGGTTACTGTTCACGACAATTGCGGCACACCTACGGACAGTACGACAGTAGTTGTAATGCTTGATCCACTACCAACCGTATTGTTTAAAGCCGATACAACCAACGGATGTTACCCCTTATGTATAAACTTTACGGATGAAAGCACCGTACTCGGTGGAATACAATCGTGGGCATGGACATTTGGAGATGGGGCGATTTCAACCAGTCAGAACCCTAATTATTGCTACGATAGCGCAGGTGTTTATACTGTGGGATTAACCGTTAAATCAGATAGCGGATGCTCTGCTTCGCTTTCTGTGCCCAATATGATTACGGTGTACAGCCATCCTGTGGCTGCATTTACTGCTTCACCGCAGCCTGCCTCTACATTTAATCCTACTGTGAATTTCACAAACCTAAGCACCGATGTGTACGGCATAAGAAGTTATTTATGGGAGTTTAATGAACCACCTTACGATGGAGTTTCCACTGCAAAAGACACCAGCTATCCATATAAAGATTCCGGTACTTTCTGTCCAACGCTTTATGTAACTAATATTCATGGCTGTGTTGATTCTGTTACGCACTGCATTATTATAGAACCTTATTTTACACTGTATATTCCAAATGCATTCTCACCAAACGGCGACGGGCTAAACGATGTTTTCTCTCCTAAGGGAACGTATGTATGCAGTTACCAGATGTATATTTTTGACCGTTGGGGAATGCTTCTCTACTACACAGAAGATATGAATAAAGGGTGGGACGGAACAGTTAACGGTGGCAGCAATATAGCGCAGGAAGATACCTACATTTATTTAATTGAAGCAGTAGATTGCGTAACGCACGACAAGCATCGTTACCTGGGTAAAGTAACCATTGTTAAATAAAATAACCCGTAATTTTCCCGGCTAATTGAGTTGCCTGTTTACGCAGTTCCGGTACGGCAGTACTTTCCCAAAGCATTCCACGTAAGTTAGTTCCAAGCGTAAATACGTTATTCAATTTGTCTCCGTATTTATCTATTACGTTGAAAGTATCAACATCTGTATTTATACCTAATTCAAGAGTGTCCGCTGTAAGAATGCCCCTTTTCCACATATTTTGTAAAACCAGGTTCCCGGTTCTTTTTATGCTGCTTTCAGGCCCGGTACAGTTAATTATCCTCTCCACAGAAAGCACTTCATTTTTTCCTGACCGGCGATTATAAAAATTCACTTCCACATTATCTTCTGCTTCTCTTATATCGCGCACGTTTCCGGCAAGAACAATGAGTTTCTCCTGTATGCGCAGGTGCTGAATCATGTCGTGAATGTGAACAGGAAGCCTGTGCCTTGCAACTCCCCATAAGTGCCTTAGTTTGCTATTCATGAAATATTTTCTTTCAGCGGTTGAAAGCGACTGCCATATTTCCTGCGTATGAGGCCGTAAAGAATCTATTATGGGCTCAGCTGAAATACCAAGTTTGCGTACTACACGTATATGCTTATGCACCAGTCTCACCAGGGTTTGTAACTTATATGGTTTTTGTAATTCGTTCTCCAGCGCAGTGTATTCAACACCACCATGCCTGTGTGGCAATATGCCAAACCCGTGAGGTGAAAGCGAATATATTTTGCCGTGGAAACCATTTTCAATTAAGCCCAGAACAGTATCTACCATGGTAAGGCCACTGCCTAAAATCAATACATTCTTCCCTTGTTTTGTATGTTTCACTGAATCGCTTTTCCAGGAATTCTTAAAATAATTAGGGCTTGAGAAAAAACTGACATTAGGAATAGAAGGATCTTTAGGTTCAGAATTCCCTGTTGCCAGAATTAACTTATTTGCATTAACCTGCTTACCACTTTTCAATAATACAGCAACAGTATTTTCGCCAACTTCAACATCAATGGCTTGATCATCTATAATATTTAATTCTGTATCGCTGCGTTTGTTTTTAACAGCATCTGACCATAGGTTCTCTAAATATTCACCATACAAACTGCGTGAAAGAAAAGTGCGTGCGAGTAATTTTTTTTCGATGCCTGCATATTCTTTATGTTCATGCACCCAATCAACAAAGTCAGCGGGCTTATCGGGAAAAGCGCTCATGTTTCCTGCTACTACATTTAATAAATGAGTGTTGGAATACGGGCTGTAAGCAACACCTTTACCGGGCAAATAACCGGAGTTAATTATGGTAAGCTTCAATGGAATATTTGCACTTTGCAACAAATGAACCGCAGTCATTGTTCCGCAAAAACCGCCGCCAATAATAGCTATATGTTGGGGAGCATCCATAATATGGACGAATATAAATAAATTAGTGTAAGAGTAGCTTACCTGACTAAAGTCACATTCCCTCCTGGAAAATTGCCTATTACATGATACACAATTTGCTGATTTTTTCAGCCATAAGTTTTATCTGAACTCTTCGGTATTACTATTATATTTGCACAAATAAAGCAAATGTCATTCAGGTTAATACGCAACAGGGCACAGCAAATAGCTGTTATAGGCTTTATAGCCACTGTGGCCTTATCTCTTTTACTTGGTATTTTTAGTGTTCCATTATATATTACTATGCCATTTGCAATGGTTTGGATGATGGTATGGCTTTTAGGTTCTGCCAGTGACAATAAAGAAAGTGATGAATAAGTGTTTGATATTGTTCTTTGTGTGTAGCACCTTGTTTGTTAAAGCACAGGTTAAAACCGACAGTGTGAAAAATGCAACAGTGGTGCACGATACAGTAAAGCCTGTTTCAATGCAAAACGATACAAATATCAGGGTTATTGCAAACTCTTCTGTTACCAATACTATTCAAAAGGTTCAGCAATATGAACAGTTATCTCATGGTACTTTCCAGGGCTTCCGCATACAGGTTCATTTCGGGTCAGACAGGACAGGCGCTGCTTCGGCTAAAACCGATTTTTCTTTAAAATACCCTTCGTATACCGTATACCTGACTTACCAACAACCCTATTTTAAAGTATGCGTAGGCGATTTCAGAACTAAGCTTGAAGCAGTAAGTGCGCTTAATAAAATTAAAAAAGATTATCCCGGTGCCTTTGTAATGCGAGATAAAATAAACCCTCCTCCGTTACATTAAAACCATGGAAAAAGCAACAATCCCTGTTACCGAAGCTTCTTCGAGATACAATCATTTAGAAAAGATGCCCGTGAAAGAACTGCTGATCAGTATTAACAGAGAAGATAAACGTGTGCCCCTTGCAGTAGAAAAAGCAATACCTTCTATTGAAAAACTGGTAAAGGCAATAGTGCCTAAAATGAAAAAAGGCGGAAGGTTATTTTATATTGGCGCAGGAACAAGCGGCCGCCTGGGGATAGTAGATGCATCTGAATGCCCTCCGACTTTTGGTGTTCCGCAAGGTATAGTGATTGGTTTAATTGCGGGCGGCGATGCGGCCATACGCAAAGCAGTTGAATTTGCAGAAGACGATATTAAACAAGGTTGGAAAGATCTTGAAAAACATAAAATATCGTCAGCCGATGTAGTTATAGGTATTGCGGCATCTGGTACTACACCTTATGTAGTGGGTACCATGAAAGAATGTAACAAGCACAAAGTAACTACAGGATGCATTACCTGTAACCCTAATTCACCCGTTGTGAAAGCGGCTAAATACCCTGTTGCAGTAGTAGTAGGCCCCGAATTTGTAACCGGTAGCACAAGAATGAAAGCAGGTACTGCACAAAAATTGGTTCTGAACATGATATCTACCAGTGTAATGATAAGCCTGGGCAAGGTAAAAGGGAATAAAATGGTGGATATGCAGCTTAGCAATAATAAACTGGTTAGGCGGGGTGTACGTATGTTGGAAAAAGAATTGCATATTAGCAGAGAAAAAGCGGAAGGATTGTTATTAGAATACAAAAGCGTGCGTGTGGCAATGAAAAACTATAAAAGCAAGTAAATACGTAGATATCGTGAAAAAGTACCTTCCTTTTATAATATTGATTGTGTTACTGGGAATTATGACTGCTACAAATCCCGGGGAAAACCATTTTAAATCGTTTGTAAAAGAACAATTATCCAAAAAGCAATTTACCCAAAAAGACCTTGAGAATAATTTAACTTGCGAGAAAACCGGCAACTACATTATTTTTTCCCAGTATAGCTTCCAGATAAATGACTATGGTGTGCCTATGAGTGGTAACTATATTGGCATGTTTGGTTTCTTTTTTTCAGTAGGCAACTATACAACCATGCAAGACCAGTAATGCTATCAAAGGGACAAATAAAGCTTATTAAATCACTTCACAACAAAAAATTCAGGAAGGGAACCCGCATGTTTATTGCTGAAGGCAAAAAACTGGTGGAAGAAATAGCCGATTCTCCTATAAAGGTATTGCATATATGGGCTACCGGAAGGTACACAGGCCCGCTGCAACATAACCAGATTACTGAGGATGAGCTTGCCCAGGTAAGTGCATTGACTACACCGCAGGGTATAATAGCATTGTGTGAAATTCCTGAATCGGCGGGCCCTTTACCGAACCTTGATAATGAATGGGCAATTGCGCTGGATGATATACGCGATCCGGGAAACTTGGGTACCGTAATACGCATAGCGGATTGGTTTGGTATAAGCCACATATTTTGTTCAGAAGAAAGCGTGGAGGTATATAACCCTAAAACAGTGCAGGCAACCATGGGCTCTATTGCGAGGGTTAACGTGCATTATGTTGACCTGGGCGAAATACTACTAAAATACAAAAGTGAAAATGTACCTATATACGGAGCCACTTTAGAGGGCAATGATGTTTATGCGACAACTTTCTCGCAGAATGGCATACTTGTTATAGGCAATGAAGCAAACGGTATTTCTGAAAGAGTGGAGAGAAGCGTTACACATAACATACGCATACCATCATTTGCCAAAAACAAAGGGCCTGAATCACTGAATGCTGCGGTAGCAACCGCCGTAATATGCGCTGAGTTAAGAAGGCAGGGCAAATAAAGAACAGGAATAATTAACAATTTTTAACACCCACCTTTTTCTATACATTTTAATTTTGAACCGCTTTAAAAAACAATATGGAAGTAGTAATTAAGAACCTGGTTAAAAAGTACGACGGCCGCAAGGCTGTTGACGGAATAAGTTTCCAGGTAAAAACAGGAGAGGTTGTTGGTTTTCTTGGGCCTAACGGCGCAGGAAAGAGCACTACCATGAAAATTATTACATGCTACCTTGCGCCTACTGAAGGCGATGTTGAAGTAGGGGGCTTTTCTATATTAAAAGAGCCTGAAAAAGTAAAACAACTTATCGGTTATTTGCCGGAAAACAACCCGCTTTACCTTGATATGCCTGTAATAGAGTACTTAGAATTTTCCGCCCTGTTACAAGGTGTTTCAAAAGATAGAGTACAAGGGCGTATAAAGGAAATGATAAAAGTTTGTGGCCTTATGGGCGAGAAGCATAAACTAATTGGTGAACTTTCAAAAGGATATCGCCAGCGTGTTGGCCTTGCACAGGCTATGATTCACGACCCGCAGGTGCTTATATTAGATGAACCTACTACAGGGCTCGACCCCAACCAGATTGTTGAAATACGCAGGCTGATAAAGGAAATAGGAAAAGAGAAAGCGGTTATTTTAAGTACACATATTTTGCCTGAAGTAGAAGCCATTTGCGACAGGGTATTAATTATTAATAACGGTAAAATAGCTGCCGACGGAACTGCAGGTAACCTCAGAAGCCAATCGAAGGGACAGGAGGTGATACGCGTAAAGATAGAAGACGCGGCTAAGACAGATATTATTGAAGGGTTGAAAAAGATACCATTTGTAATAAAGGTAGAGGAAGTAATGGGTAAGGAAAACACTTACGAAGTACATACAGAAAGAATGGGTTCACCCAAACGCGATATTTTTAAAATGTGTGTTGAAAAGGGCTGGGTGCTTACCGAAATGACACCATTTGAAACAAGGCTTGAAGATATTTTCCACGATTTAACTACCAATTGACAGCATGAAGCAGATAATGATAATTGCCCGCAAAGAGGTGCAGTCGTTTTTCGATTCGCTTATTGCATACGTATTACTGGTCGTATTTCTTGGTATAACCGGTTTCTTTACATGGTTGCTTGAATCAGATGTGTTCTTTATTAAACAAGCTACACTGGCCGTATTTTTCGGGTACGCCAATTTTGCTTTGCTCATTTTCATTCCGGCAGTAACTATGAAAATGCTGGCGGAAGAAAACAAATCAGGTACTATAGAATTGTTACTCACTAAGCCTCTAACCAACTGGCAGGTATTGTGGGGTAAGTTCTTTGCATGTTTTGCGCTTATTTTGTTTGCCTTGTTGTGCACATTACCTTATTATATTACAGTAGCCAACCTGGGTAAAATTGACCATGGCGTTGTATTGTGCGGCTACTTTGCTATTATGCTCACCAGCGCTGCCTACATAAGCATAGGGCTTTTTGCAAGCAGTATAACCAGTAACCAGATTGTTTCTTTCCTTATTGCGTTGATAATAGGAGTTATATTCTTCTTCATTTTTGGAATTATATCGAGCGTATTTGGCGGAACAATAGGAGACACATTGAACTATCTCGATATTATGTCGCACTACAATTCAATTTCACGTGGAGTGATTGACAGCAGAGACCTTATCTATTTCGGCAGTATTGTGTTAATAGGTATGGTGCTTTCAGAATTGTCCCTTTCTAAACGTACAATAGCGGAATAAGCCATGAAGAAAAAACAGAGTTTATATACAAGGGTATTACTGATTACTGCAATTATTGTAATTGTAAACGTTATTTCATATTCTTATTTCTTCCGGTTAGACTTCACAAGAGATAAACGTTACACGCTCAGCAAGCCAACGATTACACTTCTTAAAAATCTGAAGCAGCCTGTAACCATTACAGCCTATTTCACTGAGAATATGCCCGACCCGTCGTTAACGCAAACCCGCAACGACTTTAAGGACATGCTTATAGAATATGCCATGCAATCGGGGAATAAGGTTGTGTTTAATTTCATTAATCCCAATAAGAACGATTCTACAGAGAAAGAAGCCATGAAGAGTGGCATTCAGCCAACTACTGTAAACGTAAGGGAAAAGGATGAGATGAAAAACAAACGGGTTTTCCTGGATGCAGTTGTAAAGTATGGCGATAAATCAGATAACATTTCGCTTGTTATTGCCGGTGCCAACGGGGGAAGAATTCTTCCTTCAGGCGGGCCAATGGAAAATGTGCTTACCAAGAGTATAAAGAAATTGACCATTGACAGGAAACCTGACATAGCATTGCTGCAGGGCAATGGTGAGCCTAAAATGGAAGCTGTAAAGCAACTTAACGAAAGCTTAAGGGAAATGTACGATTTCCATGAGTTGCAACTGACAGATACATCTGCAATACCTGCAAGCACCAAAGCTATAATACTCATTAACCCAAAGGATACTTTTAGTTCAATGCAACTGAAACACCTCGATGATTTTCTTACCCGTGGAGGCAGCATGTTCATTGCATACAGCGGCCTTAACGATGATTTGCAAAACCTGAAAGGCACACTGGTTAACAATGGCCTTACACCCTGGTTAGCCGGAAAAAATATTATACTCGACCCTAAGTTTATTATTGATGCCCGTTGCGAAAACATTAATGTGCCTTCGCAGCAAAGTTTTGGAGGCATGCCAATGTACCAGCAAATTGCATTTCCCTATGCTGTGCATATAGTAAACCTTTCCAGTCACCCCATTACCGAGGGATTAAGCGCCATATCGCTTCCTTTCACATCTGATATTAAATTCAGCGGCGATACTAATAAAGTGAAGTACACGGCACTTGCTTTTACATCCGATAAAACAGGCTTACTTCCTGCACCGGTAGATTTTGACCTGAACCATACCTGGGTTCCCAATGAATTCCCGCTAGTTAATTTGCCTGTTGCAGCATCTGTAACCGGGATAAACGGAAATAAAGATGCTAAAATTGTTATAGTGAGCTGTGCAGGTTTTGCAGTAAACGGCACCGGCCAGCACCCTGTTCTGCAGCCCGAGGATAATATAGAGCTTGTAGTTAACGCGGTTGACTGGCTGAGCGACGATACAGGACTTATTGAATTACGCAGCAAGGTTGTTAAGCCTGTGCCTATTAAAGATGTAAGCGATTCTACCAAGTCATTCTTAAAATACATGAACTTCTTTCTGCCTATTTTATTGGTGATTATTTATGGCGCAGTACGCATGCAAATGAAGAGGAGAAAACGTACAAAACGAATGGAAGAGACCTATGATTAAGAAGCTAACCAACAAACAGCTTTTACTTATACTGGTTGTCCTTATTGGTATATATGCCATTGGCACTTATATTAAAAACAAAAGGGGCGAGAATACTTTTCATACCAACATCATTCCGAAGATAGATACCAATGCTGTAAATGGTTTTTATATCTATCCTAAAATTCAAAAAACAAAACCTATCCGGTTCGATTTGAAGGGCAAGACATGGATGGTTTCCTCGGGTGGTGTTACATCGCGTGCCGAGAAAAAATCGGAGAGCTATATTATAAACCTTATAAAAGGTATTACGCCTGACCATCTTGCTACCAACGATCCGGCCCACTGGAAAGATTATGACGTAACCGATTCCTCAGGAACAAGGGTGGTCTTGTTGCATGATAAAGACACGCTGATTGATATATTGGTGGGAAGATTCAGCTATAACAACCAGTTGCGCAAAGCTATGAGCTGCGTCAGGCTACACGGACAAAACGAGGTGTACTATGTTGATGGTTTCCTGACGATGAATGTAGCCAATGATTTTACATCGTGGAGAGACAGGCAGTTGCTTGACGGTGATGAAACCATGTGGAACAAGCTCACCTATATTTACCCTGCCGATAGTGGTTTTATAGTATCAAAAGATGCCCAGGGCAACTGGATAGTAAATAATGAAAAACCAGATTCTATAGGGATACATGATTTGTTGAAAAAACTTGCTCAGCAGAACTACGGCGGTTTTGTAGATAAGTTTGATACCAATGCAAGCCAGGCTGTTTTCCAGTTACAGGTTATGAGTGATAAGTTAAGCCCTTTTGTAGTGAAGGCCTATGCCGCAGATTCTACAAATGGTTATGTAATTACGTCGAGCCTTAACCCGGGTGCATATATGAGTGGTAAAAACAACGGGTTGTTCAATAATATTTTCTTAAGTAAATCGGCTTTCTTCCATCATACCGATAAGCCAAAACCCCAGATGCCGCCAGCTAAAATGCCACCAGGCATGAAAATAGGAAAGAAGTAATTTAATTGCCATGACCTTCAGGTCGTGGAATGGAATATTGAAGGTATCATTGGCTTCAGCCTAAATTCATATCTTGTGAAACGAACATAATTTTATACATTTACATTAAACAATTTAACTATGGAACGCGTAACACACTTTGAAATTCCTACGGATAAACCGGAAGCATCCGTAAAGTTCTACTCAGAAGTATTTGGCTGGAAATGCCAGAAATGGGGCGAGCATGAATATTGGCTTACCACGACAGGTGAAGATAAAACACCTGGTATTAACGGCGCTATTATGAAAAAGCGCGACCCTAAGCAGCCTGTTGTTAATTCCATTAACGTTAAAAATATTGATGCATCCATAAAAGCAATTGAAGCTAACGGCGGTAAAATTGTCGTTCCCAAAGGTACTATTCCCGGTGTTGGCCACCTTGCTTATTTTACCGACCCTGATGGAAATATTTTTGGAGTTATTCAGGATGACAAGAGTGCTAAGTAGTGATTAGGGGTTAGTGACTAGTGAATAGTATTACAAATAAAAAAGGGGCGAGATAAATCCTGCCCCCTCTTAGCTTTCAATAAACCACCAAAACACTATAGCTTCTTAAACCATTTGCGGTAAACAAAATATATACCAGCACCAAGTATAAGAAGTATTGTCCATGCATGCATTAGGCCCAGTATAATATCCATAAGTGAATCCCAGCCATCTTTAATAGCATCCTTTAGTTTGTGCCAGAAACCGGGTTCGTAAGCTGTTGTGTTCTTAGCATTAAGTAAAAGCTCTCTTTTTATAGTTTGTCGCTGGTAAATAGAAAGGCTTATAGTGCTGTACTTAATACTATCCTCTATTTTCAGGTTACCTATTGTAGCATTATCTTTTTGTTCATCTTTAGCAAGCAGGTCGTTTTCTGCTTCGGTAGTTTCTTCAATCTTTTTGCTGCCTTTTGTGGCATCTACTTCTTTCGATAACCTTTCGTTATGCTTTGCAAGCCGCGCTTCCTCCAGTAAGTGTTCTATTATTCTAAAGCGGACATTATCGGCTTTAATTATTCTGTAATCCATAAAATCAACCAATGGGGCAAAGCATTTCAGCGTAGTATCTAACTGGTGATTGGGAACGCGGATGGTAATATTATTTACCATAGTGTAATAAGTAGTCTCTAATGAAGAATCTGCACTTACAGGTACATTGGTAACCTGGTCAACATTACTGCGCAGGTCAGTATACGTAACAATACCGCCAAAATGCCTTACAATATCTTCAATAGTATAGGTAGACTTTATTACATCTTTAGCCCTGAAACGTAATTCAGCAGTACGTATAAACCTGCGCAGGGTATCTCTGTCATCTGCTTCGGCTGCCGATGAAGACATCATTACTGGTTGAATATTTTGGTTGTTGCTCCATCCGTAAGTAGCAGATCCGCTCGATTGCAGTTGATTCGGTGAACCGGGCGACACAGGGGGTGGACTTGTAATCATTACGTCTTTATCTTTCTCAGCATACGCCTTATTATTTCTTGATGCTGTACTGCACGAAATAATCATGCCGGCTAACGCAAGCGAGCCTGCAACTTTGCTGTATGTTTTCATGGTAAGTGTGGGTTGGTTGATGGTTATATAACGGTGAATATAAGCGAAAAAGTATGGTTAACACATAATTAATTCCTGTTAGCTATATTCGCTTATAAATACCGGCTGTGAAAAACCTTACCCTGGCATTATTATTTATATCGGCAACCTGTTTCGGGCAATCGTTAGAGCAGATTGAAGCAGGCAGAATTAACCTGCCCAATGGCTGGAAACTGACTCCGGTTGGCGCTAAAATTCCATTGGGAGACCTTCCCCTGAACATTGCCGTAAGCCCCGACAGTAAATATGTGGCAGTTACCAACAATGGGCAAAGCACACAATCCGTAATGCTGATAGATACCAAAACCCAAGCCATGGCAGATAGTGTAACTATTCCCGCATCGTGGCTTGGCTTAGCTTTTAGTCCTGATGGGAAGAAATTGTATGCTTCGGGTGGAAATGAAAACGTTATTCGCTGTTATGGTGTGAATAATGGTAAACTGAGCAAGCTGGACACCATTAAACTCGGCCCGGCATGGAAAGTGCGCCACGATACAAACTTCAATAAAATATCACCAGCAGGGCTTTGTATTGATAATACAGGCAAGCACTTGTATGTTGTTACGAAAGAAAACAACTCATTATACTGCATTGACCTTACCAATAATTCCATTGCACATATGCAGAAACTCCCTGCCGAAGGGTACACCTGTTTGCTTTCAAAAGATGGTGGAGAATTATTTATAAGTGTATGGGGTGGGAGTGAGGTACTGATTTATGACACTAAGAAAAATATAGTTCTTGATTCGATAAAAACAGGCACTAACCCTAATGATATGGTGCTGACCAAAGATGATAAGTTTTTGTTTGTAGCTAATTCAAACGACAACAGCGTGTCGGTAATATCGGTAACCTCGCATAAAGTAACTTTAACTTTGAATGCGGCCCTTTACCCCAGTGGAGTGAATAGTTCAGGACATGGAGTTATTGATAGGGAAACTCCTTGGGCTCCTTATCCCGGTGAATTGGAAGGGTCGACAACAAACAGTGTTGCGCTTAGTGCCGATGATAAAACATTGTATGTTGCCAACGCCGATAACAATTGCCTGGCTGCGTTCGATGTAAACACTGCAGGCCACTGCTATTTTAAAGGTTTTGTACCAACAGGCTGGTACCCGACATGCGTGCGTGTAGTTGATAAGAAACTATGGGTATCAAATGGCAAAGGCTTTACTTCGTTGCCTAATCCGCGCGGCCCGAACCCCACTAAG
>Ga0206855_10142_pt1 | contig 21614 bp, 16 predicted proteins | sample Alteio_BWOrgCont_51_FD_152637 | JGI IMG/M metagenome (GOLD analysis project Ga0206855, IMG submission 152637) | Enriched cells from forest soil in Barre Woods Harvard Forest LTER site, Petersham, Massachusetts, United States -... | ecosystem: Environmental > Terrestrial > Soil > Temperate forest >...
CCTCGACGTCCTCAAGCGTTTGCGCGAATGGACGCAGACGCCCGTCCTCGTCCTCACCGCGCGCGATCGTGAGCAGCAAAAAATCGCCGCGCTCGACGCCGGGGCCGACGACTACCTCACCAAGCCCTTTAGCGGCGGCGAATTGCTCGCCCGCCTGCGCGCCATCCTGCGCCGCATGCGCTCGCCCGGCGAGCCGCCCATCGTGGCCTTCGGCGAAATCGAAATTGATCTGGTCGGGCGCATCGTGCGCCGGGCGGGCCAGGAAGTCCATTTGACGGAGCGCGAATACGCGCTGCTGCGCCTCCTCGTGCAACATCGCGGCAAAGTCGTCACCCACCGGCAGATTCTGCGGGAACTCTGGGGCCCGAACGCGGAGGAAAACACCGGCTACCTCCGCGTGCACATGCTCCACCTCCGCCAGAAACTCGAAAAAAACCCCTCCCAACCCCGCCACCTCACCACCGAATCCGGCATCGGCTACCGCCTGGTCGAGGAGTAAGCCCCTTCAAGATTGACGGGCGAGGGTTCACGCCCCATGTTCATCCTTCCCCATTTCCCCTCACCGGAAATGGGACTGCCACGGGGGAGTAGCTCAGTTGGTTAGAGCGCCTGCTTCACACGCAGGAGGTCCAGGGTTCGAGTCCCTGCTCTCCCACCACTTTAGAACAAATTGCCGCGTCGCGCATGAGCGCGAACGGTTTAATCGCTGCGCCACAAGGTTTTTTGCCATCGAGGACAAGGTTCGAGCCGAAAACTTTTGAGGCCAGAACCCTTTTCTGTTCTGGGGAGCCCGTGAGGGCGATTTGCTCTGCGGACTTCGCCTCTAAAATCCATTTTCGCATCGGTTCGAGCCAAGTCTGCCGCCCTTTGGAAAGTGCCGAGCATTGCTCCTCCAGCGTGCGCTTCTCGCTCATCAATTTGGATTTCTCGGCGGTGTAGGCTTCGCGGTCAATCACGCCGTCAAGAAATCCATCGAGAAGTCGCTGGAGCCGCGCACTGATATTGGCAATGCTCGTGCGCTTTTGGGCGGCAAGCGTAGTGCTCGCTTGAACATCATTCTTGCGCTCACTTTCGAGACGCACAAGCATCTCGTCCGCCCAGTCTTCCCGCAGCGTAAAGGGCACAAGGAGCCGCGATATATCCGTTTCGAGGGCTTCCTCGCGTGCATATGGCTGCGAGCATTTCTGCACGCGATTTTTCTTTGTGCAACGATAGTAGGTGTGCCCCTTTTGAATTTCGCCAGTGATAGCACTGCCACACTCGGCACACCGGAGAAGTCCGAGAAACACCTTGCGCTCCGTGTCCTTGTCTTTGGGCGAGTAGCGGAAGCGGCGATTGAGGACGACCTGCGCGTCGTCAAAAAGTTTTTTGGAAATCAACGGTTCATGCGTCCCTTCATGAACCTCTCCCGCATACTTAAAATGGCCGTAGTAAACGGGGTTAGACAAAACGCGGGAGACAATTGAGCGACCAAGAAGCTTTCCGCTCTTGGTGCGCACGCCGCGCTCCGCTAAGAGATACCGCATAGAGTCGAGCGTCTCTTTTCCTGTGGCATACCGTTCAAACACTTCTCGCACGAGGGGCGCGCGTTCTTTATCAACGATAATGCGCCGTGCGCGATAGTCGTTGAGGTATGGGCATGTTACTGACGCCTTTCCTGAGGTGATTCAGGACGCATTTAAGAAATTTGAACGCGAGAGAGCAGAATATTTCGCCAAACAATATGATGAATTAATAAGTCACTCAATTAATTCATCATCAAACAATGAACCCGCGAGCCAACAATAGCGTAGGAATTGTCACACGCCAATTTTCAGTTTCCGTGCTATTTAATTGCGTCACTGGGCGGCCCTCCTACGCTAAGGCTTCAGAGGGCAGGCTTTCTCGGCCCCAGTCGCCTGCGCAAGCTCCGGATTGGACCCATTCTTTTTGCAAATGCGAAGATCGCCTACTTCTGACTGAACACTCCTAAAGTGTATCATTGCCAAAAATGGCCCGCGCGGGAAAGTTGAGCTACTCGTCGTATCCGCCACGTTCCAATGACGATTAAAAGATTCCTTTTGGGGCAGGGTGACGGTCCAGAACGCCGCCAGGGCAGGAACGAGTTTAGAAAAATATGGCACGCGAAAAAGCACCGGCCAGCGCAAACTACCTGCCTTGCAAGGGTGCCGGAGAAAGAACCTACATCATCGGACAGTGGTGGATAGGTACTTCCTTGACGGTCCGGTTGTGCAGGTTTGTCGAGCTGACCACTGCTTTTTTGCACGGAAAATTTTCCCCAACAGATTGACACGTTTACCGTCAATTCGCGGGTCTTTTGGCAACTGCGAACGCCGTCGAACATCGACGGACACTGCTTCATTTTGCTACAGTTTTGGCGTTTTAAATATCGTAACTAATTGACTATCAAAAGAGCGCCCCCACCGGGAATCGAACCCGGATTTGAAGAATGAGAATCTTCCGTCCTAACCGTTAGACGATGGGGACCGCAAAACCGAGGGGCAAACGTAGTTGCCCACCCCCGCATTGTCAAAGAAGAACAGGGGTAAGGTGCATGCTTGTTTAACCAAACGGCGGGCTGAGGGCAGCCCGCCCTACCTAAAAGCCAGTACGCCCGGGGTAGGGCGCGCTGCCCTCAGCCCGCCGCCTAACCACCCCTGCGCTTTTGTCTTCCTTTCCCCGGCCGAGCTTCTAGTTTCGTCCTTCTGCTTATGCCTGACGCCAAGCCCGCCCGGCCCGACACCGGCGCCATCCTCTACGACCTCCCGTCGCCGTATCTGCCGCATCCGGCGTTTGGGCTGCTGCACCTCCCGCGCTTCATCGGCAAAATCCGCAAGCACCTCGCCGGCCAGTTGCCGCCTTCCTACCAGCGCAATTTCACCAAGGGTTTTGACGGCTTCCTCTGCTTGCATATCGGGGTGGACCCGCAGGCCGTCATCGCCGCCGTGCGCGATTCGAAAAGCGAGGATGACCTGACCACCCGCCTGCGCGAGCTTTTTCCCAAAGATCTCAAGGTGGCGAGCTGGAACCGCAAAGTCGTGCAAATGGGCATGAGCGAAATGGGCCGCGAAGCCCTCGACGCCACCAAGAAGAAAATGGCCATCGGGCACCGCGAGGACCTGCGCTCCTTCGCCGACTTGATTGAATACGACGAAGAGCGAATCGAGTGATTAGTTTTTCTGTTTTGGACCATCAAAACTAATGACAATAACGTTATCTTCTACCCCAAACGCCGGCGATTCGTTGTAAAAATTTTTGCAACTTGCAACGGCAGGCGCGGTTTTTAGGGTCAACCGCCTACGAGTACCCATTCACGCACCTGACACCGAATGAACTCGCCGGCAACCACGACACCTTTTCCAAGCTAAACTCATGAAAGTCAAGTCCTTCAAATCCCTGCTGATCATTGGTGTGTGCCTTTGGGGCGCCACCGGAGCCCTCGCGTTTTGGGCCGGCAAAAATTACGGCAATAACGCCGACGCTGCCGCCAAGGATGCCAAAGGCGGCAAGGACGCCCCGCGCAAGGTGAACCTCAATGGTTCGATGCTGGCCAAGGACGCGGGAGCCATGACCGAGGGCGAAATTTTGAACATGAAGGGGAAACCCGACCCGCTGGCCATCGCGCGCTGGGCCGCCAATTTGAGCCCGCAAGAATGTGCCAGCCAGATGGTCGATCTGCAAAAGATGCCCGCCGGCGCCAAGCGGGATGCCATGCTCAGCGCCCTTTATGACTCCTGGGCCAAGCAAGACCCGCAAGGCTTCCTCGGCAGTTTGAATAAAATGACCAGCCCGCTCGCGCGCCAGGCCAGCACCTCCAAGGCGCTCACCGCCCTCGCGGCGCAGGACCCGAAGGCCGCGCTGGACTGGCTGACGAAAAATCCCGCTTCGACCAACGCACTGCAAACCCAGCAATACAACGCCATCATCGCCGGCTACGCCATTAAGAGCCCGACCGAGGCATACGCTTTTGTGACGGCTCTGCCCGATGGCGCAACGCCCAACAGCCCCGAAGCCCAAACAAAAATCGCGGCGATGCAGGCTCTTGTTTCCGGTATGGCGGACCAGGGTAATTTCACCGACGCCCTCGCTTTGATTGGCCAGTTGCCCGCCAACTCGCAGATGCAGAACCAGGCTTACAGCGCGCTCGTCACCAATTGGATTGCCAATTCCCCGGTGGACGCCGCGCAATGGATTTCCTCCCTCGATCCCAACCAATTTTCCCGCGGGCAGACCCGCCAGTATGGCAACGCGCTCGTCCAAAATTGGGCGCTGACCGACCCCTTGGCGGCCGCGCAATGGGCGGCGACACAGGACGCCCAAATGCAGGCCAACAACCCGAACGCCCAAGCGGCGGGTGGTTTCGGCGGTCGTGGCGGTCGCGGCGGCAATTTGCTCGCCAGCGCCGTTGGCGAGATGGTCGCCGCAGGCGATGTGGACACTGCCGGTACCTATTTGAACACCCTCCAACCCGGGACGGAAAAAGACTCCGCTGTCGCGGCCTTCGTGACTGGCGCCGCTGGCCAGGATCCGGCGGGGGCGATGCAATGGGTGAAGTCGATGTCCGACCCCAACATGCAAGCCCGCATGACCAATGTGGTCGCTTCAACCTGGAGTCAGCAAGACCCGGCCGGTTTTGCGGCCTACGTGAGCACCCTTGATCCCGCAACCGCCCAACAAATGCAGCAAGCGGCCCAAAATGCCGCGGCTGGCTTTGGCGGCGGATTTGGCCGTGGGGGTGGCTTCGGTGGTGGCTTTGGCGGCCCTGGTGGTGGCGGCTTTGGCGGCCCGGGCGGCGGTGGCTTTGGGCCTGGTGGCGGTGCAACTGGCGCTGGCGCGACGGGCGGTCCATCAATCACTTTGAGTAACGGCGCCGGCACGGGTGGCCGCCGCGGCGGTCGTGGTGGTCGTGGGGGTGGTTTCGGCGGCGGCGGCGGTGGTGGTGGTGGCAATGGCGGAGGCGGCAATGGCGGCGGCGGCGGTGGTAATGGTGGCGGTGGTTAAGCCTTGTGCTGGGCCGCACATCCCGACCTCGGATGAAGCAACGAGGTACATCTCTCCTGAGCACTGTTCAGGATTGCTTGTCGTTCCGAATGGCCCAAGATGGCTTTGGAAACTCTTGCGCCGCTTCCAAGCCATGGTTGGCGCAAAACTTTTCTCGGGGCGTAGCGAAGCCTGGTATCGCGCTTGGTTTGGGACCAAGAGGTCGCCGGTTCGAATCCGGCCGCCCCGACCAATTTTCAGCCCCGCACGTCTTTACGCATTCCAACGTCTGCGCCGGCAGCCCCACCAGACCAGCGCCACTCCGGCCAGCGCGTGCAGACCCAGCACCGTAAGCGCGATCCAGGAATCGGGAATCAGCACGCTGGGGTGGGTGCTGGTATAAGCCTCATAAAGTTTCCCCTGAACCATGGATTTGAAATAACCCGCCCAACCCCAATACGCGTTGATGAATGGCCGGAACATCCACGCCAGGTATGCCGGCAGCGCCAGCACCACCCCTGACAACGGCAGTTGGAACCCCACCAGGTAGATCGACAGCGTCGAGGCCTTTTCCGCGGAGGACATCCACGCCGAAAATGCGAGGCAGATCCAAGTCATGGCCACGCACACCATCGCCAGTGTTTCCATTTGCGCGCCCCAGGGACCGGGAAAGAGGCAGATAATTTTAACGAAGACCGTCATCCAGATTCCTTGAAATGCCGCCAACAGTCCGGTAAAAATTAATTTTGACGCCGCGTAGGCTCCGGGCCGCAACCCGGTCAACCGCTCCTTTTCGTAAAGCAGACGCTCGCCCGCGATTTCCCGCGCGCCATTGTTCGCCCCCATCAGGGTCAGCAAAATTACCTGGAACATGATGAGGCTCGTCACGAGCGAGGCGGTCTGGGCCGATTCCCGCGCATAAGCCACTTGGGCCATCACGCCGTCGATGCCGCTGGGTTGCAGCAGTGGGGAGGATATTTGCGGCAGGCCATCCAGCGCGAATATGACCACCATCACTGGAAACCCAAAAGTAATCGCCATGACGAGCGAGAGATAACCATGGTCGCGCAGCAACAGGCGACCGCGCCGTCGCAGGACGGTCCAGAACTGGCTGAGTCCGTTTGGCAATCCCGCGGCGGGGTGGGGGATTGTGGAATCTTTCTGATCCTGGCGATTGATTTCGCCGGCTTCCTTGCCTGTCGCGGCCCAACGCTCCCGCCAGTGTGATTGTGGTTGAGCGTTTAACGCATCGTAAAGCCGCAGTGCGTCCGAAATTCCGAAATAGCCGTGCAATTGCTCGAGGGTTCCTTGAAAGACCACTTCGCCGGCGTTCATCACGGTGACCCAGTCAAAATAATCGAGCTTGGACAAATTATGAATGACACACAGGAGAGTCTTGCCGCCCTGATGGCATTGTTCCCGCAGAAGTTCGAGGATTGCGCTCTCCGAATTGGGATCAAGCCCCGAGGTCACTTCATCGCAAATCAACGTGGGCGGGTCCACCAACAACTCCAAGCCCAACCCCAGGCGCCGCAATTGCCCGCCGGATAATGATTCCACCCGGTTGGCGCGTTGCGAGGCCAGGCCGACCATGGCCAAAACATGCTCCAGCCGTTTCCGGTGTTCGCTCCCATCAGCCACCGATAATTCCAAGCCGTAGCGCAGGCACTCTTCGACAGTTAACTTCGGGTGCGCAATGCTGAATTGAGGCGCGAACCCGACACGACCGACCAATTCTTCCGGCCGGGTGATGGGTTGTTCAGCCAGCCACACTTCGCCGCCTGGCTCCATGGGCACGAGACCCATCAGGGCTTTCATCAGCATCGTCTTGCCACAGCCGGAAGGCCCGATTACCGCGTTCATTTGCCCCGGGCGGAAGGCCGCGTTTACCTCATGCAGAATCGCAGCTGACGAAGCGGCGCCTTTGGGCCGGACAGTCAAATTGCGGCAACGCAGCACAGCGGCGTTTTAACAAAATGGGACGCAGTTGCCACGCAAATTTTTTTTGCCGCACATGGGCGGAAAGAAAGCGGCTGCATTTTGGCTGGGATTTAACGATTTTTTCGCACAAAAAGCGGACTCTTTAAGGGAGCCTAATCCCTTGCCTGCCGGATATTTACCCAACGATGGTAAAAGAATCTCTAAAACAGGGGTGTCGTTGGAAAGAGATTGAATGGGCCCCGCCTTTCTCTTAACCTTATCCTCAATCAAAAATGTACTTCGAGCCGTTTGCCGTTTTATGAATCTGCCCAAACTCATTCGCTCCTTCCGCTCGAAATCCGCTGCGACCACACCACGCACGCGCTTTAGCCAGGCGCGCGGCTTCACCCTCATCGAGGTCATGGTGGGCATGTTCGTCTTCACCCTCGTTTCCATTGGCATTACCGCCACCGTCCTGCAGACCCGGCGCATCGCCCAACTCAACGTGATGCGCACGGTCGCCTACACCGTGGCGCAAGGCTATGTCGAACAAATCTTGAGCTTGAATGCCGCCGACGTTGAAGCCGCCTCCGAGTTTTGGGTCAATGGCCGCCCCGCCCTGCCCACCGAGAGCGTGAACGCCATGCTCACGAACACCACCAATGTGGAAATTAGCGACCCGCTCTATGTCAGTCCCTTGAGCTCAGCACCGGCCGGCTCCAATATGGTGGCTCGCACGGATGTGGCCGGCGACATGTGGAATGTGAAGAATGTCATGATTGACCTGCAAAACAACGCGCTCGGTGTCGCCACCGCCATTCCCATGACGTTGTACCTGGATGTAAACATTTCGCGCAACTGGCAGCAAGTTAACGGAGTCTGGCAGCAGCCCACCAGTCCTTACATGCTTGTGAAAATTGATTTCCAATACCAATCCCAGGGCTACCTCACCGCCGGCTGGTACAAAGGCTCGGTGCAGATGGTTCGCACCGATATCGCCGGCCAATAAATTCTTCTCATGCATCGTTCCGCCATTTGCTCCCGTCTTAGACGCCGCGCCCGCCGCGCCGCGCCGGGTTTCACGCTGACCGAGATGATGATCTCCGCCACCATCTTCGCGCTGCTGGCCGGCATGATCATGGGTTTTTATACCGATACTTTTTCGATGATGTTCCTGACCGAGCAAAAAAACCTCATCAACTGGGACATGCGCTATCTCACGACCAGCCTGAGTTACGACGCCCGCCAGGCCAACTTCTTCGTGATGTATTCGAATTACACGGCTTCGTCGCGTGCTTCCGCCAGCCAGGAGCTGCTCGAAGGGAATTCCGGCGACTTTTTGGTCTTCGTCATTTATGGCACCGCCCCCAATCCCCTTAAGTTCAACATCCGGCCGATTTCCGAGCTCATCGGCTACTACCGTGCGCCGTACCAATCCAACCAGCTTACGCTGGACCCCGTGACCAATCAGCCGACCACGGTCATGCCGGTGCGCAAATTTGACATCAGCGTGGCCAATGGCACGCTGACCGCCAATCAGTATTTGCTCGCGGCCGGTTCCACCGATTTACCCGTCGGCGGCACCGCCACCACTTTGGAGGCCATCCTGCCCAATGACAGCCAGACGACCATCGACAGCCACCTGATCGTTGTCCAACTCGCCCAAGGCCTGAATGATGGCCTGCTCTTTAATAATCTTTGGGACAAAAGCATCATGGTTAACGGCAAAATCATGCATGGAAACAATGACATGAGCGCCACTGACACCTACAACTTCACGGTTTCACCCCGTGGTTAACCTGAGCAACTTTTCACCCACTCCTGCCATGAAAATCTTCCGCCAATTCTTCAATCGCCAGTGGACCCGTTTACGCAGCCAAAACCGCGGTTCGATTCTTGTCCTCACGCTTTTTATCGTCACCAGCCTCACGCTGGCGGTCTCAACACTCGCCTCGTGGAGCCTGAATGAGATGATGATCAGCCAGCGCACGACAGTGAAATTGGAGGCGGATAATGCGGTCGAGGCCGCCACCGAATACGCCATGTCGAACTTGAAGACCCGCTGGGACGACCAGTCCAGTTTTCCGTCCAACCAATTCGTCACGAACCCCGTCACCATCCCTTCCAACATTAGCACTTATCTTTGGGCCAATTCCGACATTAACCCGGCCAATGTCACCATCAAAACGGGCCTGGTTCCAGTCTCTGAACCCATCTATATCGATCCCACGGACCCGGCGAACACGTTTGACCCCCAGCGCGGTAAAGTGGTGACGGCTTGCAACGTGTATGTCTATGCCCAGGCGACGGCCTATAAAAATCTGGGCTCCAAACAAATCAGCTACACCAGTTACGCCTGCCAGGCTCTCCAGGTGCGCAACTCTCCGCTCTTCTCCCACGCCATCTTCTACAACATGGACCTGGAGTTCCACCCCGGCCCGAATATGACCATCACGGGCCCGGTGTACGCCACGGGCAACATCTGGGCCGTCTGCCAGTCGGGCCTCACATTTTCAGGCCCCATCACTTGCAGCGGCAATTTCAACGTCGGCATGATGGATTGGCCCACGAACTGGGCTACCTACAGCACCGCGGAAACGGGCAACCTGATCTTCCTCCCCAACGCCAATGGTGGCCTCACCACGCCCTACCGCGGCAGCGGCAACCAAAACGTCAATACTTCCTATTGGGACAGCCGGACGACCAACTTTAGCGGCAGCAACTTTACCGACTGGCGCGATTTGGCCGCCAACAAGTGGGGTGGCAATCTCCAAACCTCCGCCAACGACGTGCCGGTGCAGCAGCTTACGGGCTACGGGCCTTTCGTTTATAACGTCAACGGCTCGGGGCAGAACTTGAATTATTCCTACGCGATGATCGAACCCAACCAGTTCAACCCCACCACCAATTCCTACCACAAGGGCGTGGGCGAATTGGACAAGTTTGAACGCCAGGCCGGCCTTATCCTCAAGGTTCATGCCATTGGTTCCATGAACGTCACGCAAACGGTTACGCTTACCGGTAACTTTGCGGGGGTTAACACTTCCAACGCCACGAGGCTGGCGGCGAATATAGGCAATGTCACCGCCATCTCGACGAATGCGGACGTGACACTCAATTCCACCGTCGGCAACTGGCTCACTGCCGCCAACGGGAACCTGACTCTTGGCGCCAACCAAACCGCGTCCGGCAGTATGACGCTCAGCAATGGCACAGTTCAACCCATCGTCGGCAACTTTGCCAAGCCCACCAGCAATGCCACCGCCTTTCTTGTCGTCACCCAAGTAACCAACTCGAACACCTCGACGCCTTCTCCTTCGCTGGCCACTGACGCCAACTCCACATTGATGGAACAGAGCGCCAATATAACCGGCTCCGCCTCTTACAACGCCACCACCAACACCACCACCGCCAATATTACCCGCGTCGTTGGTTTCGCCTATGTGGAATTGGAGACTTTGTCCGCCAACGTGGATCCCACCACGGGTATACGCACTCAGAATTACAACACCTCCACCCAGATTCTCGATTCCAGCGGGGATGTGGTGTATCCAGGCGACGTCATTCCGCAACCCTTGACCGTCAATACCACGCAAATCACCGGCACCTATAATGCCACCACCGGCGCCGTCACGTCGGGCCTGGTGCAGGATATGATCAAAGTCAGCCCCGCTGTAGCCAATCCAGGCAACGGCACAGATATCTGGGGCGGCATGTATGACGGGCGGCGCGCCACGACCATCTCCACGGTGACCCTGGATGTGGGCAAGCTCAAGTCTCTCGTGGACGACAACGTTGCCGGCCAGGCCGCCAACGCCGCGGCCGTATTCACCAACGGTACCGCCCAATCTTACGTACCCTCTCAGCTCTACAACGGCGTGGTCTATGTCGAGTTTCCTCAAGAGCCGGGTGTCGCCAGCCGTCTGAACTCTGTCACCTCCGGCAACACTACTTACCCGGGGGACCAAATTACCGACAGCATGCCCAATGCGGGCTTGGTCCTCACCGACGCCAAATCTACCGGCGCCACCACCGGTGTGCCCAATCCGAATTATAATAATCCTGCCATTGCCGGCCAGGCTGGCCGCCAGCAGGGCTTCACTGTTGCCACCAACAATTGCATGTATGTTGATGGCAACTACAACGCGGACGGCAATCTCGCCACGCCTTTGGCTGACACGGCCGGCAACCAACAATACAATTCCACCATGCCGGACAACCCGGCCAGCCCGGATCCGTCTTGCTGCGTCGCGGCCGACTCCGTCACCGCCCTTTCCGGCAGCTGGGTGAGCCGCAACAGTCACTCCGCCAGCCCCAACGGGGCCACGGCCACTGAGTTCAATGCCGCCATCCTCGGCGGTATTGTCCCCTCCAACCCCTCTACGGGCAGCATGAGCGGAGGGAGCCACAATTTTCCGCGCTTTTTGGAGAATTGGGGCGGAATTGACTTCCGCTATCGCGGCTCGATGGTGAACCTCTTTGCCAGCGAATTGGGCAACCAACCTTACGGTACGGGAAGTTATTATTCGCCGCCGAACCGAGAGTGGGGCTTCTACAACCAATTTGCCCAGGGCATCTACCCGCCCGGCACACCCAATTCCCGTACTTATTACCGAACCGGCTTCTCGCTGCTCACCCAGGCTCAGTACAATACCGCGACTGCGGGCTTGTAGCGGGTGTACGAGGTCTATTCGCCGGGCTTGCACCGCCGGCGGTCTTTTTGCAAGATTGACGCATGGAAATTTCGAAAGCGTTTTCCCTGCCTGGATGCCTGGTTGCTGGAGTATTGGCGCTGCCGGGTCTGAGCCCGCAACTAGCGCAGGCCGCCGCGCCTGCGGCCGCGGGAACGGTTGCCCCGAGCGCCACCTCACCCGCCACTGTTCCGCCCAAACCGCCCGAACCTCCAGCCTCGGTGCCGGATGCCGTCAACCCGTTTGCCGACGGAAAAGTCCTTCCCCTCCCGTTGAAGTTTCCCGGGGCCGCGCGCCCGCGTCTGGATGTGGATGTGCATCAGGTGCAATACGACGGCATGGCCATCCTGGAACTGTTCTTGATGGGGCCGGACTTTGAATGGCAGTTCGAGCCGCTGCCGGAATTTACGCCCGCCCCGGTCGCCTTTACCGAATCCCTGGCTTTCATCTACCAGACCAATTCCTCCGCGCGCCTCGCGTTCGCTTTGTTTGGGCCGAACGAATTACTGCCGGACTTCACTCCGAATTCCCTCGCGCAATACCTGGCCGTCTTCCGGGCGGTCGAACCCAAAGATTTCGTGCTGCTGACTCCGTTTCCCGCAAACGCCCAATTGATCAATTCGGACAGCATCTGTGGTTTTCAGGCCCAATCGGTGGACTACGCGATTGTTTCCGCGACGGACGTGACGTACCACCACGATTGGTTTATCGATTTAAACCACCAATATATGCTCCTCGTCAGCCTGACCGGCCCGCGGGCCTTGGTGCAGGAACTCACGTCCAGGGTCCATTATTTTCTCGCCCGCAGCCGTGTCATGAAAGGGCTGGGCGTCAAAGAAGTGAAAGAGGCCCCGGCCAAGCCGGCCGGCACCATGCCACCGAACACCTGAAGCGCCAACCCGCGCATTGACGCGGCGGGGTGGGGCGGCTTTACTCGATTTCTTATGCCCGAAGACAACGTTTACGACTTGGTCGTCATTGGTGGCGGCCCCGCCGGTTATGCGGGGGCCATCCGCGCCGGCCAGCTCGGCAAAAAGGTTGCTTGCGTCGAAATGGACCGCCCTGGCGGGACCTGCCTTAACTGGGGCTGCATTCCGACCAAGGCCCTGCTCAAGAGCGCCGAGCTTTATGAGACCATGCGCCACGCCGATGTCTTCGGTTTCAAGTGTGAGGGCATCACGGTGGACTTTGCCAAGGTCATGCTGCGCTCGCGCGGCGTCGCTGACCAGATGTCCAAAGGCATTAGCTTCCTTTTCAAGAAAAACAAGGTCGAGCACATCATTGGCAAGGGCATGGTGAACGTGCCGGGGCTCGTCGAAATCAGCTCCGGCGAATCCAAAGGCCGCCTGCTGCAGGCCAAAAGCATCCTGCTCGCCACCGGCTGCCGTGCCAAGGTTCTCCCTGGCCTCAAGCCCGACGGCGAACGCGTGCTGACCTCGTTTGAAGCCCTTCAACTCAAGAAAATGCCGGCGTCCATTATCATTCTCGGCGCGGGCGCCATCGGCGTCGAATTTGCCTATTTCCTGAATGCCTTCGGTTGCAAGGTTACCCTCGTCGAAATGATGCCCCGCGTACTCCCGGTCGAGGACGACGAAGTCTCCGCCGGCCTCGAACGCGCCTTCAAAAAGCAGGGCATTGACATGCGCCTGGGCGTCAAAGCCGACAATATCCGCGTCGAATCTGCCGGGGTGAAGTTAGACTTGGTCGCGGGCGATAACTCGCGCACCACGGTCGCGGCCGAGTCTCTGCTCCTTGCCGTCGGCGTGGCGGCCAATACCGACGGCCTCCTCAGCCCCAAAGTCAAACTCACCATGGACCGCGGTTATATTTCCGTGGATAGCCAATACCAGACCAACGTCAAGGGCATCTACGGTGCCGGCGACGTTATCGGGCCGCCCTGGCTGGCCCACGTGGCGACTTACGAGGCCGTCCAGGCCGTCAACGGCATCTTTGGTCACAGCAAGCCCCACCGCGTGGAGCGCTTCCCCGGCTGCACCTATTGCCAGCCCCAGGTCGCCAGCATCGGTCTCACCGAGCGCGCGTGCAAAGAAAAGGGTCTGGCCTACCAAATCGGCAAATTTCCCTTCACCGCCTCGGGCAAGGCCGTCGCCGTCAACCACCCCGAAGGCTTTGTCAAAGTCATCATCGAATCCAAGACCGGCGAAATCTTGGGCGCGCACATCCTCGGCTCCGACGCCACCGAACTCATCGCGGAATTCGGCCTGGCCATGGAACTGGAGGCGACTTGGGAGGAAATCCACGCCACCATCCACGCGCACCCGACCTTGAGCGAAGCCATTGGCGAAGCCGTCGCCGCCAGCCACCAGGAAGCGATTCATATTTAAAAACGGCGGTTTTTTGCCAATTTTAAAAAAGATACGGTTTGGCAAAAATAAATTGAACAAAGGAATGGGCGGCGCGTCTCTGCGTTTCGCCTATGACCTACACTTTTTTGAAATTACTCGCCCGCGCGGGCGGCCTCGCCAATGAGGAACCCCTGCTCGCGCTGTTTGTCGGCGCCGCATTCCTGGCCGTGTTTTTCACGGCCTTGTTCCAGAAAAAAGAACCCGAATCCGACGGTCCAGTCAGTTTGGCGTGGGCCTTGTATCGCCAGTTGCTCCGCCTCTGCTGCGCGGCTGCGATGGTGTTGCTCTTGCTCGCCGCCATGTCCGGGCTGCGCACTTACCTGAGTCACGCTTCCGCCACCTTTGCCAGTGAACACGGCCGCGTCACCCAAGCCAATTACAACGCCGTGCAAACCATCTGGGGCGCGGAACAACGGCAAGGCGAACTGCAAGTGGACATCTATCACGACGAGGAAATCACCGAACGCATCGAATCCGAAGATCTCACCAAGCCAGCTATTTTGAGGAAAAAGACTGTGCGTCATACGGCCGTCGGAAATCCCTATGTTTCTGAAAATCATGTTGTTACGCTCACGCAAAACCCGCGCAAAAAAGGCTCGGCCTTCTATGACGGCTTCGAGACAGCCAACCATTTTTCCTGGAAGCTGCGCAACCCGATGGATACTCCGCAGAGTTGCTTGCTGAAGTTTCCGTTGCCCGCGGCGGAAGCTGTTTACGACAACCTGACCGCGAGGCTCAACCTTCAGGATGTGTTGCCGAGGATGGAAATTAAAGACGGCAGCCTCCTGCTCGCGCTGGATTTGCAGCCCGGGGAATCCTTCGATTTCGATATCGGATTCCAAAGCCGCGGTCTGTCCTACTGGTATTTCCAAATCAGCGAGCCCAGGGAGATCCGTGACTTCACCCTGGCCCTCAACCTGCCGGACCTGGTCGTCCGGCAGCTCAATTATCCCGGCGGCTGCATGACCCCGACCGACATTAAACCAACCGCAGATGGTCACGGTACGGCGCTGACTTATCACCTCGACCACGCTCTTTCGGACAAGGGCATGGGCATTGCCCTGCCGCAGTTGCCCCAGCCGGGGGAGACGACCCGCGCTGTTTTGACGGAAATCGACCGGGCCTGGCTGCTCGTATTTGCCATGTTGGCGCTGGGCCTGACGATTGCCGGAGTCCGCCATGCCGTCTTGTTAACCATCCTCTTCAGCATGGCCACCGCCTTTGGTTATGGTTTACTGGCGAATTTCAGCGACTTGCTCTTTGGCTTTTGGGGCACGGCGGCCATTATCCTGATTCCGTTGTTCTTGTTTTTAGCCTGGTTGTTGAAACGTGTCGGGCGCGCCGCCGGCCTCATGCTCGCCGTCGAGTTACTCCTCTTTGGCGTTATCTACCCCTGCGCGGCCGGGTTGGACTCCCCACGGCAGGAACTTTACCTGAATCTCTTTGGGCTTCTCCTGCTGGCCTCGAACACCTGGCTGTTGGTCCAATGCCTGAATATTTTTGCCCCCAACCCGCCGCCGCTACCAGCCTCGCCCCAGCCAGTTTAATCGGTGGCGGATGAAAAACCCAACTTGGGTAAAAACGGCAGCTTGAGCGCTGGCGGGAAGATCGAGATTCCGAAGGTAAATTGAAGCAGGTGTACTTCGATGCCTTCCCGCAGGCCGATTTGCAGCCCCACGAGCCACGTATCCACCTGCCAGCCGGTGCCCGTCACCGACGGTCCGACGTAAAACCAGGGCACATAATCCTTGCCGACAGCGTTATGATTGAACTGCAGGTGCAGACCGGGTGTTTCCCGAGCCAGGTAAGTAATGAAAGTATTGCTGTTCGGCCCTGGCCAGGCGGAGTAGTTCGCGCGGTCGGGATAATTCTTTGCCCGCTCCACCAGCGCGGGAATCATTTTCTCCGCGGCATCGCCGCTCACGAGCCCAATAACCTCCACCCGGTTCGTCCACCGTGCATCCGCTCGCGCCTCGGCGCTCGTAATGGGGTAAATCATCACCCCAGATTCCTTGGAGAGAATTTCCAGGCGTTCCCACGCGTTTTCGGCGCCATTTTTCACATCCAGCCAGGTATGCGAGGCGAAACGCGAAACCCACGGCTCGGTGGTAGGAATTCGGACGGTTTTCACCACAACCAGATTCGCTGGTTCCTGCGGCAGCGCCGACGGCGGCATCCCGGCGCAACCGGCCAGGCCGAGCGAGACCAGAGCCAGCCAGCGCCAGATGCTTGCGACCGGGTTATTTGCTCGCAGCATACGCTTCGCCGAAAATCTCCTGATACAACTGGCGAAAATTTTCCCCATCAATGCGCGAAAACGTGTTTTCCTCGGTCGCTTTTCCGCCGAGATAGACGGCCTTGCTTATCCAGTGCTGTTTGGCAAAGGCCTCGCCATAGAGTATGAAAGTGGTCTCTTTGAACTTGGTGGAAAGCTCCTTGAGCTCCTTGAACGCCGGTTCCCATTCGACCGTGAAGACGATGCGCCCAACGGCGTCCTCGCCCGCGCCCTCCGGGTCTTTGGCTTTGGCCAGCGCGAGTACGGCGACGCGGGCCTCGGCGGTGGCGGTGGGATTGGCCGCCATGATGGCGACGAGATTGCGAACGGGATTTTTCATAAAAGTTATCGCAGGCCGGGTAAGCCGCCCCGGTTGCCCATTTTGCGTTCCATTTCAGCCATCATCCGCTTGCCCTTGCCGCCTTTCATCATCTTCATCATCTTGCGCATCTGCTCGAATTGTTTGAGCAGTTGGTTCACATCTCGCACCTCCACGCCCGATCCCTTGGCGATGCGCAGGCGCCGGGTGCCATTGAGCAATTGCGGTTTTTGCCGCTCCAGCGGGGTCATCGAAAGGATGATGGCCTCGGTTTGTTTGAGGCGGTTTTCCTCGTTGGCGCCGACTTCAAATTCGCCCATGCCCGGCAGCATTTTCATCACATTACCCAATGGCCCGAGTTTTTTAATCTGCCGCATCTGCGCCAGGAAATCCTCCAGGTTCATGTCCGCCGACTTCATCTTCTCGGCCAGGCGCTCCGTCTCCGCCTGGTCGAGGTTTTCCTGCGCTTTCTCCACCAGGGAAACGACGTCACCCATGCCGAGAATGCGCTGTGCCATGCGGTCGGGGTGGAAGACATCGAAATCGCCAATTTTTTCCCCAGTACCCGCAAACTTGATGGGCACGCCGGTGACGGACTTCATCGAGAGTGCTGCGCCGCCGCGGGCATCACCGTCGAGTTTGGTCAACACGATGCCGGTCAGCTGCACGGCCTCGTTAAAAGCCCGGGCGACATTGACGGCCTCCTGGCCCAGTGCGGCGTCAGCCACCAGCAACACTTCGTCTGGCTTTACCACGTCGCGCACGCGCTTGATTTCCTCAATCAAGTCCGAGGCGATCTGCAGGCGGCCGGCGGTGTCGAAAATCAATGCATCTGGTGGCGTCGGCATTGCCGCTGCGAAGGCCAGCGCGCCTTTGGCGATAGTCGGCACATCCTTGGTTGCGCGGTTGGCAAAGAATGCCAGATTTTCCGCCTTGGCCAGGGTCTCCAACTGGTCGATGGCCGCAGGGCGTTGGGCGTCGCACGCGGCCAGTAGAGGAGTGTAGCCGCGCTTTTGCAGCAGCTTGCCCAGTTTGGCCGCGCTCGTGGTTTTGCCCGAACCTTGCAAACCCACCAGCAGTATGCGCAAGGGACGCGCGGTTGAGAATTGCGCCGTTCCTTCGCCCAACAGGTTCACCAACTCATCATGGATGACCTTGACCACCTGTTGCCCGGGCGATACCGACGAGATAACTTCCTGCCCGGCGCATTGGGTCTGCACGCGCTCGACAAACTCCCGCGCCACTTTGAAGTGCACATCCGCCGCCAGCAGTGCGGTCCGCACCTCCGCCAACGCTTCGGTGGTGTTCTCCGGGGTAAGCTTGGCCAACCCGCGCAGGCGGCGCAGGGCTTGGTTCATCCGGTCAGTCAGGGCTTCAAACATGGCGTGGAAAGGCCGAGCATGGACAAAAAATGCCGCTCGCGCAACCCCTGGCCGCACCGTCGGAACAAATATTTTACCTGGATGTCACCGCATTATTGCCTGCCAACCTTGCCAGAACCCGGGCCGGTGGATATATTTTTACTGCTACGAGCCATGTCAACCTCAACGCCCGCCTCTTCCGAACGTCTGATTGACCTGCGGAAAAACCTGCGTGGTCCATTCCAGCGCACGCTTTACCAGTTGGTGCGCGAACCCTTGGAGTCTTTCCTGGAAGTCAATGCCTTCAACTCGCTCTATCTCGATGCGCACAAAGAGGCCGGCGCGGACAATTTTTTCGTGCGCGTGCTGCGCTCACTTTCGGTCAGTTATGAAATTTCCGACGAAGACCTGGCGCGCATTCCCCGCACGGGGCCGCTCCTCATCGTGGCCAACCATCCCTATGGCGGGGTGGACGGCATGGTCATGGCCGCGCTGATGTCCTCGGTGCGGGCCGACCTTCGCTTCATCTCCAATTATCTTTTGTTGCAGGTTCCCGAATTGCGTCCGTGGATTTTTCCGGTGGACCCGTTCAATCGCGCCGGTTCCGCCCGTCAAAATGTGAAAGGCATGAAGGACGCCATCAAGCACCTGCGCGCCGGCGGCTGCATCAGCACTTTTCCCAGCGGCACGGTTTCGCATATTCATTTAACCCAGCGCCAAATCACCGACCCGCCGTGGAACACCCATGTCGCCCGGCTGGCGCGAGCGGCGCAGGCGGCGGTGCTGCCCGTATATTTTGAGGGCAAGAACAGCGCCCTCTTTCAAATCATGGGCCTGGTTCACCCGCTGTTGCGCACCGCCATGCTGCCGCGGGAAATGCTCCGCCAGCGCGCGCATACCTTGCGGCTGCGCATCGGCAACCCGATTCCTTTCAACCGGCTGGACGACTTTCCCACCGACGAGGCCATGACGGAGTTTTTGCGTTTGAACACCTATCTGTTGCGCAACCGCGCGGGCTCAGTCCCGCGCCGGCGATTTCCAGTTTCACTAAAACTTCCCACCCGGCCCAAACCCGCGCGCAAATTCGCTCCCATCGCCCCGGCCGTGCCGGCGGCGGATATGGCCAGGGATTTTGCCGAGCTGCCGCCAAGCCAAATCCTGGTGGAGCACGCGCCCTACGTTGTCGCCTGGGCCTATGCCGAGCAAATTCCCTTTATCTTCCTCGAAATCGCCCGTTTGCGCGAAGTCACCTTCCGCGAGGTCAATGAAGGCTCCGGCCTGCCGCGCGACCTCGATGGCTTCGACTCCTACTACCGCCACCTTTTCATGTGGGACCGCGAGAAGCAGGCCATCGTCGGCGCCTACCGATTCGTCCTCTCGGATGAGGTTTTGCGCGACCTCGGGCCCAAGGGTTTTTACACGTCAACGCTCTTCAAATACAAACCGGATTTCTTTGAAACGCTTAATCCGGCGATGGAGCTCGGCCGCGCTTTCATCGTCTCTACTTATCAACGCAAGCAAGCCTCGCTGGCGTTGATTTGGCGGGGGCTGGGCCGGTTCATCGCCGCGCACCCGCAGTACAAAACGCTCTTTGGCCCCGTCTCCATCAATCCGGATTACCAAACGCTTTCCAAGGACCTGATGGTGCAATTCCTTCGCTCTCACAGCTACGATGCCGAGCTTTCCGAGATGGTGACGCCCAAGCGCCCGCATCGCCAGGGCAAGCTGCGCGGCACGGAACAACGAGCCCTCCGGGCCAGTGAATGTGATATCGACGACATTTCCGCCCTCATTTCCGAAATTGAAACCGATAAGAAAGGCGTGCCTGTCCTCCTCCGCCATTACTTAAAAATGAACGGCCGCCTCATTTCGTTCAATGTTGATCCCAGTTTTGGCCATTGCCTCGACGGACTGATCATTGTGGATTTGACCAACACCGACCCCAAGCTGCTCAAGGCCCACATGGGCGCGGAGGGTGCGGTGAATTTTCTGGCCGAACACGACGTATCTGCTAAAGCGTAGCTCATGTTAACCTGCGTACCGCAGTCCATTTTCGGGTGGAATTTTCTGGTGACCGGCACCGTTGGCCGGCCGGCGGTGGTCGCCCTCGAAGTCTTCGGTGAGCAAGGAACCATCTTCTGCGGCGGAATCCAATACCACATCCGCAAACACGGCTGGCTCAGCGGGCATTGGACGATGGAGCAGGGCGACACGGTATATGCGGAAGCCATGAAAGAGAGCGCCTTGTATCGGGCCTTCGAAGTCAATGACTCCACCGCTTTGTTTGAGTTGAAAGCCAGGAATCCCTTCCGGCGCGGCTATCAAATTGCCATTGCCGGCCAACAAGTTGGCACCATCGAGCCCAGCGGCCCATTTACGCGCCAGACCATCGTTGATTGCGACCCGCAGATTCCCGAGCCTACGCAACTCTTCTGCTTCTGGCTCGTCACGCTCACCTGGCGGCGGGGCGCCCGCAGCAACGCCGCGGCGGTTAACCACTAGCCCAGGTTCGCATCCCAGGCGCGTTGTGCCGATGGCGGAGCGGCCAGACTGTCGTGCAGGATGGCTGGATCCACGTCGCTGCGCTCAATCAAACCCAGCAGGGCAATCATCGTGCCGCCCGCCAGCACCATCCCGGCCAGGAAAAGTATCGTCAGCAGCGGCGCGTCGTAAATCAAGTGCATGAACCAAAAGATGACGCAGAAAAACTTCACAATGGAAACCGTCACCAGGACGGTCATCAGTATCCAGGGCGGAAACCGCACGAAAATAATCACAATTTCAATGCCCGTGAACAAGGACAGGAACATCGCCAGGTTGACAAACGCGTAGTAACGTTTCGATTCTTGGGCCAGAATCTCCTTGGGCGAAACGGGGTGGGCGGCGGTGCTCATGGCGGAAAGGGGAAAAGTTTACTTGGCGGGATTGTAGCCGGGGATGTATTCCACCAGGTAAACCGCCGTAAAAATGACAATCCACACAATATCGACGAAGTGCCAGTACAGGCCCGTGATTTCCACGTCAATCGCGGCTCCGTGCATGTTCTTTTGCATCCGCCCCGTGTACGAGTAAAGCAACATGGAGGCCAGCCAGAGGACGCCGATGGCGACGTGCGTGCCGTGCGTGCCCGTCATGAGGAAGAACGTCGAACCAAACACGCTGTTCTGCATCGAGAGAGAGAGTTTCTCCGGTTGCCCGAACATTTTGACATCGTGCGCAATCCAGTCGGGGTGCCTTTGCACTTGGAGGTCGGGCGCGAGCGCCTTGTCTTCCGGGCTGGCGTCAGCGGGCACCACCAGCCACTCCTTGTGCTCGGCATACAGGCGGCTGGCGAGGTCGGCTTGCGCACGGACGAAAACGGCGGGGCCTTCGTAGGTGGAGGTGTGCGTTTCGCCCGTGGGCGTCTTGATGGAAAAGGTGTAAAGGGCGTGGCCGTCGTAAAAATGCGTGAACTCATACACCTGGCCGGTGAGGAAAATCAGGCCGAAGAACATAACGCCCGCGCAGGCCCGCCGGAAACTCTTGATCTGCCCCTTGTGCATCGCCGACACCGCCAGCGCCATCAGGAACGAGCTCATCAACAGGATGAAAGTCGAGAACGACGTGAGCTGGATGTCGAATGTGCTCAGGATGTCGATCGCGGTCTTGTCTGTCGCCCCATAGGGATAAATTTTACGATAGATTAAATGCGTCGAAATTAAC
>Ga0206855_10145_pt1 | contig 21391 bp, 12 predicted proteins | sample Alteio_BWOrgCont_51_FD_152637 | JGI IMG/M metagenome (GOLD analysis project Ga0206855, IMG submission 152637) | Enriched cells from forest soil in Barre Woods Harvard Forest LTER site, Petersham, Massachusetts, United States -... | ecosystem: Environmental > Terrestrial > Soil > Temperate forest >...
TTGAAAAAAATTAAACATTTAATTTCAATGGAATACCAAAACCTTACCTGTTTTGGTTGATATCTCATAACCGTTATTCACCTGAATAGCGTAAATATAAAGCCCGGTGGCCACCGCCGATTGGGCTTTGTTTTTCAAAAGCCAACTGATGGTATTCTTGCCGGCGTTTCCTTCGATGGTATCGGAATAAACTTCCTCGCCCAATAAGGTGTATAGATTCAGTTGAATGGAAGCGCTATAGCCCAGGTTAATCATAAACTCGATCGGTTCTCCACCCTTGGAGATGTTCGGCGCGGCGACCGCCGAGATCAGTAAATCCGAAGACGTCGGTGTGGCAGAAACGGTCGCGTTGACAGTAACGCCGGGTGTGGGCGTATTGGTAGGCGTTATATCAGAAGATCCAAAAATACTCACATCGGCCTTAACCACAGCACCCGTCATTGTCGGCGTTTTGGTGGGTGTGTTAGTCGGTGTTTTAGTAACGGTACTGGTGGGCGTTTTGGTAGGTGTATTAGTCGGTGTTTTAGTAACGGTGCTGGTGGGCGTTTTGGTGGGTGTGTTAGTCGGCGTTTTAGTAACGGTGCTGGTGGCCGTTTTGGTGGGTGTGTTAGTCGGCGTTTTAGTAACGGTGTTGGTAGGTGTTTTGGTAGGTGTGCTAGTCGGTGTTTTAGTTGCCGTATTTGTCGGCGTCTGAGTAGGCGTAAACGTATTGGTCTTGGTTGGCGTCGAAGTAACCGTATTTGTTTTTGTGAATGTAGGTGTAATGGTCGGCGTATTAGTCACAGTAGCAGTTTTTGTATTAGTAAATGTGGACGTAACCGTAGCGGTACTTGTCTTCGTAGGCGAATTAGTAGGCGTATAGGTATTTGTATAAGTACTGGTTGGGGTATTGGTAGTTGTATTTGTCGGGGTAAAGGTGCTGGTTAAAGTTTTTGTGGGCGTCCAAGTAGTTGTATAGGTATTGGTTGGAGTCCAAGTCGATGTGAAAGTGTTGGTTGGCGTGTTAGTGAGTGTAAAAGTCGGGGTCCAAGAAGATGTAGAAGTGTTTGTGGGTGTGTTGGTAGGTGTATTGGTTTCAGTAACAGGGGTTATGCCGGTAGGGGTATAAGTGGGTGTATTGGTAGGAGTGAAGGTGGGAATCGGCGTAAACGTTGAAGTCGTAGTAAAGGTGAACGTATTGGTTGGCGTGGAAGTGGGTGTATTTGTAGGTGTAATCGTTGGCGTATTCGTAGCCGTACAAGTGGCCTGGGATGTCGGCGTCGGTGACGTCAAACAATTATTAAACTTTTGAATCAGATTATTGGACATATCCGCCACATACAAATTGCCGTAAGGATCAATGGCCACACCGGAGGGATAGTTAAAGGTTCCGTTGCCCGGACCTTGGCCGCCAAACTGACCGATAAATCCACCTGAATTATTGAATATTTGAATCAGATTGTTAAAGGTATCCGCCACATAAACATTGTTCGATGAATCGACCGCCACTGCTTCCGGCGAATTAAATGTTCCATTTCCTGTGCCTGGATTAGCCCCGCCCCATTCTTTTTCACTCGCCGTTCCGCTGGAATTAAATTTCTCTATCTCGTAGTTCCAAGTATCCGCCACAAACACATTTCCGTTGCTGTCAAGCGCCACACCTTCCGGCCCGGCAAAGGGTTTAAAGGTAAAAGGTGTTACCCAAAACCCACCCCATTGGGCAATCTCATTACTTGTGGAAATCGGATTACTGAGTTGTATTTCCTGAATAAGATTATTATCCATATCGGCCACATAAACATTGGTGACTCCGCTCGAAATGGTTGCCGCCACCCCAACCGGCGAACTAAACTTTCCGTTTCCTGTTCCAGTGCCGCCAAACTCGCCTTCGAATGTGCCGTCCGGCCTAAAAACCTGTATCAAATTATTGTAAGTATCCGCCACATAGATATTCCCCGCGGAGTCGGCCGCGATTCCTTCCGGACCGTCAAATGTTATGTTACCAACTATATTACCTGGTCCATAACTGCCCCACTGAGTCAGATATTGGCCGTTGGAATTAAACTTTTCAACCCGATCATTGTCCGTATCCACCACAAAAACATTGCCATGGGGATCAACAGCGACCCCTTCCGGATTGTCGAATTGCCCATTGCTCGTTCCGCCCCATTGAGTGTTGGTAAACGTGTAAGGACAAATGGTCGGCGCCGGCGTGGGTGTATTACACGGGGGACCCAAACAGACCGTACTGGGTACCCATCCTTGAATATTGGAAAGAGTATAACCATTTCCTGAATAGTCCGCCGATGTTGTTCCGGTTCCCTCATCGCAATGGGCACCAAAAACCAGATCGCCGAACCACGGATACTGACTTGTGTTTCCGTAAAGACCTACACCGTTACCTACACTGCCATTGTAAAGAGTTGCAATTGAAGACGGACTCAAAGCTTGCGAAAAGATCATCGGCTCATCCATCGCGCCCGTATATTGCCACATGCCCACGTTTTGCCTCGCGCCAAAACTAAAATTCACTCCGGAGTTTTCAATAGAAATCGTGCCCGTACTGTTACCTACTGCCACTCCATCTTGGTAAAGGGTACAGACGGCCATAGGTCCTCCAGTGTAAGTGATAACCACAAAATGCCAACTACCGGCAGAAGGAAGACTAGAAGTGGTAGTGAACCCATAATTAGTCCCCTGATTGTTCAATGCGACTGAAAAAGGTTGTCCGCCAAAAGAATCTAATTCGAATCCTGCTTGGTTGGGTTGGCTTTGATTGATTGTTGATAAAAGTATTTGGTTTCCTCCCCAGTCATTAGGATAAATCCATAGAGCCACAGAAAAAGGCCCGTTGTTTGAGGGAAGTTGGTAAGCGGTCGAAGCCGGTTGGGATTGGGAACCATTAAAGGTGATGGCAGCCGCCAGACCGCAAGGTTGGGGAAGCGGTGTCGAAGTATTGGCTGGCGTATTGGTAGAGGTATATGTCGGTGTGTTTGTTGGAGTATTCGTTGGCGTATTGGTTGCGGTATAAGTTGAAATAATCGTTGGGGTAATCGTCGGTGTATTGGTTGGAGTATTCGTTGGCGTATTGGTCGGTAAATTCGTTGGAGTACAGGCAGGCGCCAAACAAACCGCACTGGATGACCAACCTTGAATATTTACAAGATTCGGTCCACCCGCTACATAATCAGCCGATGTTGTCCCAGTACCCTCGTCACAATGGGCACCAAATACCATATTGCTCCAAGGAAGACCCAAACTCGTGCTTCCGTAAACACCTGAAGTGCTGTTGTAAAGAGCATTGATTTGAGACGTACTCAAAGCTGTCGAAAAGATCATGGGCTCATCTATCGCGCCCGCATATTGCCATTCGCCTACGTTTTGCCTCGCGCCAAAACTAACATTTATTCCAGAGTTTTCAATCGCAACCCCTCCCGTGCTGTTACCAACGGCCACGTTATCTTGATAAAGCGTGCAAACAGGGGTAGTCCCCCCAGTGTAAGTGATAACCACAAAATGCCAACTGCCCGCTGAAGGTACGTTAGCGGTGGCATTAAAACTATAAGGAGTTCCCTGATTATTCATTAAGACCATAAATTCGGGGCTATTCAAAGAATCTAATTCAAATCCTGCTTGGTTGGGTTGGCTTGGATCGATGGTCGATAACAGAATTCGATTTCCTCCCCAAGTTTGCGGATCAATCCAAAGAGCCACAGAAAAGGGCCCGTTATTCGGGGGAAGTTGATAAGTGATCGAAGCCGGTTGGGATTGGGAACCAGTAAAAGTGATTGAATCAGCAAGACCACAAACCTGGCCAAACGGTGTCGAAGTATTGGTTGGAGTATTGGTGAAAGTGTAGGTTGGTGTAAGAGTCGGTGTATAGGTTGATGTGTTGGTTGGAGTATTCGTTGGCGAATTGGTCGGTGAATTCGTTGGAGTACAAGCAGGCGCCAGACAGACCGTGCTAGAGGACCATCCCGGAATATTGACAAGAGGTCCAACGCCGGGGACGGCGAAATCAGCCGAAGTGGTCCCAATTCCCTCGTCACAATGAGCGCCAAAAACCAGACTGGTGCTCCATGGAATGCTATTGGTATTCCCATATGCGCCAGGCCCACCGGCGTAAATAGTATTAATATCACCAGTAGAAAGGGCCCTTGAAAAAATTAAAGGCTCATCTATCGCGCCATAAAACGGAAAATTATTTCCATATTGCATGCCAAAATTACAATTTATTCCCGAATTCGAAATCGAAACACCCTGGGCATTTCCGTCCGGATTTCCATTTAAATAAAATGAAACCGGGCCCGTCGGACTCCCGCCGGTATAATTCAAGACAACAAAACTCCATTGGCCGATCGGAGGATAGGTAATGGCGTTAAAATCGTAATTCGTACTGGGATTTCTAAGAGCTATTTGAAATGCTCCATCGTATTGATCCAGTTGAATACCCGCGTTGTTATTGCTGCCTGAAAGCGTAGAAAATACAACAGCCGGAGTAAACAATTGGTATTGCTGTGGATAAATCCATACCGCCACCGCAAATGAACCGTTATTGGATGGAAGCGTATAAACGACCGAAGCCGGCCCGGATTGTGAACCCGTAAAAGTAATGGATCCAGCAGGACTGCAGGGTTGAGGAGGTGGTGTCGGAGTATTGGTAAAAGTATAAGTCGGGGTAAAGGTTGGCGAATTGGTAGGACTGTTAGTCGGTGTGTCCGTGACCGTATCTGTATAGGTAGGCGTATTAGTTGAAGTATAAGTAGGCGAATTGGTGGGGGTGTATGTAAAGGTAATCGTAGGATCAATAGCGGGCGTGTTCGTGGCCGTATTGGTAGGGATATTCGTTGGTACAGGAGAACCCAACACCGGACTGTTATAAACCAAAACCCGACGACGATTGAGTTCCGCTACATAAAGATTGTTTTGATCATCAAAAGTCAGCGCGTAAGACTGCGGGCCCCAATCCTTCAAATGGCCCACCACATTGGCATCCCAATTATTGACCTGATTCGGGGATGTGATGACTTCGCGGGGATTCGAAATAATGACTGGGGGATATTCACCGCTGTCGTAACCATTTAATCCCACCACCATATAACTATCGTCACTATTAAACGCAGGTTCCCAAAAACCCGAATCTCCATCAGTAGGTGCGTTGCCAGGATTGTTTAGAGTAAAACTGCCATTCGTGCCCCAAACCGCGTCAGCCGGAATGGCGTAGGCGCAAGTTGTATCATTGGATGTCGGGAAAAGATCGGCGCTAAACCGGAGCAACCGAGTATTTCCATTGGTTTCTAAAGAACCATCAGAAACAAAAAGATCGCCATAATGATCTATTTTTAAAGGACCCGGCCCCGATAAAGTTCTCGCGGTCGTTGCCCCCGGATGTCTAAATAAGCCGTTGAAATTTCCCGTCGGTGAGGTTTGACCCAAAATGACATCCACCACTGGATTAGGGGTAAAAGGGTTTCTTATCCTCAGAACCCGATTATTGATATTGTCGGTAACCCAAACATTACCCAAAGCGTCAGCGGCCAAACCCCCAATATTTTGTGAATTGTTCCAGGTAACCGTCGCGTGATTGGGATCACCCAAAACAGGAATAGGCTTGTCTCCGAACAACACAGAAATGGGCACTGATGTGGTAGTTAACGGCAGATTGTAAACTTCTACGCCAACATCATCGTTCGGATCCGGAAAAGCATTTTGGTTATTGATATTGTGAAGAACCAATAAATGATGATTAACATCAACTGTCGTTTCAGAAAAAGTATTGTTTTCCGGCCCAATGTAACCACTTTGAGGTTGTCCATTACTAAAACCGCTGGAAAAAGGGTTGGTACCTGAGTAAGTCCAATAATGAATACCATAAGAATCCGGTACCACCAACTGGGTGACGCCGCTTGCGGACTTAGCCACAATAATTCCTTGAGCATGGAACAGGATGGTCGGGTCGAAGTCAGGAATGGCAATGATGTTATTAATAGTGGGAATATTTTGCGGATTTAAAATTTGAAAAGCCTGTCGATATAAATTATTACCGTTGCCGGTGCCTACACCCTCATTAACTTCGTACAGCGTGCCATTAGCGTCAATACCCGGCCCTCCTCTGTTATCGCTGTTTGCAGAAATCATTGAAGCAATGGCATAAGAAGAAAACTGAGACCCGGACCAAGTCACTTTAAATTCATACGTATAATAGCCGCCCGCAGTTGTCAGGGTCCCAGGATCATTGTTCGTTAACCAAATCCCAACCGTACCAGCTGGAGCTGTTGGATCAAGTTCAATACCAAAACAGCGGTTGAAGTTTATGGGATTGCTAGTGCTAGGGTAATTGCCGCTTAAAGTCAAATAAGCAACGGCACCGTTAGCGCTAGTGCTGTTGTAGGTTGGTTGACCGGTAGAAGAATTGGTCCCTGTCGGTTCCCAGATAGATACCCTCGTGTAAGATGAATTATTTTCCAGAACATAAACATTCCCGGACGCGTCAACCCGAACCGCGCAAGGACTGGACATGTATCTCAAATCAGCAATATTCGTAGCGACATTGCTATTCTGATTAAAATTATTATTTTGTCCTATAACCACATCCGCCGTTTGGGATGGTGCATTGCCAGCGGTTCCTGCCGGAAATCTGAGAACTCTATTATTCAACGGATCCGCGACCCACAAATTACCCCAGGTATCAATGGCGACGCCGGCTGTATTGTTCATATTAGCTAATGTAAAAAAACTCAAACTCGAACTGGTCGGCGTGGTGCCCCCCTCGTTAGAAGCCTGACTATTAAAGTTGGGCTGGCCCCAAACAGTAGAGGCGGCGATACCGTATTGCTGATTCAGAGTTGAGGCATCGTAACGCAGAACCCGATTGTTATAACAATCCGGAACATAAAGATTACCCTGGCTGTCGGAAGCCATATTATTAATAACCGTGGTTTCATCCGGGGAGACTTGGGTATACAACTCACCTAACAAATTCAGACTGTTGGGAAGAATCAGCGCACTATTGAACGGATTAGCGCTTGTCACATCATAGGTTTGCCAGCCCGAATCCCAATTGGCGCCAGTGGCAGTGCCATTGATCTGACCGATGATCACATTCGCGGTGGAACTAGCGGTTAATGCGGCTGGGTTATTAAAACCCAAAATACGGCTGTGCATAGCGTCCATAATGTACAAGCGTCCCCCAGACGCCACACCATTGGAACGATCTATATAACAGCTGGTAGGGGTTTCCATTCCGCTGTCAACAGCCTTGGAGGTTTGTGTGAAATCGGATTCGCCTAAAATTAAACTTGCCCACAGCCCTCCCGACACACGCGTCGCGATAGGAGTTTCATAGGGCACTTGAGCGTAAAGGGGCCCGACAAAGAGAAGGGCAAACAAAAAAGTTGGAGCGGTTTTACAAATAAATCGAAGGATTAAATATAACTTTTTCAAATATAACCTGATCAACTTTTAATAATAACGATGAGATTTTAAATGGGCTGTGACAAAAATTGTTAAAAATCTAAGTAACAAATCTTGAATTTCAAATACCGGTCAAAATCGGACAAAAAAAAGGCAAAATTTCAAAGATGTACCATTCGAGGCATTTTTGTCATAAGGTTTATGGATCACAGGCGAGTAGTTAGCTGATTTTATCCTGCTACATTAAATATGGCAGCTTCCCAGACCCCGTTTGGCCAGGTATTGCTGGTGATAATCCTCGGCCTTCCAAAAGATTTTAGCCGGCACAATTTCGGTAACGATGGGTTTGGGAATAAGCTTCTGAGTTTTTTCTTTGGAAGCCTTCGCGGTTTTTTCCTGTTCGGGGCTGTGGAAAAAAATAGCCGAGCGGTATTGGGTACCCACATCCGGGCCCTGGCGGTTTAACGTCGTCGGGTTATGCCCTTTCCAGAAAACATCCAGAAGGGTGTCGTAATTGATTTGAGCCGGATCATAGGTAACTTCCACCACTTCAGCGTGAAAGGTACGGCCCGTGCAGACATCCTCGTAAGTCGGGCGTTCCAGATGGCCGCCTTCATAACCAACCGCGGTCGAGGCGACGCCTTTGAGTGTGCGAAAAGATTCTTCCACTCCCCAAAAACAGCCCGCTCCAAAAGTTGCCTTTTCCATGATGTCCTCCCCCATGTGTCTTATCTTTAATTAGCGCGGCTTCAACTTAAAAGTTACCGGGCTATCCAACCTTGCTGAATCGCGAACCGATAGGCTTCCCCACCATTTTCTTCTAAAAGATCATTGGATTGCACTAGGGAAGATGCGGTTTGACCCTGAAGCGCGCCTCTCATCCATGCCGCCAAAGTTTCATTCACCGGCGTCACCCGGGGACTGCCTTCGTCAGACCAGACCACCAGCGATTCGGGTTCCTTTTTGAACATCTTTCCCTCATAACCCTCCACACCCTTCTCGGTAAAACCGGCCCAGGCTTCGTGGATTTTATAAGCAGATTGCACCAGCCGGACTGAATTCTTGAACCTCAATTTTGACTCCCGCCCGATTTCAGGCAACTCACCCAAAGAAGGTTCGGGTTGGGCATAAAAAACCCTTTCCACGGCCCACTCCAATTTAGCCACCTCCGCGATAAAAGCCAGATGCGCGATTTCCCCGCGGGCGGCTAAAAACTCCCCGAAACCTCCGCCATATTGAATCAGATCAGAATGATAGGAAGGGTTTTGATATAAAAAATCCCGGCAGAAAAAATTAAAATTGTTCTCGCCCAGCAAAACGCGGGTAAATAGATAGGTTTCCTTCATGGCTCCGATGAGCCCAAAAACCAGGTTGCCCCGGTAAACCTTGAGCCCGTTATGGGGATCGGGGTGTTGGGGGTCTAAAAAATACGACCGAATATGGTTTTTCTGCTCTTCCCCGGGCTTGGGCGTGTAGAGAAACTGGATGAATTCATTTTGAATTTGCTCAAGCGACACTGGGCACCCCGCTCAAAACCGCCTGGGCCTTTTGAGCCTCGCCCCAAACCACTTCAAAGGCCGGGATATTCAAATCCCACTCCATTAAAGTCGGCACCTGCGGAAAACGGTTGGCCGCGTAGCGGTAAAGCTCCCAAACCTCGTCGCAGACCGCCGAGCCGTGGTTATCCACCAAAATACCCTCGGTTCTCAAATGCCCCGCCAGGTGCATCTCTTTAACCCTGTCCTTCGGCATGGCATCTATATAGAGATAAGGATCAAAACGCAGATTCTCGGAATTCACGTAAATGTTGTTTATATCGAGAAGCAGGTGGCAATCGGCCTTTTCCACTACTGCCTTCACAAACTCCCATTCGGTCATTTCAGACTGGTTGAAACGCAGGTAGCCCGAAAGGTTTTCAATCAGCATGCGCCGCCCCAGCTTTTCCTGGGCCAGCTGAATGCGGGAAGCCGCGTGCTTGACCGCCTCGGCGGTATAGGGCAAAGGCAAAAGGTCGTGCGATTGCACACCGTTGGAGCCGACCCAGCAAAGATGGTCGGATATCCACTGGGGCTGGTAACGTTCGATCAATTCGGAAAGTCTTTTAAAGTAGCTGTCGTTGAGGGGATCGGTAGAGCCCAGGTTCATGCTCAGGCAATGAAAGGTAAGGGGGTACTGGGCCCGGATTTTTTCCAAAGCCCGGTGGGGTATTTCACCCGGATTCAAATAATTGTCCGCCATCACCTCAAACCAGGGGACGGGCGGCTTATTTTCCAAAACCTGCGATAAATGGGGGGAGCGGAGACCCATCCCCGCTCCCTGAATCTCGGGTCCCATCAAATACTCTTACATCGCCGCCGTGGCGGCAGGAGCGGCAGGCGCCATCACCGTTCCACCGATCTTATCGGCCACACCCTTGGGCAAGAAGATCCATTCGTTCGGATCGTTATCGACCTTGGACATACCCGCGCAAGAATGACCCTTGGAGGCGCAATCGTTCTTCCCGGCCTTGGCCACGCCATAAACCTTCTCTACTTTGATTCCCTTAATCTTGGTCCAGTCGCCCGCGTGGGCGGTGGTGGTAAGGGCAACCGCGCCAAAAGCCACAGCGGTGGCCATTGCGGTCGTTGAGGCTAATTTAGTACCGTTCATAACAACTCCTTTTAAATTAATAAACCCTCCCGAAGAAGAGTTGAGAGTAGATACCTCAAAGTCGGTCAGAAAGTTACCGGATATTTTTTCAACTTTCGGTAACTCCCCGAGACCTTGTCCCGTATTCTATGCCAGTCGCTTAACAAAAGAAGGAGTCGAATATGAAAAAGGTTTCTATGGCTTTAGCCCTTATTTTAGGGTTTCTTGGCGTTATCTCTTCTGCCCAGGCTGCCGTTTACAAGATAGACCCGGACCACAGCAGTATTACCTTTAAGGTAAAGCATCTGACCATCAGCACCGTTATGGGAAAGTTCTCGAAGTTTTCCGGCACTTTTAACTTTGACGAAAAGAATCCGAGCCAATCCAAGGTCGAAGTCACCATTGACCCAGCCAGCGTGGATACGGGCGTCAAAGGCCGCGACGACCATTTGCGCAGCGACGCTTTTTTCGAAGTGGAAACTTATCCGACCGCTACCTTTAAAAGCACCAAGGTCAGCGACATTAAAGACGGCGACTTTACGATTGAGGGCAATTTAACCCTGCATGGCGTCACCAAGCCGGTAGTTTTAAAAGCCAACTACGAGGGTTCCATCGCCGACGATCAGGGCCAACTGCACGCGGCTTTCAGCGCCGAAACCGAAATCAACCGCCAGGATTACGGCATTGATTTCAGCGAAACCCTGGATAAGGGCGGCCTTCTGGCGGCCAACGAAGTGAAACTCTTTTTTGAGATTGAGGGCGTCCAGACCGCTAAGTAATTCTAAACACTTCAAACACAGCCTCATCGAAGGCTTGCCGGAACCTTGCCCAAGCGGGGTTCCGGTTTTTTTATGCCCGAAATAAAAAAGGGCCATCCCCTTTCAGGAACAGCCCTTTCAATAACTGCGGGTTGCTTAGTACTGGAACAGCATCTCCCGGTACTTCGGCAAAGGCCAGGCTTCGTCATCCACATAGCCTTCCAGCCAATCCGCGATTTCGCGAACCTTTAACTGCGCGGGAAGTACCGAGTCTTTCAACGAAGCGGCGATTTGGTGCAGGCTTGATCCGGCGTTCGCCTTTTCAATCAAGTCGTCCAAAATTTCAACGGATTCGTAAAGCTCGCTGACTCCTTTGGAAATGTTTTCCAAAAGCTCATGCTGGCCTTTTTGCGGGCCTTTGGTGACAGCGGCGGTCAGGCCGATGGTGCTGGCTAATTTGGATTGATAACCCAAAGCCGCCGGCAGAATCTGGTTACGGGCAATGTCCACCGTCGCGTTGGCTTCGATGTTCAAGATCTTCACGTAACGTTCCCAGATGATCTCTTCGCGGGCGTCATATTCCTTCTCGTTCAACACCTTGTACTTCGCGAAAAGCTCTTTGTATTCCTTCTTCGGCATGACATGCAAGGCGTCCACCGTGGTCTTCAGGTTCGGCAGACCGCGTTTGGCCGCTTCCGCGTGCCATTCTTGACTGTAACCGTTGCCGTTAAAGATAACCCGTTTGTGCGCCTTAATTTCTTTTTGAAGAACAGTGGCCAGGGTGCCGTGCAGATCGCCCTTGCCCTTTTCTAATTCGGTAGCCATCTGATCCAGCGATTCAGCGACGATCGTGTTCAAAATGGTGTTCGGCCAATAGATGGCCGCCGTGGAACCTACCGCGCGGAACTCAAACTTGTTGCCGGTGAAGGCAAAAGGCGAGGTACGGTTACGGTCGGTGGCGTCTTTCGGCAAGGGCGGCAGGGTGGATACACCCAATTCCATAACACCGCCGGACTTGCTCTTGGACGCTTTGCCCGCTTCCAGTTGATCCACAATGTCCTGCAATTGGTCTCCCAGGAAGATGGAAATGATCGCCGGAGGAGCTTCGTTGGCTCCCAAACGGTGGTCATTGCCCGGACCGGCGATACCGATACGCAGCAGCTCCGCGTATTTATCAACCGCCGAAATCGTCGCCACGAGGAACGCCAGGAACTGAGCGTTTTCATGCGGCGTCTTGCCCGGTTCCAACAGGTTTTCGTTTTCATCCGTCGACATCGACCAGTTGTTGTGCTTCCCGTTACCGTTAATGGCGGCAAAGGGTTTTTCATGCAACAGGCAAACCAGGCCATGACGCAAGGCGATGCGGCGCATCAATTCCATGACGATCATGTTGTGGTCAGCGGCTAAGGAGGACTTTTCGAAGATGGGGGCCATTTCAAACTGGGCCGGAGCCACTTCGTTGTGACGGGTCTTGGACGGAATGCCCAAGCGCCACAATTCGCGGTCCAGATCCATCATGAACGCCAGAATGCGTTCACGGATGGCGCCGAAATAATGATCTTCCAGTTCCTGCCCTCGATAAGGAGGAGCGCCGAACAAGGTACGGCCGCCGGCGATCAAATCCGGGCGAAGTTCATAGTATTTGCGGTCGATCAGGAAATATTCCTGTTCCGGACCCATGGTGGTGTAAACGTGCTTGGCGGTCTTGTTGCCGAACACGCGGAGCAAGCGTAAAGCCTGAACCGAAAGGGCTTCCACCGAGCGCAGCAGCGGGGTTTTGAAATCCAACGCTTCGCCGGTGTAGCTGACGAAAGCGGTCGGGATGGTCAAAGTCGCGCCGTTGACTTCTTCCTGAATGAAAGCGGGAGAAGTCGGGTCCCAGGCCGTGTAACCGCGGGCTTCAAAAGTCGCGCGGGTTCCGCCCGAGGGGAAAGACGAGGCATCCGGCTCGCCCTTGATCAAGGTCTTGCCGTCGAATTCGGCGATAGCGCCGCCTTCAACCGTCGGCTCTAAAAAGGTATCGTGCTTTTCAGCGCCCAAACCGGTCAAAGGAATGAACCAATGGGTGTAATGGGAAACGCCATGGGACAAAGCCCATTCTTTCATTCCCTGCGCGACCTGGTCGGCGATGGAAGGATCGAGAGCTTCATATTTGAGAGCGGTAGCTTTTAATTTTTTATAAACATCTTTGGAGAGGTATAGTTTTTGAGCGGCGTCGTTGAAAACCAACGAACCATAAATGTCGGCTCCAGATTTTGCTTTGTATTCTTCAATTGGCGGCATTCCCTTTTCGAGAGAAATTGCGATTTTTTTACGAAGATTAGACATAATTTTTATCTCCTTCAGAACTGAGTTTGATAAGTCGGTGGGTATCTTAGGTTATTTAGTTAAACAGAAACAAGAATCTTTACGTTTTCTTTACTTTTTATTTTGGGATTTAAAAAACCGGGCGGGTGTTAGAGAAGGAGCGCTTAAAACTTGCCCTATTTCCTCTAAACCCGACCGGCCTTTTAAATTTTCACTAACAAACTACTAACAACTTTTGAAACTAAACTTTAGAACACGATCGCAGTATCTAAAGTCGTGCTCAACTGATCAGCGCTGCCATTGGTAAACGGACCAGCTCCCTTGGCAGGGACAGTACCGTTATACACGGCGTAATCATAACGACCTTCCAACGAAACGGTGAAGGCGGCAGTCAGATTATGAGTAATGGTCAAAGTAGCATCGCGACCTTCCAGCTTGTTGCCGGTTGCAAAAGCAGTACCCACACCATACAAGCCGAGAGAATCATCATTGTCAGCCACTTCTTCTAAACGAAGAGCCGCTGAATAATCGCTGGAAAGCGCGTACTTGGCATACAAATCCGCACCCCAGAAATCAGCATTTCCGACTCCGTCTGCTCCGCCAGCTTCCGCATCCAACGCGAATGACCAGTCAGACGTCGGGTTGTAACCAACAATGGCTTCGGCAACATACCGCGAAGAAGCAGTGAGCAACGTAGCATTGCCACCATCATCAGCGCCCGGACCATCAATCCCGTTTAAGGTGATGCTCCAAGTTGAATTTGGCGTCCAAGCTAAGGACAATCCAAAAGTTTGAGAAGAAACAGAAGCAATACTTCCAACATTCACCGCATTGTTCCAACCATTGGTCGCATAACCAGTGAACTTGATGGTTGAATCCGGAGCGTAAGCTACGCTAACACCCTGGTGCAACAGAGGAATGGTGTACCAAAACAGCAACGAACGGCTGATGTTCCAGTTGCCCGTGCTTTCAATGACTTCATTACCCATCCAGGTCACAAAACGACCAGCAGACAAGGTAAATAATCCCGGAGCGTAAGAAACGTAAGCCTGTTCGACATCAATTCCAGGAGCAGCACCAATTCCCAAATTGACTTCTTGACCATAAGCCAAGACCAAATGACCGCTGGCCAATCCCTGGGTCGCAGTAGCTTTTAATTCAGCCAAGCCCAAGGTATAGGAACCATCGTTGCTATCAAAAAAAGTTCCGACGTTACCCACACCCGATTTATTATTTCCGGCATTGGTCCAATTGTACGAATAGTACGCATCCACCATACCGTCCATAACCACTGTCGGAGGCGCTGGCGTCGGAGCAGCAGTAGCCGCCGGCGTTGCCGCAGGCGTTGCCGCTGTTTGCGCCAAAACCGGTGATAAGGCACCGGCCATGACGAGCGACGCCGTCAATCCCATCAGATTTTTAATAAACTTTTTCATCTCTTCCTCCTAAATAAATTAATAGGCTAAACATCAACGTCGACATCATTAACAACTACCTTCTCGAACAGCATTTCAGAGACAAGAAGGGTTCGGCATTTCTACAACCTGAATAAAGCAAGCCTTGTGCCAACCCAATAGCAAGCCAAGCCTTATTCCAAATCGGTAAATTCTATGTGAAATCATGGTTTTTAAACAACTTTTTAGACCTTTGTTTTTAAAAATAGCCATAGTATTGGGCCTAAATTGTCTTTATCTACAATTTTGGGCATACAACTTACTTTTAAAAGCCCTAATTATTTCTGTAAATTTAAATTGCCATTGGCCGTCTCTCAAGGCTAAACAAAACAAAATTTTAAAAGTATTAACTAACACCATGCATGATAGAAATTTTTGCATACCTCTCTGTCCGCCAAACTCTAAACAGCGTAATTGGAAAGATATATGCAGCTTTTCAACCAAGATGATATGAATAATTTTTATTTTGTTATTACTACAAGTGGAAAAAACTAACTGTTTTAAAAATCACATGCCTAATCTGACTAAAAAGGTGATCAACTTATCAAAAAATAATACTTAATCCAAAAATCAATAAGAGGTAGACAAAAGCTCTGTCTGTCCAATCCCATTTGGAGAAGAAAAACTCACACACCCAGAACAGGTGCGTGATGAACCATCTGGCAATGTAAATGTGATGTTTGTAACAGAGACCCAATTACTAAAAACAGGACCTGAACTCATGTTTATGGTACTGGGAGCGGAATCAGTAAAAAAACCAGAATATGGCACCGGAGCGGGACCCGTACTTGGTTGAAATGTTGTATTGAAAGAATAGGTTGAACCACAAGAGATTGTTGAATCAGTAACCGAAAATATAAGTGTAGCTGTCGCCGCACTACCAGCACCAGCATATTTCGCATTATTAGCCAAATAGTAAAAAGTAACTGGTATTGAATATCCGCGATTAACTGGAACACTGGCCGAACTAGTTTGGATGTTGTCAAAATCATTTGCCGAAAGATTTAAACTTGTATTGTCAACGGAACAAGAGTTTTTAGTGAGCGTTATAGCTCCGGAAGAGCCTGCACTATTTAATATAACTTGACCTGATGAAACGCTAAAAGCTGACGACAACCCGCTGGTTATTACTGAAACCGGCACATTCAAATTCCCAGAATAGGTATATGAAACGGTGACAGGGATTTGATAACCAACAGCCGTCGAATAAGCAATCGAAGTTGGGTTAGTTGAAAGCGTTTGTCCCGAACAACTAAAAGTAACCGAGTAATTACCCGCGCCGGCTATGGTTAATGGTTGAGAGCTATAAAGGTATCGGGTTTGGGTGGGGATGTTTACCGAATAAACACCGTCAAAAGAAGGCGTAAACAAAAAGGGAGTTCCGCCAGAAGTTTGAGTGGTTATATTGATGGTATTACCATTGGGATCGACTACATTCCAGGAAACACCGGTTTGCGAATTACCAGCATAGTTAACATAGCAACTCACATTAACCGGACCCAAAGTGGCCGTAGGCGTTGGCGAATAGGTTGCCGTTGCGGTATTGGTAACGGTCGACGTTACAGTAGGAACATCAAAGGGCCCATTGGGAAGTTGAGTGCTTTTACAACCCAAGATAAAACCAAAACCCGTCAAAACACAAAGAATAATTGGAACAGAAAATTTGAGGCATTTCGCGAACATTGATCCCTCACCCGATTTGGATTTATTAGGGCGACAAGCCCCATTTCTAAAAATTTCGGCAAAATAATATCCCGAATTTTCGAGATCTAAAATAACTAAAATTAATAACAAATAAAATTCAGGTCGGAGTGTTCTTGTTTGTCGCGAAGATTTTTAATCCGTGAGGAGGAAAAACATTTTTTGCCTAATCCATGTCTCTTTTAAAAACAAATCTCGGAGCATCAAATCGTTATAAATCGAAAAAATTCATTTAACTTCGTGTCCCAAATAAAAAAGGGCCGCCCCCTTTCGGGAACGGCCCTTTTTAACAATCAAGGGTTAAAACTTAAACTGCGGAGATACCAGTCTCTCCGGTGCGCACACGAACCGCTTCGCTCGTTTCGATGACGAAAATCTTACCGTCACCCTTGTTACCGGTTTGCAGAACGTCCGTCATGACTTCGATGACGTGAGGGACATCCCAGATATTCACCACCACATCCACGCGGATTTTGTCGATGAATTTAACTTTCGTCGGCGCGTCATCCGTCTTGGATCCCTTGGTGCGTCCGAACCCTTTGACTTCCGATACGGTCATCCCGTTCACCAGTTCTTCTTTATTCAAGGCATCCGCCAGGTTCTCCAAAGAGTCGGGGCGGATGATGACCGAGATCATCTTCATGCCATGCGACTTCAGGATGGAGGTAAAGAACACGTAGAGGAACCAGACCAGGCCCCAGCCGCCCGCGATATAGAAGAATATCTTGGCTTCCAGCTGAGAATCAGCGTTACCGATGGTATAGAGGTAAACAACTCCCCAGCACATCGCGACGTTCAAAATGAGTCCGCCGGCAGGAATCACGAAATGCTTGAAGAGGTTGAAATCTTTACGTTTCTTGTAGGCGATAAAGGTCCAGATACAAACCGCGCCATAGAGAACGAAAGTACCAAAGTTCGAGGCCAAGGTAATACCCGTTAAGCCGTCCACCGATTGGCAGCCAATGGTCGCGATAATGCAGGAAACCGAGACCAGCAGCCAGATAGCGGCGTGAGGCGAGCCCTTCGAGGTGTGAATGAAACCCAGGAAGTCAGGCAATTCTCTGTCTTCAGCCATACCGGCGGTAACACGAACAGCGGTGTTATAGCAGGCCAGTGTGGTACCGACGACCGCGATAATGACCGTGATGGCCATGATAATCATCAGGGTAAAGCCCAAATGACCGAAAAAGCTGTTACCCATGAGAACGACCATGTCCCCGATGGGGGCGCTGGAAGCGGCGCTCGCGGCAATACCGGAAACGGCTGCGGTAGTCGCGGGAGCGGCAGCAACCGCGGCCACAGCGGCAACGGCAGGTGAAGTAGCGGTAGCGGCAACAGCCGGTATGGCGGCCACAGCGGCCACAGCCGGTACAGGAACCGTTCCCGTCAGCTTTTCACTCACCATAAAGTTAGCGGCCCAATATTCAAACATATAGGCCAGCACGCACTGAACGATCAAAGCCACGATAATGGCTTTCGGAATATTCTTTTCCGGTTCAATGGTTTCAGCCGATAAGGAAGTGGAGCTTTCAAAACCGACGAGGATCAAGATGGCGATCGTGGCTTGAACCAAAATGCCCTGGACTGAGTGGAACTTCACGATGTCAAAACCATCGGTGAAAGCCCAAGCGGTCGCGTGATCCGGGTTGCCAATGCGGTAGCAGATGGCGCCGAAGCTAAACACACCCAAGGTTACCCATTGGATAATATTGCCCCACATGTTCAATTTCGTGGATCCGGCCACACCCTGATAGGCGATGTACCCTACGCCGAACGCGAATACCCAAGCGATAACCAGTTCCCACAACATGGGTAAGGTTCCGCCGTTTGTAAACGCGCCATAAAGATATGAGGCCATGGTTCCCATGAAGGCCACCATGACGCCGGGATAAACCCAGTAAAACAAATGGGCCGCCCAGCCGGTGATCAACTTGGCGATACGGGCCAACGAAGAAGGACCAGGACGCTTTGTGCCTGAATCGTCAATGAAGGCCTTTTCAGCAAAATAAACGGCGCCGGCAAAACCAGCTTCCGGGTAAATCTTAGCCAATTCCATGTAGGACAAAGCGGTCAACAGAGCCAATCCCAAAGCGACGAGAATGCCTCCCCACATGTCATTCGCGCAGGACGCGCCGCTCGGTATCGTAGCGGCAGCCTGCACTTGATAGGTGATCCACAAAAACGCGCCGGGAGCGATGAGCGCCATAGCGTTCGTGGAAGCACCTTTCCAATCAAGCACCCTTTCAACCGCGGAAGGCGGTTTGGGCGAAGATGACTTAGCCATAATGTTTCTCCTTTTTTACAGCGAATCGCTGAAATGTTTGACGACCTAGTTAAAGCAATGCTCATGCCAGATAAAAAAACCAAACGGACAAAATAATTCGAAAATGTTTAAAGAATTTTTAAATTCGAAATGAAATTTCATAAAATTAAATCAATTTACCGCTGTCGGGTTGATTATGATTTGGAGTGGGACGCATTTCGTTAACGTCTTCTTGATGCCGGTTAAAACTTCTTGATACTTTCTTGATGTATGCCGGACTGAAAAAAGCGGGACGACAGGCGGGAAATGACTCCGAAATGACAATCCGTGTTTCTTGGAACAATTATGTAGAACCGTTTAAAAATAAACCTTTTTTGAAAAAATCTTTGGTTTCAAAACAAAATTTCAAAAAATTGTTTTGACCTATACTGCTTAAAATTTCACGGCTCATCATCGAGAGAATAAATATGAAAAGATATTTCTGGAGTTTTTTAGTCATCGTCGCCCTTACGGTACCGGGAATTTTACTGCGCCAAACTCTCGACCCGGCGACGATCGGCATGTTTTATCTTTTAGGCGTGGTGGGCATTTCTTTCTGGTGGGGCCAGGGGCCCGCCTTATCCGCTTCCTTTTTGGGCGTTCTTTTTTTGGACTATTTCATCATTCCTCCTTATTACAATTTATCAGTAGCCAATCCCGAAACCTGGATGACCCTTATTGTTATGCTCGTGGAAAGCCTGGTCATTAGCGCTTTGGCGACCAAATCCCGTGAGGCGGAAAAGCACCGTATCGCGGCCGAAAATGAGAAAAACCGCAACGCCTTGCTCAGCGCCGTTTCTCACGATTTAAAAACACCCTTAACGGGCATTATGGGCGCCGCCAGCGGTTTATTGGAAGACAACGGCAGTTTGAATGCGGAAGACCGGATTCAATTATCGCGGTCGATCTATAACGAGGCCGAGCGTTTAAAACACCTGGTTCAAAATCTTCTGGATATGACCCGGTTGGATGCCGGCACCTTAAAGCCAAATAAGGAATGGCAATCGATGGAAGAACTGGTGGGGGTGGCTGTGAACCGGGTGAAACCCCGCCTCACCCACCATCCCCTCACGCTTTTTCTTCAACCGAATTTGCCCCTGGCTTTTGTCGACGGTCTTCTGGTGGAATTGCTTTTATTAAATCTTTTGGAAAACGCCGTTCACCATACTCCCCCCAATACGCAGATCCGGTTATCGGTGAAAAAAAGGAGCGGCCAAATTGAATTGAAAGTCTCGGACCGGGGCCCCGGTTTAAAACCCGGCGAGGAAAAATCCATTTTTGAAAAATTCATTCAGGGCTATCATAGCGGTGGAAAAGGGGCCGGTTTGGGTTTAAGCATTTGTCAGGGAATCGTAAAGGCCCACGAAGGGTCCATTGAAGCCGCCAACCAGGAAGGCGGAGGCGCTGTTTTTACGGTTCGACTTCCCACCGGCGGAACACCGCCGATCATTCAGGAGGAATAAATTTGGAATCGCTCAAACAAACCATTCTCTGTATAGAAGACGAATCGCCGATTCATCTTTTCCTCAAAACCGCCCTGACGGCCAACGGTTACGCTTACTTTCAAGCCTCCACCGGCGAAGAAGGCCTGGTTCAGGCGGCTACCCGTAATCCCGATCTTATTCTTTTAGACTTGGGACTTCCCGATATGGACGGTCTTGAAGTAACCCGGCGGCTCAGGGAATGGTCAAAAAAACCAATCATTGTTATTTCAGCCAAGGAACGCGAAGAAGAAAAAGTAGCCGCGTTGGATATGGGCGTGGACGACTATCTCACCAAACCTTTTGGCGTACCTGAACTTTTGGCCCGTATCCGGGCGGCTTTGAGGCGTAACCAATCTCCTTCCAATTCAGCCGACACCCCCGTCTTTAACCACGGGGATTTAAAAGTGGATTTAGTCCATCGGCGGGTTTGGAAAGGAGAAGAAGATGTTCATTTGACCCCGCGCGAATTCAAACTGCTGGCCTGCCTTGTTCAACACGCGGGAAAAGTGGTGACCCAGCGGCAGCTGCTGACGGAGATATGGGGCGAAGCTTACATTAACCAGGCCCACTACTTGCGGGTTCATATGAACAATCTTCGACAAAAATTGGAAAAACAACCGGGTGAACCCCAGCATTTCCTCACCGAACCGGGTGTGGGCTACCGCCTGGCTGTGGATTAAAACCTCAAAAACAATTTGAATGAAAACAAAAAAAGGGCCGCCCCTTTCGGGACGACCCTTTCTGCGAATCTTTACATTTAAAACTTAAACTGCGGAGATACCCTTTTCGCCGGTGCGCACACGAACCGCTTCGCTCGTTTCGATGACGAAAATCTTACCGTCACCCTTGTTACCGGTGTTCAACACATCCGTCATGACTTCGATGACGTGAGGAACGTCCCAGATATTCACCACCACATCCACACGGATCTTGTCGATAAACTTGACCTTGGCCGGAGCGTCATCGGTCTTGGATCCCTTGGTGCGTCCATAACCTTTGACTTCCGATACGGTCATCCCGTTCACCAGTTCTTCTTTATTCAAGGCGTCCGCCAGGTTCTCCAAAGAGTCGGGCCGGATGATGACCGAGATCATCTTCATGCCGTGCGACTTCAGGATGGAGGTAAAGAATACATAGAGGAACCAGACCAGGCCCCAGCCGCCGGCGATATAGAAGAATATCTTGGCTTCCAGCTGAGAATCAGCGTTACCGATGGTGTAGAGGTAAATAACTCCCCAGCACATCGCTACGTTCAAAATAAGACCGCCCAATGGAATCAAAGCGTGCTTGAAAGCGTTGAAATCTTTGCGTTTCTTGTAGGCGATAAAGGTCCAGATACAAACCGCGCCGTAAAGAACGAAAGTT
>Ga0206855_10146_pt1 | contig 21386 bp, 23 predicted proteins | sample Alteio_BWOrgCont_51_FD_152637 | JGI IMG/M metagenome (GOLD analysis project Ga0206855, IMG submission 152637) | Enriched cells from forest soil in Barre Woods Harvard Forest LTER site, Petersham, Massachusetts, United States -... | ecosystem: Environmental > Terrestrial > Soil > Temperate forest >...
CGTTGCGCGAGCGGCCGCTGTGTATTTTTTTGCCGGCATCGCCTATGCGTTGGGTGAGCAAAAGTTCAACTTGGGAATGTACGTCTTCAACTTCCGGTTGAATAACAAATTTACCGTCCTCAATATCCCGGTAGATATTTTTTAATTCCTGTTGGACCAATTGGAGGTCATCCGCGCTCATCAAACCGATACTTTCGAGCATTTGCGTATGAGCCAGTGAACCCAGCACATCAAAAGCCGCCATTTGGAGGTCGAACTCGCGGTCGCGGCCAACCGTGAAGTTTTCCACCAGTTCATTAACAGTAACGGACTTTTGCCAGATTTTGGTCATTTGATTTACGAATTACGATTTACGAATTACGATTTTGTGAATTTATTATGTCAATTTCCGCGCAAGGTATTTATCGCTGCAACAATAATAGAAAGAAGTTCATTCCCTTCTTTATATATCGGATCTATTTTTTCTGTCAATTCCGGATTTAATTCAACCAATAGCTCTAAAAAGAACAATGTTTCGTCTAATTCTTCTTCAACTATCTTTAATTTATTTATAAAATCATTTTTTGATTTCGCCCGGCAGGCGGCACGGTAATTTGCACCGGTCGAGCTTGCACTTCTATTTAATTGATCAGAATAATTCCGGTTAACAACATTGTTAGGAAGGCTGAGCACCAATCTTGCATTTGCCAAAGCATAGTTTTTGGTTCTTTGTTTAAGTTCTTCTTTTGTCATGATAATCAAAGTTTAATGTATAAACTTACGAGGAAATAAAACATACGTCAACCAAAAATCGTAAATCGTAATTCGTAAATCAGATAATACTTTCCAGCATCTTAATATAAAGCCCTATTCCTTCTCTTATTTCGTCGAGGTAAACAAACTCATCGGCAGTATGCGAACGCGCTGAATCCCCGGGACCAACCTTAAGGGAAGGAATATCCAAAAGCGACTGGTCGGATGTGGTTGGGGAGCCATAGGTGGCCCGGCCCAAAGCTATACCCGCCTGTACAATCGGATGCTCTTTATCAATTTTTGAGGGTTTTAACCGGATAGAGCGTGGTGTAACATCGCAACTCACATGCTGCCTGATAATTTCCAGCACTTCCTCGTTGCGATAAGCATCGGTAACCCTTACGTCAACCGTAAAAGTACAGCTTGCCGGCACCACGTTGTGCTGCGACCCCGCATTGATGATAGTGACTGACATCTTTACAGGCCCAAACACCTCCGATTCGATAGGAAAGCGGAAGGTCCTGAACCATTCGATATCGGGCAGTGCTTTATAAATAGCGTTGTCTCCTTCTTCACGGGCAGCATGGCCGGCTTTGCCATGCGTTACGCAATCAAGCACCATTAAGCCTTTTTCGGCGATGGCTAATTGCATTTGGGTGGGTTCGCCGACTATGCCGAAATCCAGTTTACCAAGTTCGGGGATGATCAGTTCAAGACCGTTTACGCCTGAGATTTCTTCTTCAGCGGTTGTCGCCAGGCAGAGATTATATTTCAGGTCTTGCCGTTCGTAAAAAAACAGGAAAACCGCTATGAGCGAGACGAGGCAGCCTCCCGCATCGTTGCTGCCTAATCCGTAAAGTTTGCCATCCTCAATCTTTGCATCAAAAGGATCGCGCGTATAGCCAGGATTCGGTTTTACGGTGTCGTGATGCGAGTTAAGCAGGATGGTAGGTTTTGAGGCATCGAAATGCTTGTTCCATTCCCATAAATTATTCTTTTTACGATTGGGTTTGATGCCCTGTTGTTGCAGAAATTTTTCAATCAGATCGGCTGTTAGGCCTTCTTCCCGGCTGAATGATGGTATGGTTATTAATTGCTGCAACAGGTCGACCGCCTGCTGGTAAAGTGCTGCTGTATCCGTCATAAATGTTGCCGCAAAAGTAACGTTTTTGAGGAAGAATGTTGTAAAGTTGCAAGGTTGTTGAAACGTTGAAATGTTGAAATGTTACAAAGTTGAAAGGTTATAAAGAAGTATTGCACGTTGGTCGGGATTTGCAATCCACGACCAAAACTAAAGCGGATTTGTAATCCGCGAAATCTTACGAATAATTTGGATACTGCTTTACGGGGATTTCAAATCCCTGGCAATTTAGTCCGGGATTGTAAATCCGGACTAACCTTAGGGAGTAGCGAAAAAAAACGGTCAAAGATAAATTGCTTATTTTTGCATCATGATGAAAACACTGATCATTAATATCTTACTTGCCTGCTTTATTAAAAATGCGGTTTGTGCGCAGGCACCTGCTGTTCCACAAACGGATATCGTCAAAAAAGGCAAATACACGTTCACCTTTATTAACCAGGACAGCAAGCTGGACACTGCCTTAAAACAAAGGATTATCAACACATTTTTTACCGTTTATCCCGAATTAGCCAATGCCTACAATAAAAAAACTGCAAAATCGGTTACTTTTATTATCGATACCGCTTATAAAGGCGTAGCCGAAACTGATAACGGGAGGGTTACTATCAGTTCGCACTGGATGCACCTGCACCCCGAAGATATTGATGTAATTACCCACGAGGTGATGCACATTGTACAGGATTATGGCAACAGCGTTGGCCCGGGATGGTTAACAGAAGGCATTGCTGATTATGTGCGTTATAAATTCGGCGTAAACAATGCTGCGGCTGGATGGAGTTTACCAAAATATAAACCGACCCAAAACTATGACAACGCATACCGCATCACCGCCCGTTTTTTGCTTTGGACAGAAGAAAAGGTTAAACCCGGCATCGTAAAAAAGCTGGACAAAGCACTGAGAAATCACACTTATAACGACCAAACCTGGCAGCAGCTTACCGGCAAAACAGTTGATGAGCTGTGGAAAATGTATTCGGAAAACCCGGAGGTTTAGTATTGTTAGAAAGCGGGGATAACATTCCGCTTTTAGCAAAAGATAATATTACACATTAGCTCATTTTCATCAAGCCTGGCAATACGTATATTTGTTCATGGGCATCCCCTTCGTATTTAATCCTTACAGTTCGCTGCTGCTTCCTGCATTTATACATGGCTTGTTGTTCAGCGGCTTGTCTTTTGCCCGGTTTTTTAAAGAAAGGCGCCCTTATGACCTGCTGTTTGCCTTGCTGTTGCTGCTGCTTTCGGCGCGTTTAAGTTTCTGGATGCTGGGCTTTGCCGGATGGTATGACGGCCATGACGGCTACACCACCTTTATGTTTTATTTTCCGTTTAACACGCTGTTGTGGATTGGCCCCTGCCTGTTCTTTTATTTTTTAAGCCTGACGAACCGGGATTTTAAATTGAGCGCCCGGTATTGGCCGCATTTCATTTTGCCCGCTTTACTGTTGATCTTATACGGCGGCAAATTCCTCATTGATTTCCTGGTTTACCGGCCCTTCCCCGACACCGAACAGTTCCAGTATGCGACGCGGGGGCCTTTCGCGGAATGGGACAAGTCGGAGGCGCTTTATATGGTTTCGTATGCCTCGCTGCTTTTTTATTTTTGGCTGATCCTCCGCCGTTTCAAAGATTACCGGGCCTACCTGGTGCAGCATTTTTCGGAACCGGAAACCGTTGACCTCGCCTGGCTAAGGGGATCGCTGATTTTTATGGGTGCGCTTATCCTGGTGATGCTGGTATTTTATATCGTTGGTCATTTTACCGTCCACCCGTTTTACGCGGTTAACTGGTACCCTTATTTTTTTCTGGGGATAGTCATTTATTATACCAGCGTCAATGGTTATTATAATAGCCCCGATTTATTCAAATACCTGCAATTTGGACAGATTGATGCCGGTAAAGAATCTAAAAGCGGCATATTGCCCGACCTTGACCTGTGGAAGTCCAGTTTACAACAACTGATGGAAATTGAACAGCCCTACCTGGACCCTGAGTTAACACTAAGCCTGCTAGCCAGGAAATTGCATACCCATCCGCAGATCGTATCCAAAGTGATCAATGATGGTTTTGGCCTCAATTTTAGCGACTATATCAATTCGATGCGGGTGGAAGCGGTGATCCGGCAGTTCGGGGATAAGGCACATCACCGTTACAGCCTGATGGGTGTTGCGTATGATTGCGGCTTTAATTCAAAAACGACTTTTAACCGCGCATTTAAAAAAGTCACCGGAGACACGCCCGCTGCCTATATCCGTTTAATTGAGGGTTCAAATGATCATTTGAACCCCTGACCAGCCTTTGCGCCTGCATATTTGCCGCATGAAATCAATTCCAACTTTTATATGTCTTTGCCTGGCGGTTTGCCTGGCCCCGTTTAAATTATGCGCTCAGCAAACGTTTCGGACTATCGCGCCAGATACCATGCGTAAAGAGCTGGCGCTGCTGAAAGACGCCCTGACCACGCTGCATCCAGGCATTTACCGTTACGAAACGCGGGAACAGGTGGATTCTTTATTCAGCGCCTGTTCGGCAGCAGCCGGAAAGCCGATGCCGGAAAACCGTTATTTTATTTTACTTTCCAAACTGTTGACATATATTCATTGCGGGCATACATATGTTAATCCCTGGAACCAACCATCCAGGATCAGCTCTGCGCTATTTTCAAAAAGCTATCTGCCTTTTTTATTTCGTGTTACAGGCGGCAAAATGATCGTTACACATAATTTATCCGGTAACGGCGGTATCCGGCCCGGAGATGAGATCAGGAGTATTGGCGGCATACCTACCCGGTGTATCGTGGACAGCCTGCTGACCGTGAGCCGCTCCGATGGGCGCCACGGGCTTGCCAGGCAATTGGATAACATCAATATCGAACCATTGGATGCAGACACCGCTGGCTACGCCCTGTTTGATATTTATTTTCCTTTATTTTTTCCGCGTAATTTCAATTGTTCATACTATCGGGTAGCCGTAAGGCCCTTTCACCGCCATACTAATAGGCTGTTTACGGTAAAAGCGCTGTCAAAAACCGAACGTGCAGCAATTTACAGCCGGCGTTTTGGGCCGCTGCCAGTGCATGAAAAGAACTGGGCTTTAACATTCATTAACCAGCAAACAGCACGTTTCGCCATAGGCGATTTCGACGTCTGGGAATGGAAAAAAGACTACAAAAAATACCTGGACAGCGTATTTACCCTGTTGCAAAAAAAGCATATTCAGAACCTGGTGGTGGATATACGCGGCAATGAAGGGGGCGATGACGAGGCACGGGACGAAGTGTTTTCCTACCTTTCGGACCGTCCCTTTGGCTGCAGTGACCCTATGAAAAAACGGCGCCGTTTCCTGACCATCCCCGACAGTTTGCTACCTTATCTGAAGACCTGGAACCAATCATTCAAGCAGCCAAAAGACCCAAAAGATTATGACCGCACCATCGACGGGCTGTATGAGCCTAAACCGGAATCGACCGGTCCCTGCCAGCCAGTCGTACCGAAGGGAAACCGGTTTAAGGGCCGGAAGTTCCTGCTGACAGATGCCCGCAATAGTTCCGCCAGCTTTACACTGGCCAAACTTTTTAAAAACGGGCACACCGGCGAGGTCATTGGCGAACCAACAGGCGGTAACCAGCAAGGTATCAACGGCGGACAATTTTTATTTTTTAACCTGCCCTATTCCAAACTTGAAATAGACATCCCCCTGGTGTGGGGTGCTTATGCCGGAACTCAACCTGATGGCGGCATACAGCCCGACCGAGTGGTTCAAACCACACAAAGTGACGTTTACTATCACCAGGACGCCCAGATTAATTATATACTTAAACAGATCAATAAGCAATCCTATCACAAACGACCTATAAAATAATGTAAGATCATCTTCGTAATATTACAAATCTTCAATTTTAGAATGTTTTTGGGTATCGTTCATCGTGATATAAAGCACAAGCGATAAAGCGATGCAAATGGTAACATACCAGTAAAACCATTCCTGGTGGCCTTCTGTCTTAAAACCAAAGGCAATATATTCAACCGTGCCGCCGAATATGGAAACTGCGATAGCATAAGGGAAACCGACGCCCAATGCCCGGACGTTAGCAGGGAAAAGCTCGGCTTTTACAACTGCATTTATTGATGTATAGCCGCTGACTATGACGAGTGCGCACATGATTAGGGCAAAAGCAACCCAAACGTCTTTTGTTGTGCTTAAGGCTGTCATGATGGGGACGGTAGTTAACGTACCTAAAACCCCAAAGCCTATCAATAATGGTTTACGCCCTATTTTATCGGATAATAATCCAAAAAGCGGTTGTATAAGCATAACGGCTGCCAGGGTGAGCGAGGAAACGAGCGTCGCGCTGTTTTTTGAAAAGCCCGATGTATTCACCAAAAACTTTTGCATGTAAATGGCAAACGTATAAAAAGCTACCGTACCGCCCATCGTTAAACCGATAACCGTTAAAACCGCTTTGGGGTGCTGCATTAAAGCCTTTATCGTGCCCCTCGAAGCTGCTTTACTTTCGTCGTTTTTATCAAGTTCGACCGATTCCCGCAGGCCGCGCCTTAAATACCTCACCGATATCGCCAGTATTGCGCCAATACCAAAAGGGATACGCCATCCCCATTGGTGCAATTGCTGGTCTGTTAAAAAAACACGCTGCAGTAAAACCAGCACCCCCAAAGCAATCAGCTGGCCCATAATAAGCGTTACATATTGAAAACTGGAATAAAATCCCCGATGTTTTTTTGTGGCCATTTCGCTGAGGTAGGTGGCGCTGGCGCCGTACTCTCCTCCCACGCTTAAACCCTGGATGATGCGGGCAAGCACCAGAATAAGAGGTGCGGCGACCCCGATTTGCTTGTATCCGGGCACTACTGCGATCATCAGCGAACCAACGCTCATCAGCAGCACCGATAAAGTAAGGGCAGTTTTACGTCCTTTTTTATCCGCGAAAGCGCCCATTACCCATCCCCCGATGGGCCGCATTAAAAAGCCGATTGCAAAAATTCCTGCGGTATTTAACAGTTGCACGGTTTGATTATCCTTTGGGAAAAAAGCGCCTGAAAAATAAAGGGTAAATGCCGAATACACGTACCAGTCGTACCATTCAACCAGGTTGCCGAGCGAGCCGCCGATGATTGATTTTATTCTTCCTGTTGTTGTTTGTGGCAACGGCGCGCCGGTTGGGTTTTGCATAAAATTTAAAAAATCAAAAATTAAAGATATATATTTATTGCTGCGTATCAACGAAAATTAAATCGGATCATTAGAAGCCTGTCGCCATGAAAAAACTATTACTGCTTTTCGCGTTTATTCAAATTGTCGCTTTTATTGGCTGCAAGGAGCAACCATGCTGCCAGCAGCAATCTATCCCGTATGGTAATAACCCCGCAGCCGGCAAATACTACAACATCCGGGGCATTAAAATGTACTGCGAAGTTTATGGCAAGGGCGACCCGGTATTATTGATACACGGCAACGGTGGCAGCATGGCTGCGTTTAGCAAAACCATCCCTTATTTTTCAAAAAAATACCAGGTAATCGCTGTCGACAGCCGCGCACACGGCAAATCAACCGATGGCAAAGATTCATTGAGTTTTGAAATGATGGCGGATGATTTTAACGTTCTGCTTGATTCGATGCATATAAAAAAGACCTATGTTATCGGCTGGAGCGATGGCGGAATCAACGCACTGGTGCTCGCTATGCGGCATCCTGACAAAGTGATCAAACTGGCCTCGACAGGCGCAAATTTATGGCCCGATTCCACTGCACTTGACCCAGCTTTATGGAAAGATATGCAGAAACAATACGCCGAGAAGAAAAATATAAAACTGACAACAGCAAAAGAGAAAAACGACTGGAAAATATTTTTACTGGATTACCAGCAGCCAAATATCAAACTGGGGGCTTTACACGCAATAAATTGCCCTTCGCTTATTATTTGCGGCGACCATGACCTGATACCTGTACCGCATACAGTACTGATTTACCAAAATATTCCGAAGGCATACCTGTGGGTAGTGCCCGATTCAGGACATCCAACGCTGATTGAGCATGCGGACGACTTTAACAAAAAGGTTGACGACTTTTTTACGGATAAGTTTACAGCAGGATACAAGGCCGATAATGCAGTTTTTTTTTAAGGAAACTTAAGCCTGCAGCTGGCTGTAATGCTTTTCTATCGCGTCGCCAATATCCTCTAATGGCAGGCTATCGGCGCCGAAGCGATGTTCAACTTCCTTCCAAATGCCAAAATCATTTTTCCTGATAATATGGCAGGTTGCGTAATTAAACACGCTAAACGTATAATCGTCCGTGGTGGTACGTATTATTTTGTAAGTCTCTTCTTTAATTATTACTTCAAATGAATCCATAAGATGAGGTTTCACAAAACTAATAGTTAAACCGCAGCCTCACAACATTTTAAGGGGGGTGTTTTCACGGTAATTTTACGGTGTTTTCACGGGGTGTTTTTGGGGGAATTATGTTATTAAATTAGTTGATTGAGTGAGTGGTTGATTGGGTTGATTAAGTTGATCGAGTTGGATTAAGGTGAGTTAGATTTTTCAAAACTCCCGTGAACTTAGTCAACCACTCACCTAATCAACTCAATCAACCAATTAACTAATTATTAACCAGCTTGAGCGCGCCTTCGCCGTAGCGCATACCTGTATCCGGGTATTTATCGATGATGGTTTGAATATCCTTTAAATCGGTTTTGGATAACCCGATATCAACCGACGCTGCGTTTTCGCGCAGGTATTTTGTTCTTTTGGTGCCTGGGATAGGTATAATATCTTCGCCCTGTGCCAATACCCATGCCAATGCCAGTTGGGCAGGCGTACAGTTTTTTTGTCCCGCAAGGCCGGCGAAGGCTGCGGCTAATTGCTGGTTGTTATCTTTATAATCATCACCGAAGCGGGGCAGCGTTTTTCGGAAATCATTTGCACCCAGTTCATCGATTTTTAATGTATTGGTTATTAGTCCGCGTGAAAGCGGGCTGAATGGCACCAGCGAAATACCAAGCTCGCGGCAAACGGGCAATATTTCAGGCTCCACATCGCGGGTAAGCAACGAGTATTCGCTTTGCAATGCAGCAATTGGGTGTACCGCATAAGCCTTCCGCAGCGATGCCGCCGATGCTTCTGACAAACCCAGGTAGCGTACTTTCCCTTCCTTCACAAGTTCAGCCATAGCGCCAACCATATCTTCAACAGGCACATTCGGGTCTATTCGATGCGCATAGTAGAGATCGATGGTATTGATATTCAAGCGTTTCAGGCTCGCTTCAACCGCCGTTTTAAGATAAGCAGGCGAACCGTCGAAATAGCTGCCCGGCATGCCCGGCATGGCGTTACTATCCATCTGCCGGAAGCCAAATTTTGTGGCGATAAAAACTTTATCGCGGTTAGGCGCAAGTACTTTGGCTACCAGTTCCTCATTTTTACCGTTTGCATAAATATCGGCTGTGTCCCAAAAGTTGATACCGAGATCAAGCGCCAGGTGTAAAGTAGCTATTGATTCTTCGTCGTTAGCTGTTCCATAGCCGTGGTTCATCCCCATGCAGCCTAAGCCGATGGCCGACAGTTTTTCCCCCGTTTTTCCAAGTTCCCTGAATTTCATATGTATTTGTTTTCGCAAATATAAAGCGCGTTTGGTTGAGAAAATGAAATCATATTGTCAATTTAATCGGCTATGTTTGCTAAGCCCGCTTGTGCCGGATGGGTATTTAGGAAAATAAAACTTTCAAAATAACTTTTGCAAATTTCACGGCGGTTAGTTGACTCACCCCGACCTCGCTTCGCTTGTCGACCCTCTCTGCGACAAGTCGCAAAGAGGGTGAAAAAAGAATCTTCCAAACCCTCTTTGCAGCTTGCGGAGAAGAAAAGTGAAAAATAATCTTCCAAACCCTCTTTTCCGCTTGCGGAAGAGAGGGTGAACGAGCGAAGCAATGTTCGGGTGAGTAAACTATACGAGCGATATTAAAGCTATGTCGTTACCAAAATCACCAGATTGTAAAAAAAGATGTTTAAACACCAATCTATTAAAACCATCGGATTTATATACTAAGTTTGTACCAACGAAATTAAAATACATTAATCATATTAAAACCATCATGAAAAAGACAATCATTTTATTTGCAGTGGCCTTGTTGAGCACTGCTGCATTTGCACAAAGTACCTGGAAGAACGACCCAATGCACTCAAAGCTCGGATTTACCATCACACACTTAATGGTATCGGACGTTGACGGAATATTCAAAGATTTTCACTGTACCATCGTAGCGTCAAAGCCCGATTTCAGCGATGCGCAGTTTCAGTTAACGGTAAATACAACTTCTGTAAATACGGATGTGGACTATCGCGACAATGATTTAAGGGGCGCCAATTATTTTGATGTTGCCAATTTCCCAACCATGATATTTACCAGCACAGGCATCAGTACAGTTTCAACAAATCACTATAAATTGAGTGGTAACCTTACCTTGCATGGCGTTACCAAACCGGTGACAATGGATCTTTGGTACCGCGGCACCATCACCAACCCAATGAGCAAAAAGGACGATGCAGGCTTTAAACTCACCGGGGTAATTAAAAGAAGCGACTTTAAATTCGCTCCACAGGCAGGTTCTACAATGTTAAGCGACGAGATCACGATCAACGCTAACGGCGAATTTGGAAAGAATTAGTTGATTAGGTTGATTTAGTGAGTGGTTGATTTAGTTAAATCACATCGTCAACTAATAAAATATATTGTATAGCGCTCCGGGAAACCGGGGCGCTTTTCTTTGACCGGGATTACACGGATTTAATGGATTTTGAGATTTACACCGTTCAAAAATTCTTAAATCCTCTGCCTTAAATCCGAACCCGATAGCTATCGGGTCGAAAATCCGAAATCCCATCACATTCTGTTAAACGTCATCGTTTTGCCGATGAATTTGAAGTGCCAATAGCCTTTTACGTTGAGGAGGCCTTTTTTATCGATATAAGCTGAGGCATTCCAATCCCTGCCATGCTGGGCATCATAAATTGTGCCGTCCTCCCACGAATTTGAACAAGACTTGTAGCATAAATCGTTCAAAACGCTCATCCCAAGTATTTTACGGCTTCTGAGGGATTCATCAGGATTATTAACGTCGGTCCAGTTATCGAATGATTTACCGTCTGTGTTGACAAACCACACTATTTTTGCTTTAAATTTACTGTCCTCCCGGTAAACCTGCACTATAAGGTTTTTTTCTGCCGATTCCCATTTGCCGCATATCTGCTCTGATGGGGCTGCAATTTTTGCCGGCTGATTACTGCCAGCAAACAGACTTAACGAAAAAACAATAAACAAAAACTTGATGCACATGATGTTATCCTGGTTAATTTATTTAAAAACAATCATGATGCGACAGGTATTAACTGATACGATTTTTTATCGCTTAAAGTTAAGTAATAGTAAAATAATCTTTTTACCCGGTACCAAATCCGAATTCCACATTCCGAAATCCGAAATCCGAAATTCCCTCACGCCACCCTGGTAAAAGTCATCGTCCGCCCGATGAATTTAAAGTGCCAATAACCCCTTACCTCCAGATGGCCGGTTTTGTCGAGTTTAATCGAAGCGTTCCAAAACCGCCCGTTTTTTGACTCGTAGATCATCCCGTCTTCCCATGTGTTGGTATCTTTGTGGTATTTCATGCCGCTTAAGATGCTCATCCCAAGTATTTTACGGCTCCGGAGTGCCGGGTCGGGGTTGCGTTTATCTGTCCAGTAATCCATTGGCTTGCCGCCGGTATCGCTGTACCATATTATTTTTGCCATAAAGTCATTATCCTGCATATAAACCTGCACGATTAGATTTTTTTCGGATGACTCCCATTTGCCGCAGATCTGTTCGGATGGTGGTGTAGTATTCGCTTTGGCGACATAAACCGTTAAAAGAAGCAGTAAAAAAAGATTGAATAAAATTTTAACGCGCATGCAGCATTCCTTTTATTATATAACGAACAATTGGGGAGCGAATTGTTTGAAAATTATACGCGTTTTTTTCAATTAGAGTTGCAAATAATTGTTCGGAAAGTGTAATAGCATTTAATAACTCCGAAATCGAAAAATTTGATTATTTACCTGTATGCTTGTTTTTAACACCTTCATTTTTGTCGAGACCGTACAAATATTTAAATAAAAGCCCTTGAGGATAGTGCAAAACACAGCCTTTGGTTATAAATATTTTATTCCCGATTGATACTTCAAAATCTTTTTCCCCATCATCCATATCACACCCGCGCAATTCGGGTAAATTCATAATTAACGATTTTGAAAGCACATTCTTAAAATTCGCGTATTCATTATCAGAAAGATACCCGATAGTAAGCGCAAGGATTTTCCCATTTTCATCCTTTATTTCAGGAAAAGTTAAATAACTTACTTTCCCGGTACTATCTACGCTTATGTCTGCCACACTTCCAAAAGAGCTGTTAAAACTCAGTTTAATATATCTAAAATTGTTTACCGGTTGCTTAAGCTTATCTAAGCTTACAAATACAAGAGAGTCTCCCGGGCCTTGCGGTAGATTGGATTCGGCGCGATAATCGCTTTTCAGTATTATGGTGTCCGTCTTAAAGTTCAATATTTTGTAACCAAGATATTCAACGCTATACCTAGTTGAGCTTTTCGAAATGTGATGTTGTTTAATAAAAAGAGCATCATTTTTTACCTTATAAATTGAGTGATGATCATGGTTTTGAATTGAAGTAACTAAAATACTGTCGCTGAGTATTTCCAAATCTTCCATTGTTTTGCTTATAAAAATTTTACCAGGCTGCGGTACCAATCTTATTTGCTGCGCCCACAGGCCGTTAAATGGAAATAAAGTCAAACAGGCAAATGTTATAAATAGGTGGTTTTTAATTTTCATCTTCATATACTAATAGATGTGCATGTTGCCTGTTTTCCATAATTTAAATTTATTAACATCGTATATATTTTACATACCAGGGGTACACCATACCCTGAACTGTTTTTATATTTGAAAAACCCAATTCAAACCCTCTATGAAAAAACAACCGGGATTAAGCGGATTTATGGATTTTGGGATGTTAAAATGATCGTTAAACCACGTATTTACATAAATTCGGGAAGTCTATAAAATCTATTTGGCAATCCGGGTTCAGGTAAAAAATAAGAAATCAAACTTTTATCGTCCAAAATCAATCCTATATTTAATTTAAACCAATATTTCAAACCCCTCATGAAAAAACTACTCCTGCTACTGCCACTGCTCCTATCACTCACCATCAAATCCACAGCCCAGCAACAAAGCATTTACCACCAGGGCTGGATAGATTTTAATAAAAACGGCAAGATGGACGTTTTTGAGGACCCCTCGCAACCCATTGATAAACGTGTGGCCGATTTGCTGAGCCAGATGACGGTTGAGGAAAAAACTTGCCAGCTGGCTACACTTTATGGCTATAAAAGGGTTTTAAAAGAGGAAATGCCTGCCGAATCGTGGAAGAATGAGGTGTGGAAGGATGGTATAGCCAATATTGATGAAGAACTGAATAACCTGACCTCGCGTACTGATGCAGCTCCGACGCAGTATTCCTATCCTTACAGCAAACATGCTGCTGCCATAAATACCATACAAAAATGGTTTGTGGAGCAAACCCGGATGGGCGTCCCGGTTGATTTTACAAATGAAGGCATACATGGCCTTAACCACGACAGGGCTACTTCGCTACCCGCTCCTATTGGTATTGGCAGTACCTGGGACAAGGATTTGGTGCGCCTGGCGGGCCAGGTAGTTGGCCGCGAAGGCAAAGCCCTGGGTTATACAAATATTTACACGCCGATACTCGATGTTGCCCGAGACCAGCGCTGGGGCCGCGTTGTAGAAACCTACGGCGAAGACCCCTATTTAATTGCCGAATTAGGCAAGCAAATGTGTTTGGGCGTGCAGGAAGAAGGCGTTGCCTCCACCTTAAAACATTTCGCCGCTTATAGTGTGCCAAAAGGTGGAAGGGACGGCGCCGACCGCACCGATCCGCATATTGCGCCGCGTGAGCTTTACCAGCTTTATTTGTATACCTTCCGCCGCGTGATACAGGAAGCACATGCCTTAGGCGTAATGAGCAGCTATAACGATTGGAACGGCGAACCCGTGACAGGCAGTTATTTCTTTTTGACGGAACTGCTGCGCCAAAAATTTGGCTTTAATGGTTATGTGGTGTCCGACAGCCAGGCTGTAGAATTTCTGTACAGCAAACATCATGTGGCCGATAGCCCTGAGGAGGCGGTGCGCCAGGCTTTTGAAGCCGGTTTAAATGTACGTACCAATTTTACCATGCCGCAAACCTATATTATGCCGCTTCGGAATTTGTACAAAGAGGGAAAAATATCTCTGAAAACATTGGATTCGCGCGTGGGCGATGTGCTGCGGGTTAAATTTAAGCTTGGCTTGTTCGACCATCCTTATGTGGAAGACCCAAAAGCGGCTGATAAAATTGTACACAATGCCGAAGCCACTGCTATGGGCCTGAAAATGAACCGCGAATCGATGGTGTTGCTGAAAAATGAAAACAACCTTTTGCCGCTGAATAAATCTGCCATAAAAAACATACTGGTGACAGGCCCGCTGGCTACCGAAACCAATTATGCCATCAGCCGCTACGGCCCATCGCATAACCCGGTGACCAGCGTGCTCGCGGGGATAAAAAATTATGTGGGCAGCGGTGTTAACGTTACCTACGCCAGGGGCTGCAAAGTAGTTGACGCTACCTGGCCCGAAAGCGAGATCATTGAAACACCGCTTGCCGCAGACGAGCAGGCAGGTATCGATTCTGCAGTGGCCGGGGCAAAAAATGCAGATGTAGTAATCGCAGTAGTCGGCGAAGATATCGACCAGGTGGGTGAGAGCCAATCGCGCACGGGCTTGAATTTACCTGGCCGTCAGCTTAAATTGATACAGGCTTTGCAGGCTACCGGGAAACCTGTAGTAATGGTGATGATAAACGGGCAGCCGCTCACCATAAACTGGGAAAACAAATATGTGCCTGCCATACTCGAGGCCTGGTTCCCCGGCCCCGAAAGCGGGCAGGTAATTGCCGAAACCCTTTTTGGCGATAATAACCCCGGCGGCAAACTTGATATTACTTTCCCGAAAACGGTAGGACAAATTGAGTTTAATTTCCCTTTTAAACCCGGCTCGCAGGACCCGCAGGGTAAAGGCGCCTGGGGCAAAACCAGCGTTAACGGTGCTTTATACCCGTTTGGTTATGGCTTAAGCTATACCACTTTTGCCTATAACAATTTGCAGGTATCGCCCGAAAAAGAACACCCGCAGGGCGATGTAACCGTAACCGTCGACGTAACCAACACCGGTCAGCGCAAAGGCGATGATGTGGTGCAGCTTTACCTGAAGCAAGAATTTAGCGACGTAACCACTTACGAATACGACCTGCGCGGCTTTGAGCGCGTACCTCTTGAACCCGGCGAAACAAAAACCGTGCATTTCACCCTGCACCCCGATGACCTGGCCATCCTTGATAAAAACATGAACTGGACGGTTGAGCCGGGAAAATTTGAGGTGATGATAGGCACGTCATCCGAAGATATTAAATTGAAGAAGGAATTTGAGGTGGGGGATTAGAGATTAGAGGCTGGAGATTAGAGATTAGTAGAAGAGTTCGGGAGGCGTAATGTTGATTGCGGAATTTCAAAATCAAAATTGTAAATTTATTGAATGAAACCCGTAGTCAAATATGCTCTAATCGGTTTCGCCTTGGTTGCTGCCGGGGCCGTTTATATTTGCTTTTTTTCATTTAAATACGACACCGCTTTTACCTTTGTATCCTATGGCTTTCTTTTAGCGGGATGGGGCTTTATCACTTATCCCGTGCTTGGCAATAACGTTTTAAAAATAAAGAACGGCGCCACGTTGAAGACTATTTTTGTAGTCCTGTTTTTGGGAAGTGTCTGGTTGTTTTCAAGTTTGGCAGATGACAGGCTTGCCTACCTTTTTCAGCACGACCCTGTACAAACCACCACAGCCACGGTGCTTACAACCTGGACGGGCAGCAAAAACTCTGGCTCTGCAACGTTGCAATATTACACCCCGGCTGGTAAAATTCAAAAAGAAATTTCTAACACCAACGGCGGGTACAGGGCCGGGCGGTCATTCCTTATTAAATATCTTGTTGAAGACCCTGAAGTTTTCCAGGTTGTTAAGCAAGTTGGTATCTGATGGATTGTATGCAAGACAATTTAATACGGCAAAGTTTTTAATACCAATGATATTGAGTAAGTTTGATCTGGTTGCAAAATTAAACTCAAATAAAATATCATGACAGGCCTCAAATTCAGAATGTACACATCTCTCATCTTTGGAAAATTATCCATACTAACAGGGCTGTATTTATTCATAACCAACAGCGATAAAACAACCGGCAGATTTGTAATCCTGATGGGCTTGAGTTCGGTTGCTATTGGCTTATTGCTATTTTTCCTGCTTAAAAATAGAGCATCAAATAAGATGGCTGTGAAATAAGTATTTGTCATAACGACATTCCCCTTTAATGCTCTTCGTGAAATCTTTGTGTCCGTTGTGGTTTATATTATTTACCATGATGTTCACTAAGGAGTCACCAAGTTCACGATATTTTGGATATTATAATTTCATATTCTCCAAAATTTTATCCAATTTTCCGAAAGCTAATTATTCTGAATGAAAAAGCCCTTTCTGTTGCTCTTGTCTGTTTTATTGGCCTTTTTATCAAAAACCGTTTCGGCACAGGAGCGCGTGGATACACCCATTGAGCATGATGTTGGGATTCGTGATCCCAAACCAAAAGTTATTAACAGCGTTTTACTTACGGGGCGTGTAATTGGGGTAAACCTCGAAAATGTACAGGGGGTTAGCGTAACAAACATCCGCACATCCGAAAAGGTAAACACCGATAGCAGGGGCGTTTATCATGTAAACGCTGCTAAGGGCGACACGCTGGCCTTTTATATTGCCAAATATTCAAAGGATATTATTATTGTAAAATCCGTTAAAGACAACCTGGATTTAATACTGTTTAAAAGAAAAGTTGATGATTTACCAGCAAACCATTCACAATCGGACTATAATAAAGCTAAGAAAGAAGACAATGAACTTTACCGGATTCTCGAAAAAGATGCCAAACTGGAAGAGAAATGGAAATATTAATTGCTTAAATTTACAATTCCCGACACCATTGATCACCCCTAACCGGAATAATGCTTGTAATGAAAAAACTATACTTTTTGCTATTTTCTATAGTGCTGTTTTTATCAAATGCGGTCCTCGCACAGGATGTCCCGGACACGCCGATCGAGCATGATATCGGGATCCATGATCCCAAGGTCTTTAAACCCAAAGTCCACAAAGTGTATCCGCCTTTTATGCTGACCGGTCGTATTTTGGGTATAAACCTTGAAAGTGTGCAGGGTGTTATCATCATCAATAGCTGTACAGCCGAAAAAACAATTACCGACAAAAATGGTATCTACCATATCAACGCGGCCCGGGGCGACACACTGGATTTTGAAGTTCCCAAATATTCGAGAGATATACGGGGCATAAGATCCAGTGAAAACCTTAATATTGTTATGATTAAAAGAAAGGCGGACAATTTGCCACCAGGCCATTCAAAACCCGAGTACGATAAAGCAAAAAAGGATGATGAAGAATTGTACCGTGTACTCGAAAAAGATGCTAAACTGGAGGATAAATGGAAATATTAGGGTGGTGAATGGTTGATTAGATTGAGTTAAATTATTTGTTAAAATATTAAATTGAATATGCTTTTATGGAAAACATTGGCATTTTGGGTTCAGGAGTAGTAGCCACTACACTGGCCGACGGGTTTATCAAATACGGCTATAACGTTTGCGTTGGAACCAGCCATCCCGAAAAATTAGATACCTGGAAAGCAAAACATGGTGACAAGGTTTCGGTCGGCTCGTTTGAAGATGCTGCCACCTGCGGCGACATCCTGGTTTTGGCGGTTAAAGGCGATGTGGCAATCAGCGTATTAAAAAGCGCCGACAAAAAAACCTGGAAGGCAAAACTATTATTGATACCTGCAACCCCATTGAGGCAGCGCCGCCGGTCAACGGCGTACTCCGGTATTTTACTTCGATAAACGGGTCGTTGATGGAGCAACTGCAGGAGGGGTATCCGGGCGCAAATTTTGTAAAGGCATTCAACAGCATCGGTTCGCCGCTAATGGTCAACCCCGATTTTAACGGCGTGAAACCTACTATGTTTATCTGCGGCAATAGTGAGTCGGCAAAAAAAGAGGTAAGCAAAATCACTGCCTTGTTTGGTTTTGATACCGAGGATATGGGCAAGGCCGAAGCTGCAAGGGCCATTGAGCCTTTGTGCATGTTATGGTGCATCACCGGCCTTACCACCAACAAATGGACGGGGCATGCGTTTAAGTTGCTGAAGAAGAGTGATTAGAGATTTGAGGTTAGAGATTAGTTAAAAAAATATGATACTAATCTCTAATCTCCGTTTCGATTCCAAAAGAGAAAACTAATCTCTAATCTCCAGTCTCTAATCACTATTTTTACTCCATGGAAATCAGGACCAAAAGTGTAAAAAGCACTCATCTAAAAAATATGATCATCAAATGCCTTTATTTTGATAAGGCCATGTCGTGTGCGGAATTGAGCGAGTTGTTTGATAAAAGCATCCCGTCGATAGCCAAAGCGGTGAATGAATTGATTGAAGAGGGCTTTGTGGTTGAGCAGGGATTCGCCCCTTCCAGTGGTGGCAGGCGCCCGGTGATGTATGCCATAAATGCCAGCGCCATGTATATCCTTGCTATCGCGATGGACCAGCTTTCTACACGCATTCAGTTGGTCGACCTGCTGAATCATCCTGTTTCCGATTTTGTGATGTTCGAACTCAAGCTCTTAAATAACAGCGGGGCGCTTGGCAAATTAGTGCAAAATATTAACGACTATATAAATAATTCAGGTGTTGCCAAGGACAAAATTGTTGGTATCGGCATCGGTATGCCAGGTTTTATAAACCCTTTAAAAGGCATAAACTACACTTACCTGGATGCCGGCGATAAAAGCCTGACACAATATATTTCGGACGAAACAGGGCTGCCAACATATATCGATAACGATTCGAGTTTAATAGCGCTTGCCGAGCAAAAATTCGGGATAGCCAAATCGCAAAAAGAAGTAATGGTAATTAACCTGGGCTGGGGTATTGGTTTGGGGATGATTGTTAACGGCGAAATATTCAGGGGGCGCAACGGTTTCGCGGGCGAATTTAGCCATATACCGTTATCGGAGGATGGCGCACTGTGTACCTGCGGCAAACGGGGCTGCCTTGAAGCTGAAGCATCCATGCTGGTAGTTTCAAAAAAAGCCATTGAGGGAATTGAGCAGGGACGCGTGACAAGCCTAAAGCAGATTGACGAAGCCCACTCCAGGCAAATGGGCGATGCCATAATGGAAGCCGCCAACAACGGCGACCAGTTTGCCATCGAGTTGTTTGCTGATGCGGGTTACAAAATAGGAAAAGCCCTGGCTATACTCATCCACATCATGAACCCGCAAGCCATTGTATTGAGCGGTCGCGGCGCCAAAGTTGGCAAAATATTAATGGCGCCTATACAACAGGCACTGCATAAATATTGCATCCCGCGCCTTTCGCGGGGTACCGAGTTGCTGATATCTGAACTTGGCTTTGACGCCGAGCTGATTGGCGCTTCGGTACTGGTGATGGAGAATTTTGATAAAGAGGTAAAGGGCCAGGCGGTAAGTGCATAAATATCTTCAAAAATTAAAATTAATCACACTTCAGTGCAAAAACCCGACAGCCTGATATTTGACATGGATGGTACCCTTTGGGATGCCGTAGATACCTATACCGAATCGTGGAACCTGATATTTAAAAAACTAAATCTCGGCAGGACAGTTGCAAAGGAACAGGTTTTGGAAAGGATTGGCTGGGAAGGCAGCAAAATTATGCAGGTGATGCTGCCTGAGTTTGATGAGGAAAGGCGCAAAGAAATTTACGGTGACGTTAACAACATCAGGCGGCAATTGCTTCCCAAAAACGGAGGTGTATTGTATGATGGCGTTTTGGATGGTTTGAAGCAATTGGCAGGTAAATACCAATTATTTATTTTAAGCAATTGCGGCAAAGGGATCATCAGGATATTTATCGACTGGGCCGGTATCGACGATTACATTACCGATGAAATTGCTTACGGAGTAAACAATATGCCCAAGCATTATAATATGAAATTGCTGATAGACACCCACCAGTTAAAAGCCCCGGTTTATATCGGCGACACACTGGGCGATGGCGACCAGAGCCGCCAGGCAGGTGTTCCGTTTGTGTTTGTTAGTTACGGCTTTGGGAAGACCGACGACTACGACCTGAGGTTTGATGATTTTAAATCGTTGACTGATTATTTTATGGATTTGTAAATCTGTTCTCCAACCTTGCAACATTCCAACAATAAAAAACCCTGCTGACATAGGGCTGTCACTGTCGCTTGTTTTATTTGTATAACAATTAAAAAAAAAACAAGATTATGGACATTATCCCTATGTTATTAAAAGAAATGGAGCAGGAAGCGCAAACCACCCGCAAAATGCTGGAACGTATACCCGAGGATAAATACGATTGGCAGCCGCATCCAAAAAGCATGACCGTAAGAAGGCTGGCAACCCATATTGCCGAGCTGCCTGGCTGGGTTTCAATGATGCTGAACACGGATGAACTTGATTTCGCGAAAAGCGAGTATAAGCCTACAATTGTAAACAACAAAACTGAATTACTGGCCTGTTTTGAAAAAAACTATGCAGAAGGTAAAAAAAGTTTGGCCGAAGCTACAGAGAATGACTTACTGCCCAATTGGACCTTGCGCAGCGGCGACCAGGTTTTTAATGTTTATACGAAAGCAGAAGTTATACGTCATGCTTTTTGCCAAACAGTGCACCACCGGGCGCAACTTGGCGTATTCCTTCGCCTGCTGGACGTGCCGATTCCGGGCAGTTATGGGCCGAGTGCAGATGAGACTGGTTTTTAATTGAAATTCCCCGTGTCAAAACTTACGAAGTTTTTAAAACTTCGTAAGTTTAACTGTTAGATTAAATTTACCATCATGAAAACTTTTAAGCTGGATCTGTCAACCGAAGAAAGACAGCAATTGAAAAAAAACGGGCTGAAAATAAACAGGCTGGCCGAATTTGCCCCTGATGAAATAAGCGTTTTATTAAAAACAACCCGGCAGCGGGCCAGGCAAATCGCCGCACTGACAACCTTTCAAACCGTCCCCTCAATCGGGCCAAAATTTGCGCATGACCTGATCTCGCTGGGAATTTACACTATAGACGATCTGATTGGGAAAGATGGGCCAGGCCTGTTTAATGAACTGGAATTGAAACAAGGCTTTTGGACTGACCCTTGTGTTGAAGACCAGTTTTGGCTGGCGGTGCATTTTGCAAATCATCCGGGCAGC
>Ga0206855_10147_pt1 | contig 21231 bp, 13 predicted proteins | sample Alteio_BWOrgCont_51_FD_152637 | JGI IMG/M metagenome (GOLD analysis project Ga0206855, IMG submission 152637) | Enriched cells from forest soil in Barre Woods Harvard Forest LTER site, Petersham, Massachusetts, United States -... | ecosystem: Environmental > Terrestrial > Soil > Temperate forest >...
AACAATGACAGCTCCGTGCTGCCGCCGCCGACATCTATATACAGGTAGTTTTTACTTTTATCAATATTCTGCTCGGCATGGCTTGCATAAATCATTTTGGCTTCTTTTTGCCCGGGCACAATTTCAATTTCAATGTTGGCCCCATCTTTTATGCGGTTTGTAACTTCGTCGCCGTTTTTTGCTTCGCGCATTGCCGAGGTAGCATAGGCTATATAGTCAACAACCCTGTATACGTCCATCAGGTTGCGGAAAGCCTGCATCGTTTTCATCAGGTCGGCTGATTTCTTTTCGGAAAGGTTATGATCTAAAAATGCATCGTCGCCCAGGCGCAGGGGAACCCGTATCAGTGTGTTTTTTTTAAACGAAACTGATCCGTTATTTTCAATAATATCAGCAATAAGAAGCCTTACTGCATTTGAACCTATATCAATTGCGGCGTATCTCAATTTTATTTGTTTTTATATTTCAGGTAATTGTAAGTATCAATTTGTGCCCGGTGAGGCAATTCGGAGCGGGTTTTGTGATATTTATTTGTATTGTGGCTGTTTATTTCGCGCGATTTTGTGTTATCCTGCAACTGAATATCAATTATATCCCTTATTTCCTTTTTCAACTCTTCATCATAAACCGGGAAACCAACTTCAACGCGGGTATCGATATTGCGGGTCATAAAATCGGCCGAGGTAAGATAAATCAGTTCATCGCCCCCATTGCAATAAATATGAACACGCGAATGCTCAAGGTATTTATCGATAATGCTGATCACTTCTATGTTTTCACTGTGATCTTTTAACCCGGCAATTAAACAGCACATCCCCCTGATGATCAGTTGGATTTTTACACCGGCATTGTTGGCCTGGTATAACTTGGCTACCAATTGCTCGTCGGCCAGGCTATTCATTTTTAATATCATATAAGCCTTTTTACCGGCTTTGGCATTTTTTATTTCGTTATCAATCAGTTTGTAAATTGCCGGGCGCGAGTCGATTGGGGATACGATCAGGTTTTTCAAGCCTTTTGGCAGGGTGTTTTTATTTAAGGCTTTAAAAATATCCACCAGGTCGTCCGTGATCTTCTTATTTGCAGTAAGCAAGGTGTGGTCGGCATACATTTGCGCCGTCCGCTCATTATAATTCCCTGTAGATAAGCAGCCATAATATTCTGTTTTTCCTTTTTCAAGCCGCGTAACCAGGCATATTTTGGAGTGCACCTTATAGCCTTCGATACCGTACAGCACATTAACACCTTCCTCCTCCAGCCTTCTGCTCCACGAGATATTATTTTGTTCATCAAACCGCGCCCTTAATTCAACCAGGCAGGTAACTTTTTTACCATTTTTTGCCGCGTTTATAAGCGCATGCATTACCCGCGAATTTTCGGCCAGCCGGTAAACCGCTATGCTTATTTCTTTTACTTTGGAGTCGATAGCGGCTTCCCGTAAAAAGTGGATCACGTAATCGTAGGACTGATAGGGTGTATTTATAAGATAATCCTTTTTTGCAACCATACCCATTAAACTTTTGCCAAAGGATAAGCCTTCGACTGCCAGCGGGATGTTTTTTTCGTACTCCAGCTCGGGGCGGCCTACATTAGGGAAAGCGATGAAATTTTTAAAATTATGATAACGGTTGCCGGGTATAAGGCTTTCGCCATGCAAGCCCATCCTGTTTACGAGGTATTTCAGCATATCCAGGGGCATTTCCGAATCGTACAATAAGCGCATCGGTTTGCCTTTTTTACGTTTTAACAAACTTTTGGAAAGCGAATCAATAAACTTCTCGCTTACTTCTTTATCAAGGTCCAGCTCGGCATCGCGCGTAAGCTGTATGGAAAAGGCTTCGATAGTATCGTGTTCGAAAATGAAAAATATATCTTCAAGGCAATACCGGATTATATCATCTGATAAAATAATGAATTTCAGGTTATTTGTTTCAGGCAAAACAACAAATCTTGCCAGTGTATCCGGGAATTCGATTAGTGCAAGCTGCGAATTTTTACCTTTAGTAAGCTTAACAAAAAAGTATATCGCGCGGTCCCTCAATTCAGGCAGCTGTGAGGCTTCGTTGAGCATTATGGGTACCAAAGTAGCCAGGAATTTTTCCCTGAAATACTTTTTTACGAATTCACCGCGGTTCACATTGAGCTGTTTATCATTAAGGATAAATATTTTTTCTTCGGCCAGCTGTTTTACAATGATGTTTTCGTACAGGTTGTTGAATTTGCGTTCCTGCCGCACCACTATATTTTTTATTTGGTTTAATAACTTTTTTGGATTGTACCCCAGTATTTCTTTTGCCTTTTCATTAAGGTTGGACAAACGGCTTAATGTAGCTACCCTTACGCGGTAAAACTCATCAAGGTTGGATGAAAATATAGCTAAAAACCTTATCCTGTCAATCAGCGGCACCGTTGGGTCGGCAGCTTCCTGCAAAACACGGTCGTTAAAATATAACCAGCTAATCTCCCGGTTGATGATAGGCACTTGTTTAATATCCATATAAAAGACAGGCTTTGCAGCCATGTTTACAAATCTGCTTATTTAATTGTTAAGTTTATATTAACTCATCGACAACTAAATGTGTTTTTAGTGTTAAATTAATTGGTTTATTAGTTCACTGGTTCATTAGTTCATTGGTGTTAAGCCGTCGTTGTAGCTTAGTGATTGTTTTTATTTTGACATTAGGCGCGGATTGCCGGTTGACGCCGCTATTTTTTGCTATGAACTATGAACCATGAACTATGAACTTCTTTTTTGCTAATTTTACATCCTACTAAATATACCTAAAATATGCCAACTTTTGATATTGTAAGCAAAATTGACGGCCAGACGCTGGATAATGCTGTGAACACTGCTAAAAAAGAGATTTTAAACCGTTACGATTTCCACGATAGCAAAAGCACTATCGACCTTGATAAAAAAACGAATACGCTAACAGTGGTCACCGAAAATGATATGCGTTTGAAAGCCATACAGGATTCGATCATCGGCCGGATGGTAAAACAGCACCTTGACCCAAATGCGCTGGATTTTGGCAAGGAGCAATATGCATCAGGCAATATGATCCGCAAGGAAATAAAAATTAAGGAAGGTATTGATAAAGAAGCCGCTAAAAAAATCGTTAAAAAAATAAAAGACAGCGGCCTGAAGGTACAAGCTTCTATTATGGACGACCAGGTGCGTGTGCAAGCGAAAAAGATAGATGATTTGCAGGCGGTAATAGCGCTGTGCCGAAAGGATGATTTTGGGCAGCCGCTGCAATATATTAATATGAGGGACTGATTGATTTCGGATTTCGGATGTTCGATTTCGGAATGTTGAATGCGGAATTATTTAATTTCGGATTCCGGATGTTCAATTTCGGATTTATTTAATTCGGAGTGCGGAATGTTGAATGCGGAATTATTTTTAGCAGTTGTTATAAAATGGATTATCTAAAAGAGCTTTCCGGTAAATTGGGTGGGACAATCCGTTCTCAAAATCTTTCCAATTGGAATCTTAACGGTACTTCCCTAAGAGAAGCTGTCGTTAAAGATTATAAGGGCTATAAAATCAACATCGATGAATATAATGAAATTTTCGATACAAGAATAATTGGCAACAATTTAGAATCGGATTTCGCGCTTTCAATAAATCTTCCAAATAAATTACATGGGTTTACTACACCAACAATTGTCAGTAATTCTTCTTATAAGATTTATTTATCCCCGGACAATGATAAGAACCTGTTGGAAAATAAAGACTTTTTAGAGTTTTGGAGTCCATTTTGTGATATCATGAACGATTTAACCTTGTCTGAAATCGAGGGGGTCTTTTTTTTAAGAGGAGCTGTATATTTAGCTTTAAGTCATAAACGGGATTTAATTTCAATTTTAGATTGTACTATCGATTTAATCGATAAGAACTCTTTAGTTTTCTATAAAATTAAAGATGAAAGGATATTCAAAAAAAATATCCCTGGCAGTTTAACGCCACTTATTCCACTCTTGAAAAAGTGGAGTATCCCGGATGATAGTGAACGGGAGCAATTGATGGAGGAAACCAGCGAAAAACAAAAGAGGAAGTTAATAAAAACGGTTTGGCCTTACCTGGTTGAGATAAACGATTTTTTAGATTCCTTTGGAGATGAACCCCTTAGTTATGAAGCGTGCCTATTGGGAAATTTGGCTGAGTTGGTAAACGAATTGCAAATTGAAAATATTTAATTCCCAAAAATCCGAAATCGAACATCCGAAATCTGATATAAAAGAAAGCCGCCCCTTTCGGAACGGCCTCCCCAAACTAAACCAAACTTATTATGAAAAAAATCTTTCTATTTCGGATGCCAGATGTTCGATTTCGGATTTAGATATTCATTTCCAAAATCTATCTTCCGGACTTTCCGACTTTTCCGTCTTCCGGACTTCTTATTACTTTACAGCTATTTCCCTGGATTGTACTTTAGCTTCTTCTTTTTTGGCTACGTTAAGCTTTAAAATGCCATCGGTATATTCGGCTTCGATTTTGCTGGCATCAGCAACTTCGGGCAGGGTAAATGACCTGGTGAATGAATTGTAGCTGTATTCACGTTTGCTGAATTTTTTGCCTTCTTCAACATTTTCAGTTTTCTTATCGGCCGATACGCTTAAAACGTTTTTGTCAAGGCTGATCTTAAAATCTTCTTTCTTTAAACCGGGGGCAGCCAGTTCGATATGAAATTCATTTTCAGTTTCTGCAATGTTTACTGCAGGTACACGGGTGGCCAATTTGTCGCTCAAAAACGAGTCGTTTAAAATAGAATCAAACACATCGCTAAAGAATGGGTTCACGCCGTGATTTTTTTGTCCGTTTGCAAATTTTACTAAAGTCATTTTTATGTCCTCCTGAGATTTTCTTTTATTTATCTTCGCAGACAATTAATCAAAGTTGGTACCAACAGCTAAAATGAGCAATAATGCAGACAATCTGTCTGTTATGTTTATTTTGTACAGACAATATGACATATCATGCCTGAAAAACTATCAGATTATAAATACAAGACCCCTATCGCCATCCGCTTTTCGGATATCGACGCGGTGGGGCATGTAAACAATGCGATTTACTTAACCTATTTTGAAGAGGCGCGCATAAAATACTGGCGCGAAGTAATTGACTGGGATATGAGCGAAAACGGCGTAATTGTGGGCCGGTCGGAAGTTAATTATCTGAAGCCGATTATGTTTCACGATGAAATTGAATGTTATGTGCGCACCAGCCGGATAGGCAACAGCAGTTTTGACATTATGCACATCCTGGTTAAAATAACGCCGAACGGCAGCGAAATATGCACTACCGGGAAAACTGTTTGCGTGAGTTATAATTACCTGGACAATAAATCAACCCCGATACCAGCGGTTGAGCGGCAAAAGATGATTGCCTATGACGAGCCGGGGCTGATATTGAATACGAATTGAGGTGAATTGGTTGATTGGGTGAGTGGTTGATTGGGTTGGTTGTAGTGGTTGGAAAAGTTGTAGTAGTTGTAAGGGTTGTAGTTGTTGAAAAAGTTGTTTTGATGTAATGGTTATTTGGTCCGTTCGGGGATAAATAATACTGCATCGGCCAGTACCTTGCCGTCTGCGTTTTTGCCTGTGATGCTAACATAGCCTTTATGGCCAGGTAAAAAATGGTAACGACCTATCGGTATCCATTCGCCTTCGGTTTGGCCTTTTACGGTAATGTTCTTCAGGTTAATATCCAGGCTTTTTTCGACGGTTCCATTATCTATCAATAAAGTTAAACACGACGATAGGCCGACGGCCTTGGCTATATAAACATAAACATTATAATTGCCTTGCTTTTTAATTTCAGGTGTAAAACGGACAAAATCATTAGATTTATGCGTTGAGGTATCAACCAGGGCCGAAGGACCGTAGCATCCTTCTGCGTTTACAACCCTTTTCCAGTTTCCGCTAATACTTACACCAGTGATATCATCATTATCCACTAAGATTTCGGGCGTACTTCCATCAGCTAAAGGGTTTGTTTTTAACAGTTGCTGTATGCTTTTTACGTTAACCTGCTGAACGGCAATCTTGTTATCAATTGCCAGGCATGCTGCAACTGCCGATGATTGCGCCAGCATCATAAAAACAGGTTCCATGCGGATAGAGCCGTAGGCGATGTGCGAGGCAGATAAACAAACAGGCGCCAGCAAATTGGTACATTCGTTGCTTTTGGGGGTTAAACTGCGGTACGAAATGGGATACGGGCCAAAGCCGCCTATTTGCACATCACCTTCGTTTTTTACCATGCCTTTAACCACAATGCGTTCCGCATTATGCGAATCCATGGTATAGGCAGCCATACCTATTCCGTCTTTTACTATTTCTTTGCCCTGGCAATTTGCCTGTGTCATTACATATTCGCCTATCATGCGGCGGGCTTCCCTTACATACATCTGGGAGGTGAAATGATTGGAGTTTGCATATTCATCTTTGGGATAGCCGTATTGCAGCATTTCATTACGGATTTCAGGCGGAACACGCGAATCGTGCCCGATAAAATAAAAAAAGCCTTTTGTATAATTTTCGTGTACTTTGAAAATTGCCTGTCTTTTATCATAGCCTGCTTCGGGATAGTCCCAGCTCATGCCTATCATATCGGTTGAAAATGCGCCGTTATTGTTGATATCTGTTTTGCTGTCGGGCATTTCGCTGGTGGTCATCACGTCCTGGATATGTTTGATGGGCTTTTTTGCCATCAGGCGCAGTAACAATTCATAGCGTTCGGGTTGATAATCGTCGGGCTGGGTTATCGGTATCATGTTAGCCGGGTCTTTTGTTAAGCAAACGCGGATATTGTAGGTTTGCACCATTTTATTGCCCGCGCCATTCGGCAATAAAACGCCATTGCTGATCCCCCACAACAGGCCGCTTTCGGGTTTACCAGGCGTAATATATGGGTCTACCCCATCTGGAAACTGGTGTTTATCTCTTAATTGTACGCCGTTATAGGTTTCATGATACTGGCTATTATCTTCACGGCCCACGGTATATGAAACGCCCGCTTTGGCCATCAGGTCGCCTTCATAGCTGCAGTCAATAAACTCTTTTCCGAAAATAGTTTTATTGGTTTTGACAGAAGGGTTAACCGAATTTTCGAGGGTTATTGAGTTGACCCTTTTATTCTCTTTTTTGGCGGCAATAATCCTGTAAGTATATAAAACCTTAACATCCGCCCTTTTTAGGTAATCCAGGAAAATATTTTCGGCAACGTGCGGCTCAAATATCCATTGTTCGAAATCGCCGTAATGCCGGCCTACTTTCCGGTAAAAATCAAGTGAAAGGCCTTTTATGGCATATTTATTCCCGATATCGGTATAACCCAGGCCGCCTGATGATAGTCCGCCTACCCGGTTCCCCGGCTCAATCAGTAAAACTGATTTCCCCATTTGTTTGGCCGTGTATGCCGCTATCACGCCTGCGGAGGTGGCGCCGTAGACCACCACATCGTATTTTCTTGCCTTATGCTGGGCGAAAGAAATGCTGGTTAATAAAATTAAAAAAACAAACAGCTTGTATCTGGGTAAAACCATTTAAAACGAATGTTTAATATGACTTAGATGCTAAATTTAAAGTTTTAGATTTGCTAAGCAATGAGATTATTTAAACCTAACCACTCACTCAATTAACTTAGTCAACCCAATCAACCAACTTGATCAAAATATCTTTCCCGGATTCAATATCCCGTTTTTATCAAACACTTTTTTTATACCCCGCCACAACTCGAAATGCGTCTCGGTATATTTTACCGGCATATAACCTTTTTGCACCAGGCCGATGCCATGCTCGCCTGACAAGGTACCGCCTAAGGATACGGTGAGCTCAAATATTTCTTTTATACCGTCTTTCAGTTTATTGTTCCAGTCTTCGTCACTCATTTTTCCTTTGATGATATTTGTGTGAACATTTCCATCACCTGCATGGCCATAACAAACTGATTCAAAGCCATATTTAAGGCCTATTTCTTTTATTCCTTTAATTAATTGGGGCAGGTTTGCCCTCGGTACCACCGTATCTTCTTCTTTATAAATAGAGTTCGATTTTACCGAGACTGCCATGGTGCGCCGCATGCGCCAAAGCTCCTCTTTTTGGGCCGACGTATCTGCAAACAATACCTCTTTACAATCAAATTCTTCCAATACCTGGTTTATTTTTTCACAGTCCGAAAAAATCACATCCTGGTTGGTGCCGTCCACTTCTATCAGCAGGAATGCTTCGATACCCTCTTTCAGGTCGAAGGCTATGCCGTCATGTTCTTTTACCCACTCTACTCCTCTCCTCTCCATAAATTCTAAAGCCGAGGGGATAACGCCTGCCCTGAATATTGCTGAAACCGCTTTGCTGGCTGCTTCATTTGAACTAAACGATGCCAGCATTAGTGCATCGGTAGTTGGCCGTGGGATAAGTTTAAGCACGATTTTGGTAATGATACCCAAAGTGCCTTCGGAGCCGATCATCAACTGTGTTAAATTGTAGCCCGAAGCATATTTTAATGTATTGGCGCCTGTCCATATAATTTCTCCTGATGGCAATACCACTTCCAGGTTTAGCACGTACTCGCGGATGGTGCCATATTTAACCACCCTTGGGCCGCCCGAACCATGTGATATATTGCCGCCGATGAAACAGCTCCCTTTACTTGCCGGATCCACAGGATAATATAAGTCTTTGGCGGCAACCTCGTCCATAAAAGCTTCGGTTATTACCCCCGGTTCCACTGTGGCCTGCAGGTTTTGCTCATCGATATTTAATATCTTATTAAAACGTTCCATAGCTATTACCAGGCCGCCAAATACAGGTAAAGCGCCGCCGCTCAAACCCGTGCCAGCCCCTCTTGGCGTTACCGGTATTAAACGCTCGTTGCAAAGTTTTAGCAGTGCGGAGACCTCTTCCGGAGTATGGGGTTTAGCAACGACCTCCGGATAATAATGCAGGTCTTCTGTTTCATCGTGGCTATATTTTTCGAGGCCGGCATGATTGGTTATCACGGCATCCTCTCCTACTATCAACTTAATGGCGGCTAAAACATCGGCGGTTATTTTATTGTAGGGCATACTAAGATTTTTAAGATGTAAAGATTGCAGGATTTTAGTTCAGACAACTATTACAATTTTTGAATACTCAACCTTCCCGGCAAGTGGCGGGTTCATTTTTTTCATGATTACCGTTACTTTTTCGATAAAAGGATATTTTTCTTTGGTTTCATCGGCAATTGATTGGGCAACTGTTTCAATAAGTTTCCGGGTTTGTTTCATTTGCCCGGCCACGATATTGTAAAGTTTTTCATAATCAACGGTGTTAATAATTTTATCTTCTTTAAGGTTGTTCACCGGGATAAAATCAACTTCAACATCAACAATAAATTTAGTCCCCAGTTTTTGTTCTTGGGGATAAAATCCATGATAAGCAAAAAACTCGGCGCCGTGAATAGCTATGGTAATCATTTTTCAAAAGTAGTTTTTGATTTCGGATTTCGGATGTTCGATTTCGGATTTGTTGGTATTTCGGATGATGGATTTCGGATTAGTGGTTATTTCGTATGTCAGATGTTCGGTATCGCCATGTATCGAGAATTTAAGAATTCCGAAATCGAAATTCCGAATTCCGAAATTCAAGCTATCTTTGCCCACCACTTATAAAAATAATATGTCGAAAAAAGATGTTTTTGAATCGCCGGACTATTACCAGATCGATGAGTTGCTGAGCGATGAACATAAGCTTATACGCGCTACCGTAAGAGACTGGGTTAAAAAAGAAGTAAGCCCTATCATAGAAGATTATGCGCAAAAAGCTCAATTCCCAAAACAATTGATTAAGGGTCTTGGTGAAATTGGTGCATTTGGCCCGACAATTCCCGTAGAGTACGGAGGGGCCGGCATGGATTACATGGCCTATGGCATTATTATGCAGGAGATAGAACGCGGCGATTCAGGTATCAGGTCGACAGCCTCTGTACAAGGATCATTGGTAATGTACCCGATATACGCCTACGGGTCGGAAGAACAAAAGAAAAAATATCTGCCAAAACTGGCGACCGGTGAGCTGATGGGCTGCTTCGGGCTGACAGAACCCGACCATGGCTCGGACCCGGGCGGCATGGAAACTAATATTAAGGATGCAGGGGATCATTATTTATTAAACGGCGCGAAAATGTGGATATCCAATTCGCCCTTTGCCGACATAGCCGTTGTTTGGGCAAAAGATGAAAGCAAAAAAATAAGGGGTATCATTGTTGAACGCGGTATGGAGGGTTTTACTACTCCCGAAACACATAATAAATGGTCGCTGCGGGCGTCGGCTACCGGCGAACTTGTTTTTGACAATGTTAAAGTACCCAAAGAAAATTTGTTACCTAATGTATCTGGTTTAAAGGGACCGCTCGGCTGCCTTAACCAGGCCCGTTATGGCATTGCCTGGGGCGCACTGGGCGCTGCCATGGATTGTTACGATACGGCGTTAAGATATGCAAAGGAGCGCAGGCAATTTGGCAAGCCTATAGCTGCGTTTCAATTACAGCAAAAAAAGCTGGCAGAAATGATCACCGAAATTACCAAGGGGCAGTTGTTAGTTTGGCGCTTAGGTACGCTGAAAAATGAGAACAGGGCAACCCCGGCGCAAATTTCGATGGCTAAGCGAAACAGCGTTGATACTGCTATACAAATTGCAAGGGAATCGCGCCAAATACTTGGCGGTATGGGAATTACCGGGGAATATCCGATTATGCGGCATTTAATGAACCTTGAGTCGGTAATTACGTATGAAGGCACGCACGACATTCATTTGCTGATAACAGGTTTAGACATTACCGGCGAAGAAGCCTTCAAATAATGCCATAATTGAATTAATTATTGCACCATTCTTCCCACAATGTTGTAAAAATCGAAGAAGCATGCTGGGTTTGTGTAAAGCTTAATTAAAGAACAATATTATATTCAAAACATTTGTTCTAATTAAATTTTTTCTGTTATAATTAACGAAAATTTGTAAGCCCTTATTAATCAATGCTATTTTTTAAAAACAGCGCCCAGTTAAAATACATTAATGGCTTTTTGCCTGTAAATATTTATTTTATTGCGTTTTCGATTGCTGCCGGGCTTATGTTTTCATGCAATAAACCGCCCGGTAATACGCAAGTCCATTCGGATTATGACAAAGTGCTTGATTCCACCGGTCTTACCTACGATCATGGTAAATATAAAGAAGCCGTACATTACCTCGACTCTGTAAGTCCTTTATACAAAGATTTGGGGCTCGTTCAAAAATATGAATACTACGCAATTAATTATAACTATGATTTTCGTATAAAAAAGGACTTACAAGGCGCCATGCCGTATGCCGACAGTATACTTAATCTCTTTGATACCGCGGATAAAAAACTTAAATACGCGGTTAAATATGGCCAGGCTTTCTTTTTTAAAGGGGATGTTTTCTTCGCCGAAGAAAAGTACAACGATGCTTACCAGTATTTTTATCACGGAAGACAGATAGCCAATACGGATACCAGTAAATGTGTATTAGGCGATTTTAGCTATCGAATGGGAATGATCATGTATAAGCAGGAACACTACCGTCTCGCTGCTGCCAATTTTAAAAACAGTTCAGAAGAGACAGGTTCGTGCGAATTGAATTTCAGGTCATTTTACAGGAGGCAGGAGTTGCTTGACAACACCGGGCTGAGCTATAGCAAAATAAATGAGGATGACAGCGCTATAATGTATTTTAATAAGGGGCTAGCGCTGATTAACGAGAAAAGCAAACGATTTAATGAGCGACAAGAGATGCTTGACGCCGCTCGTGCGGTAATTTATGGCAACGAAGCAAATATTTATATTAACGGCAACAAATTTCAATACGCCAGGCAGTTGCTGAAAAAAAGCATCGAAATAAATTTAAGGAAAGGGAATGACAGCAGGGATGCAGAATTATCGGAGTTAAAACTTATACGTATTTATTACCTGACAAATGAAGCTGATTCAATGATCAACCTGGCCAGGATAGTAAGAGGGCAGTTGGACAGTGTGAAAAACCTGGAAGCGGAAAAAGATTGGAATTTAATGATGGCTGACTATTTTATCAGAAAAGAAGATCACAAAACAGCATTAGATTATTTTGTTAAATATGACGCTCTAAAGGATTCAATTACAAGGAGGGATAAAGCGCTTAAAGAAGCAGATATTGCCCAACAAATTAAGCGTCTTGATAAAGACAATGAGTTTGATACACTGAAAAAGAACAACCGGCAACAAGATTTTTATTTAAAAATCGGGGCGGTTTTCGGGGTGATGCTGCTGATAATATTTCTTCTCATTCTGCTAAACTGGCAAAAATCAAGAAGAAATATAAAAACCCTGGGAAGTTTAAATCACCAGATCAATGATCAGAATTATAGCCTTGAACACACTTTAGCAGAGCTTAAATTAAGCAGCCAGGAGAAAGACCGCATATTACGTACAGTTGCCCATGACCTTAGAAACCCCATCGGCGGAATAGCATCATTAACCAGCGCTATGGCCGACGATGATTATACTGATGAGCAAAAAGAACTATTGAACCTGATAAAAGAAACTTCAAATAACTCGTTGGAACTAATAAATGAAATACTGGAAGTAACAGGCAGCGGGTCACCTGTGGTTAAGAAAGACTTGGTTGAAATTAATTCGTTGCTAAGCCATAGCGTCGAACTATTACGCTTTAAAGCAGCGGAAAAAAACCAGTTAATTAAGCTTGACCTTATGAACAAACCTAACGAGTTGTTTATTAGCAGGGAAAAAATATGGCGGGTTGTTAGCAATCTTATCAGCAATGCCATAAAATTCAGCCCGGGCGGCGCCACTATTTACGTAAAAGTAACTGACGTGGATAAGGAAATTGAAATATCAGTTAAAGACCCGGGCATTGGTATCCCCGAAAAAAATAAAAATAAAGTTTTTAACATGTTCACCGAAGCCAAACGCCCCGGAACAGCAGGTGAAAAATCATTTGGCCTCGGCCTTTCTATTAGCCGGCAAATTGTTGAAAACCATAACGGTAAAATTTGGTTTGAAAACAATACCGATAAAGGAACAACTTTTTATGTGCGCTTGCCGAAGCCTTGATTGGTCATTGGTCATTGGTCATTGGTCATTGAGTCATTGAGTCATTGGTCATTTGTAATTAGCTACTGTATTTCGAACTAATAGCTAATAACTGTTGAACTTACTAATGACTAATGACCATTGACCAGTGACGTTCCCTACTCGCTTCTCAGGCTTTTAACCGGGTTAGCCATAGCAGCGCTGATGGTATTTAAACTTACCACAATCATGGTGAGCAACAAAATCACTGCGCCGACCATACCAAAAAGCCAGATGCTGATATCGATATGGTAGGCATAATTTTGCAGCCATTTATACATCAGCCACCAGGTTAATGGTACGGCTACCACAAAGGCTATCAGCACCAGCCTTAAAAACTCTTTTGCTATCAGCATTAATAATTGCTGAACAGTCGCTCCTAAAACCTTGCGAATGCCTATCTCGCGGAAACGTTTTTCAATGGTAAAGGATGCCAGACCGGCAAGGCCGATACAACAAATGAATATGGCCAGGCCGGCAAAAATATCGGTAAGGTGGCCTATCAGCTCTTCAGCGGTAAATTTTTTGCCGAACTCCTGGTCAACAAACTGGTATTCAAAAACATCCGCAGGGCTATACCGAACATAAACGTCTTTTAACAGTGCTATCGCTTTTTGCGGTTGTACACCGTTATTTAGCCTGACGGTGACTTCATTTGAATTATTGGGGTTATAAAACGCCATTAAAGGGTCGACCGGGGCGTATGGCGATGTGATGACCACATTGTCAATCACCCCTATTACCGTGCGTGTATGAGGCCCGTAATGCATCAGCGTGCCAACGGCGTTTTTCAGCTGCATCGCATCGACGGCCGCTTTATTTAAAATCATGGACGATGAATCGGCCGGTGTTCCAGCAAAGTCATGGCCGCTCAATAGTTTAATGCCCATTGTTTTTGCAAAATCGACATCTGTTGCAATCCCCGACATGATGATTTGCGTATTTGGGGGCATACCGTCCCAGGCCGGCGCAGGCGACCTCCACCAAATTTGGGTAATGGGTGAAGACGTACGGACAACCGATTTTATCAGACCTGATTTAAGCAGCTCATCCTTTATAGCCACATAGTTTTTATCAGTTGATGGCGTCGAAGGAAACATGATTAGGTTATTTGGGTTATAACCAAGGTCGCGGTCCTTAACATGCTGAATCTGTTTGTAAACAATAATTGTAGCCGATATCAGCAAAATAGAGATCACAAACTGCCCGACTACCAAAATCCGCCGGGGCAGCTCGGCGCTTTTACCAACCTGGAAAGTTCCTTTTAACACTTTTACAGGATTAAATGACGACAGGTACAACGCAGGGTAGCTTCCGGCTACAGCGCCCGTAAATAAAATGATTACGAGGGAGCCTACCAAGAAAACCGGCTCCGTTATGTTTAAGCTTAATTGCTTGTTGACCAGTAAATTAAATGCAGGCAACAACAAATAAACAGCCGCGATAGAAAAAACAAAAGCCGCCAATACCAATATCATCGATTCGAAAAAGAATTGCAGTACCAGGTTCTTTTTATCCGATCCTAAGGTTTTCCTGATACCAACCTCCTTTGCCCTTTTTTCGGAGCGGGCGGTTGAAAGGTTCATGAAATTTACGCAGGCTATCAACAGAATAATGATGGCGATAATGGTAAACAGGCGCACGTATTCAATCTGGCCGCCAACATTTTTCCCATCCTTAAAATCGCTGTACAAATGCCATTTATTCATCGGGAAAGTAAAATAGGTGCTTATTTTATCCTGGTTATGCTGAAACATAACATTTGTAATGGCCTTTTCTATTTTGGGGATGTTTGGATTGGGAACAGTTTGTATATACACCATCCATGATGAATTGCGCCATTCCTTCATTGAACTTTGGGACAGTGAGTCTGAGAAATTAATCGCCGTAATACAATCAAACTGGCGGGTTGAGTTGCCCGGCATGTCGGCTATGACAGCCGTAACTTTAACCTGCTGGTTATTATCTAATTTTAGTACTTTGTTAATCGGATCGGCATTGCCAAAAAAAGCTTTGGCAGCTGATTGCGTTAAAACAAGGCTGTTGGGTTCGGCAAGAGCAACTGTAGCATTGCCCTTTATGAATTTGCTGGTGAACATGTCAAAATACCGCCCGCCTATGGCTACCATGTTTTTTTTCAGTTTCGTATTCCCATAAACAAACAAATGCTGCCCCGAATAGGACGACATCACCACGTTTTTTATCTGCGGGTAGCCACTCTCCAGCGCTTTTTGAAGCGGGAACACCATGTTTGGGTCCGTGAAGATGTTATTTTTAAAATCACGGTTAGCCATCACCTGGTAAATGCTGTTGTAATTTGTGTTGAACTTATCAAACGTCAGCTCATTATTTACCCATAAAAAAATAAAAATGGTGCAAGTGATGCCTATGGTTAAACCCAAAAGGTTGGTTACGGCAAAGCCTTTATTCCTGGTAAGGTTGCGCCATGCGATTTTTATGTAATTCTTTATCATGGGAATCAATTATTGAATTATTGATTTAGTGAATTATTGAATTGATAATCATTCCTTTTTTTTAACTGCAAACTGCCACTGCAAACTGCCTACTCACTTCTTAAACTCTTCACCGGGTTTACCAAAGCAGCTTTTATGGTTTGATAAGCAATGGTTATTCCCGCGATGATTATTGATGCAATTATCGCCAGCACAAAGGTCCAGGGGCCGATGGTGATGTGGTAGGCGTAGTTATTAAGCCAGTTGTTCATCATATAATAGCCCAGCGGCGCCGCGATGAGGAATGCGATGGCAATGAGCAGCACAAATTCTTTGGAGAACAGGCCTACAATGCTGGCTATAGGCGCGCCTAATACTTTGCGGATGCCGATTTCCCGTGTACGTTGGGCGGCGGCGAACATGATCAGCCCATATAATCCCAAACAGCCAATAAGAATGGCGATGCCTGAAAAAAGCTTGAAAGCTGTGTAAACCTTTTGCTCCTGGGTATAGAAACTGGCAATGTGTTCGTCAAGGAATTGGTAATCAAATAAGTTATTGGGATTTAAAGCTGCCCATTCTTTGCTGATCTGATCGATGGTTTTATTAATGGCTCCCGGACGGATCTTTACGCTAGCCATAAAAAATACGCCGGGATTGTACATAAAAGCGCAGGCCCGGCGCTTTTTATGCTTGGACTCGCTCTGGAAATCCTGCATTACCCCAATGATGCTGGCAAGGCGGCCATTCATTGTAAAATGTTGCCCCACGGCTTTATCAGGTGAATTGATGTTAAGTTTATGCATCAATGTTTCGTTCACCACCACTTTCTGGCTTGTATCAGCGGGCGGTTTCCGGGTTATTTTTTCACCGGCCAGCATCTTCAAACCGAACATGTCGAAATAGTTCTCATCAACATCTTTTACTTCTGTTACGTCATCTTTGGTAAGGCCAAAAGCTGGCGCACTGAAACTGGTAAACTGTGTATTGTACGACGGCGCACCGCTTGATAAGGTCACTTGTTCAACGCCTGGCAATTTTAACAGCTCTTGTTTGAATACGTCCTCTTTCTTGCTGTCCGGTGTATAAAAGGAAATGACGGATTCCTTGTTAAAACCCAGGTCCTGGTTCTCAAAATAGTCCATCTGGTGCGCCACGATGAGCGTGCCTACGATCAATATCTGCGAGATGGCAAACTGCGCTACCACCAGGCCTTTGCGTAGTGTAAAGCCCCTGGCGATGCCACCGGTTTTGTTTTTAAGGGAATCGACCGGCTGGAAGGCGGATTGCACAAAGGCAGGGTACAAACCGGCGATGAGGATAACTGCTAAAGTAATACCCGCTATCCACCCTATTACCATCGGCTGCGCCAATTCAGCGGCATCTATCTTAATATTGATCCAGTTTCCTGCGGTTGACAGGAAAAACGCAGCAAGGCCTACACCTAATACAAGGGCAATAAATACCAGTACACTGGTTTCGCCTAAAAATTGCTTGATCAGTTGACTGCGGTTGGCGCCCAAAACTTTCCTTACGCCTACTTCTTTGGCGCGCTTTATGGCCTGCGCGGTGGCCAGGTTAACAAAGTTGATGCAGGCCGTAACGATAATGAGCAGCGCCACGCCGAATAGTGCGTAATAGGTATCCTTCGACACGGGTGTAATTACGTTGTTGATATAACGCTGGTCGAAATGTATATCACGCAGGGGCTGGATAGGCAAACGCACCTCTTTCGGGTTCAGGGCCCAGTTTTTATGCAGGAACTCAGGTATGCGGGCCTGTATGCGTTGCACAGCATAGTTTTTTGGAAGTAGAATAAAGGTAAAAAAGCCGCCGCCTATGTTCCAAAACTCCTTCAGATTCAATTGATTTTTGATACTTTCCAGCGATAGCATCATTTGTATAGGCAGGCTGCGGTTAGCTGGAATATCCTTTATTACGCCGGTAACCTTAGCATTTATTTGATTTTCCACATTGATGATCCGTCCCATCGGGTCGCTGTTGCCAAAATATTTTTTTGCAAGCGTTTCATTCAGCACAATGGTGTTCGGTTCGGCAAGCGCTGTTTTGGGATCGCCCGCTATCCATTGAAAATCAAAAATTTGAGGTAAATGCGCGTCGGCAATAACAAAATCGTTATCGCGAAAGCGTTTATTATCCACCTTAACCATCAGCTTATTACTATACAATACTTGTGATACTTGTTCCAGCTCTGGGAAGTCGGTGCGCATTTTTGGCGCCACGGCGAGAGAAACATTAGAGTTAAAATCAATGGCGTTTAGCGTGACGCGGTAAATCCGATCGGCTTTGGCGTAGTTGTCGTAATTCAACTCGTTGCGTACAATCAAAAAGATAACCAGGCATGCTGCAATGCCCAATGTAAGCCCGAAGACGTTCAAAAAAGCATAACTCAAATTACGCCTGATGTTGCGGAATGCGATGGTGATGTAACTCTTTATCATTTTGTTGGTTCATTAGTTCATTGGTTCATTAGTTCATTGGTGTAATTTCGCGTTTGTGTCAACTTGCTTTTTTCTAATCTCTGATCTCCAACCTCTAATCTCTATTCGGAACGCAAGCTATTCACCGGGTTTGCTATTGCCGCCTTAATGGCATGAAAACTAACGGTTATCAGCGCTATTAAAAGCACAGATACCGTGGCAAATAAAAATATCCAGGTGTTGATGGCTATGCGGTATGGATAATTTTCCAGCCATTTGTGCATTGCCCACCAGGCTAACGGCGAAGCGATTACGGCGGATATAGCCACCAGTTTCAGAAAGTCGGTTGAAAGTTTTCTGACAATAAGCTCGACAGAGGCCCCTAAAACTTTGCGGATGCCAATTTCTTTTTTGCGACGCTCGGCAGATAGCGTTGCCAGCCCGAAAAGACCGATACACGAAATAAAAATGGTAAGTATGGCGCTCGCAGTGACGATCTGTTTCCACTTGGCTTCCTTATCATATTGTTCGGCCACTTCGGCATCCTTAAAACTATATTGGTATGGTTTAAAAGGGAATAGCTGCCTGAATGTTTTTTGAATATAATTTAGTGATCCGGCTTTATTCAGGTCGTTTATCTTTATAAAAATGTCTCCGAAAGGATAGCTTGACTTCATTGAAAAAAGCTGGGGAGAGATTTCTTCTGTTAAGGCCCGAAAGTGATAATCTTTTACAACTCCCACCACATTGTATTTTTTATGATCGTAAAAGAAATCAACTACCTGGCCTATAGGGTTTTTCCAGCCAGCTTTTTTAGCAAACGTTTCGTTTACCAAAACAGAATTCGCGCTATCACTTGCCATGTCCTTTGAAAAGTTGCGGCCGTTTATAACCGGTATTTCAAAAAGCGGCAGATAGTCCTCGTCAACGTGTTTTATATCAAATTCGATTTGCTGCCCGCTGTTTATATGGGCGATAGTCCCCCACCTTCCCCCCTGGTCGGCTGATATGCTTTTAATAGAAGGGTTTTTTAATAATTCCATTTTAAACAAAGCCAGTTTTTGTTTATCGGCATTGCCAGCGCGTATTGATACGATATTTTTGTCATTGTATCCGAGGTTGAAATGCATCAGATAGTCAAACTGGGAATAAATAGTAATTGTGGAGATGATAAAAAATGTGGCTAACGTAAATTGGAGTATTACCAGGCCTTTTGCCAGGTAATTTTTACCTGCGTATTGCTGGCGATTATACAACGATTGAACAGGATTAAAGCCCGAGAGTACCAATGCCGGATAAAACCCCGCCAGCATCCCTGTGAAAAGAAATATTGCAATATATGCTATAACAAGCTTCGCACTTAGCAGATACGAAAAAGAAAGCGCCTTGTTCGCAAGCCCATTAAAAACCGGTAGCGCCAGTTGTACCAAAACTATCCCAAGTATAAACGCAATAAAACTCAAAATATACGATTCGCCAAGAAACTGCATAATCAATTGCCTCCGTTCTCCCCCCACTACCTTGCGGATACCAATTTCCTTGGCCCGCTTTAGCGATTGGGCAACCGTAAGGTTTACAAAATTAATGCAGGCGATAAGCAAAATAAATAAGGCAATACCGGTTAAAATATAGGAATATACCGGACTACTGGCATCACTCAAGCCATTATCGGCAGGGTAATCAGTACTGATATGCATTTGCAGAAAGGGCTGCAGTATGTATCGTGTTTTATCCTTAAAGCCATACTTTGCAGCGGCCTCTTTTAACTGTTCTGCAGCATCCTCATTGTATACCTTCGCTATTTTTCCTTCAACGGCTTTTATGTTTGCACCCGGCCTTATCGTAAAAAATGTATTCAAATAAGAATTAATCCACTGACTATCATGATAACTGTCAGAAGCTTTTAAAGGCAGCAGCATTTTTATTTTTATAGATGAATTTTGGGGCGACCTTTTTACCACTCCAGTCACCAAAAAGGGCTGAAATTTATCACCCTCTTTCATTTCAAGTACTTTGCCTACAGCATTTTGACTGCCAAAATATTTCAGCGCTAAATCTTCCGACAGCACAACTGAATGTGGGTGAATAAGGGCAGTTTTGGGATTGCCTCCAATCAAAGGGAACGTGAAAACCGAAAAAAAGTTACTGTCAGCATAGAGCGCATCTTCATCAAAAACTTCGTTACCTCGCTTCACCGTATAATTGTTGCCCTGAATACGCACAAAACCTTCAATTTCGGGTATTTGCCGCTTAAAAGAAGGCCCAGGCACCATCCCGGTGCTTGCATACTTGTTTGTTACACCTGCCGGGCTGGTAGAATTCACCACGAGCCGGTAAATTTTATCTTTGTTTACGTTAAACCTGTCGTAACTCACTTCATCCATCGTGTACAACAGAATGAGCATGCAGCAGGCAAGCGCAACGCTAAGCCCGACAATGTTAATAACGGAAAAAGCCTTGTTTTTCCAAAGGTTACGGAATGCAGTTTTGAAGTAGTTTTTTATCATGGCGGTGGTTCATTAGTTCATTAGTTCATTGGTACTTGTAATTAGGCTATCGGGTATTCCTGAAATAAAAACTACCTTTTGCCTTTTACCTCTAACCTATTTCATAATGCAGACTAAAATACATACCAAATACTTAATTAATTACCAATCAATTAATTACGATAAAACACCATATACGAATATGTTCGTAAGTGTAACAGTAAGTGTACGGTTTTGATACAGTTGTGTTAGAGATTAGAGGGTGGAGATCAGAGATTAGTCCGAAAGTCAGTAAAGCCAGAAAGAAGCTGCAACCCGGCGTTTCGGCAAAAAACAACTTAAATTAAGCGAAGGTGTCAGAAGTCGTCAGTTTTAATACGTAAAACGCTGACTCAGACTAATCTCTAATCTCAAGCCTCTAATCTCTACCTTCAACTAATCTCTAATCTCTATTCACTCCTCAAGCTCTCTACCGGGTTTGCAAATGCCGCCTTTATCGCCTGGAAACTTACTGTGATAACGGCTATGACGATAACAGCAAAGCCAGCTGCAGCAAATATCCACCATTGCATATTTTCACGATAGGCAAAACTTTGCAAAAACAACTTTTGCATGGCCAGCCATGCCAACGGCGAAGCAATTACCACCGAGATCAATATCAGCTTTATAAAATCAAACGACAGCATGGTTGCGATTGTCGACACCCCCGCGCCTAATA
>Ga0206855_10149_pt1 | contig 21197 bp, 24 predicted proteins | sample Alteio_BWOrgCont_51_FD_152637 | JGI IMG/M metagenome (GOLD analysis project Ga0206855, IMG submission 152637) | Enriched cells from forest soil in Barre Woods Harvard Forest LTER site, Petersham, Massachusetts, United States -... | ecosystem: Environmental > Terrestrial > Soil > Temperate forest >...
ATTAGGAAGGTCAGCAATGATTACACCAAAATCGAATTTTTCAAACACTTTAAATTCCTTAACCGGGTAAAATTCAAAGGAGTTATTTTCGCCAATTCCCAAAATTGGCTTTTCGTCTGGAGGAATCTCGCTGAGTACATGTCCGGCAGTCAAAAAAATGTCTTTGTGAACTTTAAAAGCGGTTCCAATAACCGCTTTAATTTTTTGTGCTTTCGGGTCACCGGATTTACTGGTTGAAATCGGAAAAATGTATTCGGGAACTATGAATTCAGAACCCATTGTCCACCTCTAAACGATTTTCGAGTTCGATTTTATTGTGAGTTATCTAAGCGGTTAAATAAATGAGAAACCAACCCGAGCGCATCCAAGCAATCTTTTTCCGTGAACAGTCCCGAGTCCCTTAAATTTACGACCAGTTCATGTGCCAACGGATTCCGACAAGCCATCCATACGCCCAGAACAAGCATTCTATGGCCCTGAGTAATATTGTCTAACGTCGTCGCATCAAAATTTGAACCGTCAGGTTTCTTGAACTTGTTAGTAACTGAAAGTTTTGGAGTCGTGAGGGACCAGACATTTTCAAGTAAAGCATGGTCCGTCAAACTGGAACCGGCTTTTGTTTTGACTGCCTCTACATAAAGTTTTACGGCTTCAATAAATGCCGTGTAATAGTCTCCGCTTATGTAATAGGACTCTGATACACTCTGGACTTTTGGGTGAAGATTTCTCCAATGAAACCTGGGGTAATCAGGAACGATTTCCCGGAGCTTCAATGTAGCCGAATTGATTGTCTCCTCAGGCAGTTCGGAATCGTTAACCAAGGCCTGTACAACAGGCATCATTAAATCTCTAATCTCAGGAGGAAAAGTCGCAAACCAGCCACTGATATTTATTCCCGTTTTCTCACTCAGAATCTTTTCTCGGTTTTCTCCTCTTTTTTTACGCCAATCTCTTTCCATCCAATTTAGGAGCTTGCGAAGATTTTCTCTTAACTCGAACATTTCAGGGTAGCCCCAGTCAAGGGACTGTCGATTTGTCGCAATTACATCTTCAGGTAAATCGTCAATAAAATCGACTTCAAGCCAACCAGTTAGGTACGAATAAAAGTGACTTGAAGTGCTTTCCGAGAAATATTCCGGATTATTAACCAATTTTTTCCGCGAAAACAAAGTGATTCCGCGCATGTTTGTTTTGGGGGAAATCGGTTTCCTCGTCGCAATCAAATGTCCCTTTATTTTCTTTGCGGACAAATACTCCAAGGCCTCATTGACATCGTATGGAACTTCCCATTCAATCTCCTTATCTAGGCTTTGGTATTTGAGAGAATTGTCAACTTGAACGGGAGCGCCGCCATTGTATTGGATTGAAATTGAAAATGATGGGTCAACAATAAAGATTTTTGAAATACTTACTGCCAATCCATCGGCATCAAAATCCCCTTTACGTGATATCCCGCGTAGCGTAATTGTCGTTCCATGGAATGCAGGGTCGCAAGCAACTTGTGTCCTAATAGGTTCAGGTTTGTAGGGAATTTTTTTCTCGCTCGCTTCCTTAATTTTTCCCCAAGACATCAGAAAAGCGTTTTCAAAGCCTGCCTTTCTAGTCACCACCTCTATTTCCATCGCGATTCCAAAAAAGGAAAGTTTTCCTAGTCCTTTTTTCCCAATTACTTTCCTGCCCTTTGCTGTTATACTCCCTTTTTCGTCTTCACGACGATTTCTACCAATCAAAAGAAATTTTTCGTTTAAATCATCGTAGGACATGCCCTCGCCATCGTCCTCAACAATTATTTCTTTATGGTCTTGGTTGTCATTTAAATGAATTGTTGCGTGTGTCGCATCAGCATCAGCTGAATTTGCCAAAAGCTCCGCGACCACCGGGGGCAAGGTCGAATACATCCGAACCCCGAGATGCTCAATCGTCATGGGGTCGAATTTCATTATTAAGGGTTCACTCATGGTCTTTTATTATGCGCCTTTATTATCGTCTCAGCCAGTCTCCTCGCAAAAACAGGTGGCACCGCATTCCCAATGATTCTGGCTGATACGGAATGTCGTTTGTGAGGGAAAATATACCCTTTTGGAAATGTTTGCAGCGTCGCGCCTTCACGTAAGGATATACCCCTATTTTCTTCGGGATGGGCGAACCGCCCATTAGAAATGCTGTTGAACTTAGTGGTAATGGTCGGAGCAGGCTTATCCCAGGCCATTCGGCCATAATTATCAACGAACCCGAAACCTGTGTAACGTTCCCGCTTCAAGTCCTTGTCACCTGCCCAATCAAGCCAAGAGCCACCATTCTTTTTCGTTTTGCGAAGTCGCTCAACGTTTTTCTCGCTCAAGCCCGCCGTTGAATGATTGAAATTCGAGATGTCACGTGTGCCCGGTTTAATTTTTTCGAAGCCGTTTAAGATGCCAAGGACATTTCGGACCGTCAGTCTCCGGTATTTGTCTGGACGAGGAAATATCGCCTTTGAATGTACTCGGGTGGCAAGCAATGAAAATCTGTGCCTTGATTGAGGCACGCCATATTCATTCATGTTTACGATTTCATAGTGAACGTGGTAACCCTTATTTTTGAGATTTTCAATAAAGCTCCCTAACCCACTTCTGTCTTTCTTCCCGAGTATCCCTGGCACATTTTCCACCAAAACATATCCCGGCTTGAAATAATTGACGAAGCGCTCAAATTCCAAAAGAAGATTCTTGGTTTTTTTTGAACGTGTCTTGTCCGTCTGAATTACGGACCAATATTGACATGGGCTACAACCAATCAATATCAGGTTATCGTCACCCCTCTTAAGATTGGCCTCCTCTGCAAGTGCCTCTTCGGTAAGTTTGAAAACATCCGCATGAATAAATTTTGAGCCGGGGTTGTTGATTTCGTAAGTGTCCTTACAGGAGTCATCGTTATCAATTCCCGCGACAACCTCGATACCGGCCCGGCGCATTCCATAGGTCATTCCCCCACCGGAACAGAAAAAATCTACGGCTTTGAGCTTTCTTGTCATGCTGAATTGGAATTAAAGGTGGCAATGAAATAATAGCACCACGAACCAAGGAAGGCATGGCCAAAGTCATGGTCATTTGCCCACTTATGAGGATTACGTTTCATCTGCTGTCCCAAGTTTTTCTTCTATCAATGCTTTTCGAACGTTGTCCCAAGTTCGGAGCAAGCTAGGACAAACAGCGGCGAAAACGCCGCTTTTGTCTTTTACTGCAAGGGTATTTTTAGGTTCGAACTCTGCGTTTTCACGCTTCGCCTGATTTATGCCGTCAATAAGGGTTTGAACTGATTTCAAGTGGGAAATGCTTAGGTTTTTTTCGTCCCAATTTAGGTTCGAACCTAAACTCACGAAAATCTCCCGTTTGTCTTTGGTGGTCCCATTTTCAATAACATCGGATAAATTACTCGTGGTCAGGCTTATGATTTTACGCGCTCGTTCCATCCATTCATTACCCGTGTCATCCTTCGATACTGGTATGCCTCCTTCCAATTTTGCAACGTCCAAGCGATATTCATCCGCACTGATTAGACCATCCGCGAGCATTTCCCTATACCGCGCTTTTTTAATCTCAACATATTGTTCAACCTGAATTTTTCGCTTGAGTAGGACATTTCTTTCTTTCAATGCCTTTTCCTGAATAAGGTTCAGATTTTTGAATGACCATTCCGCTAATTCCGGGGAGAGGCTTAGGTTCTCCTCAAAATATTTTTTCAAGTAAGCGTTGACCTTTTCTTCATTGAGATGCTTTGTCGGAAGACCCGCCTTTTTGCGACGGATGTTATAGTAATAGTTGTAGAAGAGGTATTTTGGAGCCTCCATTTCGGAAACCTTAACCCCACAGGATGGGCATATATCACGATGGGTATAAGCGAACTTTTTACCGCAATCGCATATAACTTGGAGTTTTGGGTCCTGACCAAGAACTTCGGAATTCTCTCCACGTATTAAGCCGGTAAAAGGGAAGATGTGGTCTCTTATCTTCGGCGAATGTTTAGCGCCTAGCAATTGAATGATTCGTCGATGGTCATCCTCCGTTATAGGTCTAGGTAGTGAACGGTCTAGGTCATAGCGAATTTCATCCTGAAAAAAGAATCCCGCATAAATTGGGTCTTTTAGGATTTCAAATATTCGGGAACGAGTGATTGACGCCCCTCCGATTCTTTTATGCTTCGGAGTGGTCAACTTCAATTCTGTTTTTGCCCATTTATATAGGCGCGACGCAGATATATTCCCCTCAAGAAATCGTTTTAGAATGAGGGAAATCAGGGGATACTTTTCCTCATCAACCTTCCATTTTCTGTTCCCCTTCTCATTTGAAAAGTCATTGAGGAAGCCTATGCTTGCGACACCGGATGGAAGTCCTTTAATCGCTTTTGTTTTTAGGCCCGTTTTTACGAATACACTTTTGTCGTCACTGTCCTTTTTCGAAAATATGAATTCAATAGCCAACATCATCTTATCGGTTGGTGTATTGAAATAAATCTTTGTCGGCGTGATGATTGCGAGCAACTTGCTTCTATCCATTAGATTGATGATTAAGCCTGCATCAACCGGATTTCTAGCCAAACGATTTGCGTGGACGGCAGCAAGCGCATTTATTTCGTTGCGTTCAATATGGGATATCAATCTATTGAAATGCTCTCTCCCAGGGCTAAAGGCTGATTTTGTTTCCGGAAAAATTCGACTTTCTTCGAGCTTGAATTGATATCGTGCCGCCATCACCCCAAGTTCTCTCACTTGGGTCTCAATCGATTGGACTTGTTTATCCTCGCTGTCTGAGGATTTTCTTGGATAACCTCCGACTTTCAGGCTTTTAATATCAATCTCTTTCATAGGCCGATTATAACGCAGTTCGGGCTTTGTGCCTCAGGATTACAGAGTTTGCAGTAAGCAGGAAGTACCCGAAGTGGTCTACCTCTTCGTCAGTTAACTCGTAGGCGGCCCTTTCACCCGCGTTTCGAGCCAATATTTCTCGCAGTTCATTGCGTGCTTCGATTGGTAGTCTGCGGTCCGAATTGGCGCCTAGTATGGGAGCGTATGCTTTGACTGAAATGTCTGGTTTCTGGTTTTCCCACATACCCTTTCATTTTCTTTTTACAGCAGGTGAAATGCACGGGGGAAGAAATTGTCATCAGGGTAATAAATAAGCGCGCAGGGTAAACCATGCGCGCTGAAACGAAAAATTTGTTTTAGATAAGGCCATTTTCCGCAAAGCTCCAACATTCGTTTCCCGCAATTACAAAGTGGTCAAGCACTTTCACGTCAATCAGGCTTAACGCGCTTTGTAGTCTGTGCGTCGTGTGGTAATCGGCGTCGCTTGGTTGGGCCACACCGGACGGATGATTATGTGCGAAGATTACTGATGCAGCATTGTATTTCAGTGTGCACTTCACTACTTCCCGCGAGTAAATAGCTGCCTGTGCTAGCGTTCCCCGGAACAGCTCTTCGGCGTCAATTAACCTTCCCTTTGTATCAAGCAACATCACCATAAACACCTCATGCTCTTTCCCTGCAAAGGTGAGCTTTAGATAATCCCGCATTAATGAGATACTTGAGATTGCCTTTCGATTGCTCAATTCCTCCTGAAGCGCTCTCCTTACGAATTCTTGCGCGATGAACAGCTTTTTACGTGCAAAACTCGGATTAGGTTGATGGACCAGTGAGGCGAGTGAGCCATGATAAATCCGCTCTGCTAAACGCGGCCCTACAAGTGATGCTATGAGTTCTTTGTCTGATAAGTCGTTTGTGTTCATGTCGGACTCCTTTTGGTTGAACTGTCCGACATCCATTTTTGTTTGGAACAATCAATTACACACGGGGGCAGAAATTACCCCCTTGGAAATTTTTAACCCCGTTTCAGAAATTGAGTTTCGCTTACGATTGTTCAATGCATCCGAACCCGAATGTTTCATATTTCGGAAAGACGAACAAGCGCCCTCCATTTCAAAATTTCGGAATTGAACAATCGGACCGCCTTTTTCATCTTTATGCCATCGGGAAGACAGGTACAGGAAAAACGACATTTCTTGAGACTTTATCTCTTCAGGACATTCTTCAAGGACGGGGAGTCGCGGTGATTGACCCACACGGTGACCTCGGCAGTAGGCTCGTGTCCCAAATCCCGGAACATCGGAAGAAAGACCTTGTTTACCTGAACGCTTCGGATATTTCGCAGCCTTTTGGATACAACCCTCTACGACGCGTTCACAAGGACAGGATTCCTCTGGCCGCATCGGGTTTAATGGAGGCTTTCAAGAAGCTCTGGGGCGATGCTTGGGGCGTAAAAATGGAGCATATTCTCAGAAATGCCCTATACGCTCTCATTGAATACGGTGAAGCGACCCTGCCGGATATATTGCGGATTTTCACGCAGAAAGACTTCCGTCGAGAAGTCCTGGCTAGAGTGACCAATGAACAAGTGAAGGAATTTTGGACGAATGAATTCAAGGGATACAATCCCCGATTTGCTGCCGAAGCGATAGCACCGATTCAAAATAAGGTCGGGGCTTTGCTTGCCGACCCACGCCTATATCGGATGTTCGTAAATCCTCCCGTTGACCTTCACTTTCGGCAAATAATGGACGAGGGGAAAATCCTCATCGTGAACCTTTCAAAAGGAAGCCTTGGGGAGGACAGCGCAAACCTATTGGGAGCTATCCTCGTTACCACCCTCGGCCTTGCGGCACTCAGTCGCTCGGACATTGAGGAATCAAGACGACGTGACTTCCATGTATTCATAGACGAGTTTCAGACCTTCACTACCCTATCCGTAGCAAACATGGTCTCGGAAATACGCAAGTACCATGTCGGCCTAGTCCTTGCCCATCAGAACCTTTATCAGTTGGAACCAGAGGTCAGACACGCTGTCCTCGGGAACGTAGGGACCGTTATCTGCTTCCGGTTGGGTCCTGAGGACGCGCAAATATTGGCACGGGAATTTGAACCAACCTTTGGAAGGCAGGACATCGTTAACCTTCCGAACCACAGCGTCTATCTGAAACTAATGATTGACCGAGCGCCGAGTGTCCCTTTCAGTGCCACAACTTTGCGCCCGGAAGACGTCAATCTTTGAAGGTCACTTAATTCGTGACTTCCACGGAATTAATCAATTGGGGATTCTGGTCAAACATATTTTGCTTTCGGTAGGTGTTGATGAATTTTTTCTTGAGGTAATGAATCTCGAAATTCTGTGTCTTCTTGACGACACCGGCATCGTCCGTTTTGGTCGGGACATCATAGAACGCGTACTTCCACGTTCCGAGGGTTAGTAACGACGGCGGAGCAAAGGCTACCCATGCGGTTGCAGTGGTTGACGGAACGATTTCCATGCTCGTATTTGGGACGAGAATCGGGATTGACCTAAACATCGAGAGCGCTAACTCGCAACTGCTGTTCACGCCGCAATAGCTTCGGAACCTTGATGCTAAGTCATCCTTGTCCAATGGTTCCGTAGCGCTTCCGTCAGGGCTGAATAGTCGAATCGACATACCGTTGAGGTGGAGCGTGTGGCCCGTGTTGTTGGTAATCGCAATTTCAATCCACGATTCTCCAGTCGCAGAATAGAAGACGGTCGTCATCAAAGGATTTCCTTGCTGGTCAACTGCCGGGTATCCATTCGGACGAACCATCTGTACAGTCGCGGAAAAACTTGATGGCAATGGCTGTCCTGGGTGCAGCACCTCAAGTACCACACCGTCTTTTTCCTGAGTCAGTTCGCTGTCAGCGTATGGCCTATATTCCATTCGGCTTAGTTGATAGGTGACGGGACCGCAAGCGGAAAGAATACAAGCAGAAAGAAACAGGGCGATATAGCGGACTCTCATGTGTTCTCCCCTTGATAGCGCTTAATTGGTGACTGTGATTGGCAGGTAGATAGGGTTCGTTATGTTCGGAACATCGTGGCTTATGACGAGACTCGCGCCGCTACAAGTGGACCCCGATACCTGTACGACCAACTGGGTTTGTTGTCCCGCGCTCAAAGTGAAATCGAGACTGTATCCGGTTACACCGCCATCCGTGATGTAAAAGACATCGCTGCATGAGGATGAGGTATAAACCTGAAAATCAACTGATACGGGTGAATTATTTGTGAGGGAAACGGTTTCGGTGTTGTTGTTACTTGAGGAATTGTCGCTGAGCTTTAACGAGCTTGGTGAAATCCCCAGCGGACCGATATTTTCTCCTGTTGAGGTTTGATTACATCCTTGTAGCAACGCCACCAGTGCGATACCGGATAGTGCCAAACAAAGTCTTACGCTTCTCATGGGATAACCCCTACTCTGGCAAGATTTCTACGCATCGGACAATTCCTTTCCTCTGGATGAATGGGTTTACACGGGTGTAACCGATAGGACACACACAAAAATGTGTCCTATCGGTTACACCCGGTCAAGGCTTGGGAGGCGAATTTTTATGAATGGAATTTTCAGAGCGGAAGAAAAAGGCCTTTTTGAATGAATTTGGGCATTCCGTGGAGAAGGCCATATACTCGAAATTCAATTCCAAAAGCGAGTTTGCGCGGGAAACGGGATTTCTGAGGAAGAACCTCCACAAAATCCTTACCGGTAAAGACACGAGGATTTCGACTCTCTGGAAACTATCCGTAGCCCTTGGAGTGAAGCCACAGGACTTACTCCCCAAGAACGACACTTAGGAATCCCCCCGACCATCCCATCATCCATACCCTTTTATTAAAGGAGAGAAGATGATAACCCTTTTGATTTTGCTTCCCGCCATCTGCGGCGGGATTGTCGCTCTCCTTAATTCGTCAGGCATAAATGACCGTGCCGAATGGTTTGAGTCGTGGGTGCGGATGCGACAGGGCGAAATGGCATACAGGTCAAGCTTCTTTTGGAAATGGATTGTTCATCCCCTTTTTCTATTCATCGTGAAGTTGTGCGACTGGACCGATTCGATTTCTCATCGTGGTTTGAGAAACGGCGTACGAGTCGCTATCGCGCTCTACCTTCTCATAATCTGGGCTTCCATCCTCATGTACGCCCTTTTCCTGATTTTGGCTGGAATCGTAATCGTGTTACTGGCGGCGTTCGGTCTTAAGAAGTTCGGGAAAAAGTAAAGCGACGCTAGGCATTCTCTATGACCTTACAGAGGTGTTCGTAATCACCACTGGTCGCCTCCTTGATGGTTGCGTCAATCTGTTGCTCGGTCAGACCGGAAATTCTTGCGGATTTGCGCCAATCCGCCAATATTTGATATGCGTTGTCTCCTTTCATCCTTACATGGTATATGGCCAAGGCTTCCTTGTAAATAAGGCGGAATTGCCTTAAAAATCGCCGTTTACAGCCTATGGCTAGGTGGCTATGCTTTCCCCGCCCCAATGTATTGTCCATAACAACACCGAAAAGGAGACGTGTATGAAAATCTTATTGCGTCGTGACCAGAAGTCAGCCGGTCTTATGGGAAACAAAATCGTGTACTCGCTCGCCGTGCGAGCGGAATTGTCCGAAGAAGAAAAAGCGAATATCAACAAGTATCGATTAGGCGAGGAGCAACTGTACTCCCAGAAGGAATACGGCGGTCCGACCGAGGGCATTAAAGGCCTCGCCTTCGCGCTCGCGCACCGCCTCACGAATCTCACCATCAACGTGAACGACTTGGCAAAGGGCAAGGTGGTTGAGTGCAAGGACATCATGGAAATGCTCGCGGCCGAGGACAAAATCAAGTTGGCTGCCCAGAACTTCAAGGCTTGGCTTGAAGCGATGGCTCATTTCGGCGGCGAGGAAGTCATCGAAATCTGATTCCGTGTCCAACGACTTTTTCAGTTTCTTCACCGGCGGCACTAAAAGTCGCGAATTAAACGAAACTCTTGAGTTGTACCGGGAGGCGGAGCGAAATTTGCCCGCCTCCCCATTCTTTGATAACGAAGAATCAAGCATGTGGATATATGACCTCGTCGTGGAAGCGTGCGAGGCTCAACATTCCAAACCCACACCCCAGCTTGGCGAAGCCTTATACTCTGCGGTTCAGAGCCTTCTATACCTCGAAGGATACCGGATTGAATTACCAGAATGGAAAGTCATCGAGAACTTGACTCTTGAGGAAGGAGTCCATTTTCGCGAACTCCTTCGTCGGAATAAGCGTTTCATTGCTGACCATAAACGGATACTGCCGATTTGGAGAGCCAACGTTCTCGAAATGTTTATAGGGCTACTCAACTTTTTCCCGCTTTCAGCTTTCGAGGAAAGAGAGGGCGCGGGACAAGCCAACTCAATCAACTTTCCTGAAGCGACCGCCTATGACCTTATCGACCGGTTGAATACGTTCATCGAAGGCTGCTTCGGCACGATGTTCGCCGATGACATCCTTCGTGCCAATCTGTTCGAGAAGCTGCGAATACAGATGGAAAGCAATATTCTGGCGGTTTCGGGCCTTTCATTACAGACATTGAGAGATAATCCTCATAAGATTCTATGGCCTGTTAAAAACAAGGAGACTGACCCGGCGACTCTCATTAACCTCTATCTGAGGGGAACTCCATTTCAGGAGATTCTTGAGGCCAAGATTCCATTTGCAATACCTTTCCCCGCACGTTTCGAGCATACTCACATCGTTGCCGGTTCCGGTCATGGCAAGACTCAGCTTCTCCAATTCCTGATTCACCATGACTTAGGGAAGGCATTGGATGACGGTCGGTCGGTCGTGGTGATGGATAGCCAGGGCGACATGATTCGAACCATTTCGCACCTGAAGCTCTTCGACTCATACGAAGACCGGAACCTTGCCGACCGATTTGTATTGGTGGACCCTACGGACGTTGACCATCCCATCGGCCTCAATATGTTTGACTTCGACCGGGCAAGGGTGGGTACGCTTTCCACCAAAGACCGAGAAATGATTCTGAACGCCACGGTCGAGACCTACGAATATTTCTTTGGGGCCTTGCTCGGGGCGGAGTTGACCCAACGACAAGGGGTGATTTTCCGGTACATCGCCCGTTTGATGATGGAGATACCAGACGCAACCATTCACACTCTCCTTGAGCTGATGATGAACGGCGAGAAGTATCGGCCATACATGGAGAAGCTCCCCGGCACCGCCCGGACCTTCTTCCTCACTCAATTCTTCGACCGACAATTTTCAGAGAACAAGAAGCAAATCATTGCACGGCTTTGGGGTGTTTTGAGCAATACGACCTTGGAGCGGATGTTCAGCCACCCGAAGAACAAGCTCGACCTCTTCCGGCTCACCCAAGAAGGGAAAATAATCCTCATCAACACGGCAAAGGATTTCTTGGGACATGAAGGCTCTTCGATATTCGGGCGGTTCATTGTGTCCCTAATCGCCCAAGCCGCCATCCAGAGGGCCATACTTAAGGATTATGAGCGTACCCCCACCTTTGCCTATATCGACGAGGCCGAGGACTATTTCGATGACAACATAGACCGTCTAGTGAATCAGGCTCGGAAATTCAAAATCGGGCTTGTCTTCAGCCATCAGAATCTCGACCAATTGACCCCGGCTCTTCGGGCAAGCGTGTTGGCGAGCACGTCGATAAAGTTCGCGGGAGGATTGAGCAGTAAGGACGCGAACACCCTAGACTCAGAATTCCGCACTACGGCGGACTTTCTCCTCGCGCAGAAGAAACACCCGGCCTATACCGAATTCGCTTGCTACGTGAAGAATTTCAGCCCCAAGGCCCTCTCCATTCAGATTCCTCTCGGATACGTGGAGGACCAACCGACACTTGATGAGTATGAATACGAAGCGTTGCTCGAAAGGAACCGAGAGGAATACAGCGTATCGCCAATCGTTCCGGATATAGACCTTGATATTCCGTCACCGAAAAGGACTGGGCGCCCATCACCTGAAAAGAAAGAAGCTCCTCCGAGTGCTTCTGCTCCGGTCGCGCCGGAGCCACCGAAAAAGACCGAGGTCCCGATACCCGAGGAAGTGCCGGAAGTCGAAGAGGAAGCACCGGCCAAGCGAGTACTTCGTGCGAAGGCTCCTATCCCTCGGTACACGCCGAAGCAACAAGGAGGCGGCGGCAAACAGCATAAGTATTTGGCGAACTTGGTTAAGGGATTGGCGGAAGACCGCGGATTCAAAGCATCCATCGAAAAAGTGATTCTTGATGGCGAGGGTCGTATTGATGTTGAGCTTTTACGCGGCACGCGGAAAATCGCGGTCGAAATATCGGTTACCACCGGACGCGATTGGGAATTGGGAAACGTCCAGAAGTGCCTATCCGCAGGGTACGAAGAGGTATTGGTCGTAAGCACGACGCCGAAGCATCTTATTTCCCTTGCCCGATTCATTCCTCCCAATCTTGAGGAATCGGACCGAGACAAAGTCAAATACTTCAGCCCCGAGGAGTTCATCGAATACCTTGACCGGGACAATTCAATCCCACCCACGGAAGAGGTAAAGAAAGTTCGAGGTTACAAGGTACGGGTTACTAGCGACGCGATTTCGGAACAAGAAGCCCAAGCCAGACGTGATGCGATTTCAGAGGTTATCGCCGGGTCTTTGCGTCGCGGGAAACCGTAGGCGTGCTCGAATACCCTGTCGGCCATATTCCTGTTTTGGGATTTAAGGGACATGACCGAGCGAAGCGAGCGGCCAGTTACGAGGAAGTTCGAGTCGCAAAATCAATCGCCGATTTTCTGAACAAGGAAATGGAACGTCTCGGCAAGCCTAAAAAGCACACCTTTTTGTATTGCGGCATCGCTTCACATTTAGGGATACCTCAAGACAAGGTGGAAACCGTTTTGGTCGGGATAGGGGGAGGTGGCACCGGCATCCAGATTTGGTGTCCGAAGAAGGCTTGACCCACTCTCCAAGCCTTTCCGCCCCGACTTTTGGCGAAATCAGTTAAATTAAGGCATTTTAAATATCTGCTCAAGCGTGCACTATATTGGCAGGCATGAAAGTCCTGCAACCGACCCTCAGCGAACCCATTCTTCTCCCCCTTTACGCCTGTCGCGTGGAGGCCGGATTCCCCTCCCCAGCCACCGACCACATCGAAACGCAGCTCGACTTGCAGCGCTTGGTGATGCGGCATCCGGCGGCCACATACTACGTCCGGGCAAAGGGCGACTCCATGAGTCCCCGCATCGGGAGCGGCGACCTCCTTGTGGTGGATACCTCCATCAAGGCCCTGCATAACGACATCGTCATCGCTTCGGTAAACGGCGAGCTTCTATGCAAGAAGCTCTTCAAGCGCGAAGGCATCACTTCTCTTCTCCCCATCAATCCCGACTATGACCCAATCGACTTGACGACGGGGCTTGAGTACGAGATTTGGGGCGTGGTCACCTTCATCCTCGACCAGACATGTACGCACTCGTAGACTGCAATAACTTCTATGTCTCGTGCGAACGCCGTTTTAATCCTAAGCTGAAGCACGTTCCCGTCGTTGTCCTCTCGAATAACGACGGGTGCGCCGTCTCGCGCTCCCAAGAGGCGAAAGACCTGGGCATTCCTATGGCCGCGCCCATCTTCAAGTTCCGCGACATCGTCAAGAAGCACGGCATCGTCTGCCTGTCCTCCAACTACGCCCTATACGGTGACATCTCGCGGCGGGTTATGTCCATCTTCGACAAGTGGAGTCCCGAGGTCGAGGTGTACAGCATCGACGAAGCCTTTCTCCGGTTCTCGGACATGGAAAAGGTGTCGAAGCTCGAACAATATGCGAGGGAAATCCGGGCCACGGTTTTGCAATGGACCGGGATTCCCGTTTCGGTCGGCATGGGCGCGACCAAGACGCTAGCCAAGGCCGGAAGCAAACTCGCCAAGCGCACCGAGGGCGGGTTCATGATTCTGGACCCTGCCAAGAACAACGACGAGCATTTGGCGGCGGTTAAGGTCGGCGATGTGTGGGGCGTTGGCCGACAATACGAACGCTGGCTTGTCGCGAATGGGATTCACACTGCCTCGGACCTTCGAGACGCTGACGAGAAATGGATACGTCAGAAAATGACCGTCGTCGGGCATCGTACCGTCCTCGAATTACGGGGGACGGAATGCATCGCGATGGAAATGAACCCGCCGGACAAGAAGACTCTCGCCCATGCCCGCTCCTTCGGTCGTCTCCTTGAGGAAAAGGACGAGATACGGGAATCAGTCGCGCTCTATGCCGAATCGGCGGCGGCGAAGCTCCGTGGCGAAGGACTGGCCGCTCAAGGCATTACCGTCTTTCTCGAAACAAACCCGTTCCGCTTTCAAGACCCGCAGTACCGGGCCTCGAAGTCGATTGAGTTTTCGGTGCCGACCAATTTCACGCCCGAGGTGGTGGACCTTGCGGTGACCGCCTTCGAGAAAATCTTCCGACCGGGATACAAGTACAAGAAGGCCGGGGTACTGCTCTTGGAGCTGGTGCCGGAAAGCGAAACGCAGGGAGAGCTGTTCGACACCGTGAACCGTGACCGCGCCCACCGGCTTATGAAAGCACTCGACAAGGTCAACGCAAGCCATGGCCGGGCAACCCTTGGCTTCGCCGCCGGACGGATGCGCGATGGGTGGAAACCGAAATACGAGAAGAAAACGTCGAGCTTCACGACCCAATGGGACGGGTTACCGGTGGTTCTGGCCTAAGAGTGCCTAGAATTTGCCGGTTCCAAAATCGCCTTTGAGTCATTCCGCGGATTGTTCACCAACTTTGAAATTGAAAATTCGTCCATGTCTTCATCGGAAGTCGGGCACAACAGACCGACAACCGTATCGAGTTTTGCTTCCGGGTCAATCCATTTCGATACCGCCTCACCCTTCAAGATAGCGGGCATACGATGATGAGGAAGAGCGCGTAAGAGGTCATTGGGTTCAACGGTCAGCACGTTATAGCTGAGGAACGGCTTCCCTTCATCATTCTCGACCTTGTCATAGATGCCCGCAAAAAAGAAAGGCTTCCGTTTCTTGAGGAAGAAATATTTGGGGATTTTATCCTGCCCTTGGAACATGAGCTTTTCATCCGGCCACTCAACAAACCCATCTGCGGGAATAAGGCAACGTTGTTTTTCGAGAAGTCCGTGCCAGTACGCGTTACCCGGATTCGTGACCGTATCGTACCGACTATTGAAATGGCTCTTTGGAGAACCAACCCAAGAAAAGGTCTTCTCCCCTTTGGCTGAAATCTTCCATTTGACTTGTTTCCCGGCCCAAGACGGTGCAATCCACCAATGGGCGGACTTAAGAGCGACCTGGCCCTGTTCTTGAAGGAGAATAGGTTCGTAACTGGTCGGGACTATATTGAATTTGCGGCGGTTCGGTGAGTCGATTAAAAGTTTGACTTGTTCGGCGGTTATGCTTGTAAGCAGAGGCGCGGAGAGAGTGCCTTCAATGAGATTCCAAAGGTCCGTACCGTCAGTGGTCAGAGTGTATCGTCCACACATTGACCTTATAAACTAAAAAGAGCCTTTCCCGTGCGGATGTCTTAGCTAAGTCGATGCAACAAGGAAGGAGTAACGGCTCGTTGGAAAAAGTGGTCCTTCCTCCTCTTGGTCGGCACTGTTCTAGAACCTAGCTTTTCAAATCCGAGTTTTGGTCTAGAATTGAGAGGCAAGCGCATAAGTTATGTTCAACAAACGAAAGGCAAGGCCAGAGCACATACAGGGGTTTTTAAACTCAATCAAAATGGGCGAAACTACAACGCCATATGAAATAGTGAAGCGCACCAACCTCTCATTAACGGCAGTGCAAGGGGTTATATCCGAACTTGAAGCTCAAGGCAAGATTGAGGTTATCCGTCAGAACAAAACCCCTAAAATGCGGTTTAAACTAAAATGACTGAAATCCAATTTGGCCGAGCTTCGAGAGGCGTTTCGGCGACTATTTTTTGAAAAGAGGTGTAAAATAAATCATATGAAACCCCCCAAATTTACAAAAACGATAGGAGAGCTTGAGGAAAACGCTGTATTGTGGTGGCCGAGCTTTCTTTCAGAACTGGAAGGCACTGCAAGTATCATCCCGCTCTTGATAAGTACACAGGATAAGTTTCTATCGCTTCTAACACTTGCCGATAAGAACCCCTTTAGCATCTTTGAGTTAATCAATACATCTTCATTTCCTGCCAACCTATTCGTTAAACACTTAGTCGTTCTTTCGGATTTTGGTGGTGAGCAAATACAGCGACTTAACGGGCAGTTCTCTTCAGTTTTTCCCGAGAAAAGCGGCAAACGCTTTTTTGAATTCATTTGGCAAGAAAAGGAGTACAAATATGTTTTCAAAAGGCTGCCTATTTCTGGGAATCTCGATAACAAAAAACTTGGTGTTGATGGAAAAAGTTTAAACGCCGCGCAGAAACTTGATGAAATCAAAGAGGACCTGATTGCAATCTTGCTTTTTGGTGCAAATTGCATTGAGGAAGGGGCTGCGGCTAACCTCGCAAAATGTGAAATCGGGAATTTGCTTGGTAAGAATGACGAATTAGAGAAGTACGTAAAAGAAAAATATATCTGGGTCAGTAGAATAACAGGTGGCGCTCAGGCAAATACGCTTGGTCAAGTGGCCCAAACCTTTATAGTTGATTATCTGAAAGAAAAACTAGGAGAAAAATATCAAGTAATACGAAACGGTTCTATTAAAGTCTCCGGTTCTCAGAAAAATCTTCCCTTTGATATTGTTGTGAAGAAGGGTATAAAATCTGTGGGCGTAGAAGTCACCTTTCACGTGACAACAAATAGCACCATTGAACGAAAGTCAGGACAGGCAAAGGCTCGTCAAGACTTAATGCATAAAAATGGACACCTCATCGCTTACATAATAGATGGAGCCGGAAATTTTCAAAGAAAGAGCGCAATATCTACAATATGTTCATATAGCGATTGTACCGTTGCCTATTCAAAGAGTGAGTTCGATGTTCTGGCCTTGTTTATTCAGACTGTCCTATGAAGCTGAAATTTATTGATTTGTTTGCCGGCACAGGCGGTATCAGGTTGGGTTTTGAAAATGCCTGTAAAAAACTCGGCCTAGAATCTGAGTGCGTTTTAAGCTCCGAAATTGATAAAAAGGCTTGTGAGACATATGAGCTTAACTTCAACGAGAAGCCTCTAGGAGACATAAGAGACATCACAGAGATTAAGCCGTTTGATGTTTTACTCGGTGGTTTTCCGTGTCAGCCATTCTCATATGCTGGTAAGCAAAGAGGCTTTGGAGATACGAGGGGAACATTGTTTTTCCAGATAGAAAGGCTATTGAGCAGATACAGCCCAAAGTTTTTCCTACTTGAGAATGTTCGAGGTTTAACAACTCACGATAATGGGAGAACTTTTGCGACAATAATTAAATCTCTAGAAGTTTTGGGATATGGTGTAAAATCCTTATTGCTAAATAGCTCAAACTTTGGCGTCCCACAAAATAGGGTTCGTATTTACATACTTGGAGTGAAGGGTGAAAGTGTTACCACTACTTTGTCTTCCGACAAAGGTGCATCCGATAGTCACAAGTTCAAACATTGGAGTTCACAAAACACCCTATTTAATGGGCTATTTCCAGATAAGAAGTATAAAGTAGTGGCCGACATTCTTGAAGATACGGTATCGGACAAATATATCTGTTCAGATAAATTTGTTAAACAGCTTAGAAATATTGTCGGCGATGACTCTCATAAATTGGCCGGAGTAAGATTGATTGATTATAGAAATGGCAAGTCCATTCATTCTTGGGAACTCGGCTTGAAAGGCAAATGCACTAAGGATGAAGTCACACTTCTTAACGCAATAATTAAAAATCGCCGCAAGAAAATGTATGGTATACATCAAGACGGCAAAAGGCTTTCGATAGAACAAATTCAGAATTTCTACACCAAACCTAATTTGGAGGAAGTAATAAAATCACTTGAAAAAAAGGGATATCTTAAAGAAGTGGAAGGTAAATACAATCCTGTGGCGGGAAATATGTCATTTGAGGTCTTTAAGTTCCTTGACCCGTCAAGTATTTCGATAACACTTGTGTCAAGTGACGCCCATAAACTCGGGGTTGTAAAAAATAATGTTGCAAGACGAATAACACCCAGAGAGGCGGCTCGCATACAAGGATACCCAGATAGTTTCAAAGTCCACCCTGAAGACGCATCGGCATATAAGCAATTTGGAAATGCGGTAGCAGTACCCGTTGTTGAAGCAGTACTAACCGATTTACTTGAGAATAATCACTTTCCTAAAACAAATGTTAATCATTTGCCGAAGAGAAAATCACTTATAGTAGCGTAATTGATTTGAAAACAATTTTTTCAGACTTTAACTTAGTTAGGTATCGGAATCACCGTTCATGCTTAAGTGAAGTCGCGTTCCGGGGAAAAATACCTTCAAAATTTCAGTAATCCGGCCGCAGCAACGTTGTCGTGAATCTTTTTCGCAAATGGTTTAACGTCGCCTCTACTGTACAACTCCTGAATCCATTCCTTACCAAGGCATACACATTTAACGATGATTGACTTCATATATGGTGTTTGAGATTTCCCGGTTCCCACTAGGCCAACCGTTAGTGCTGCTCCACTTGGATTTGAAAGTTCAAAACTGTCGCCTTCAATGCGTTCTTTAATGAAGGTCGGCAATTGGGTTTGTATTTCGTCAATCAATAACCGGGTAGGAAAATTTTCCATACGAGAGACCTCTAAAGAAGTTGAGGAAGAGAAAATAACTGGCTAAGATGCGCCTGAAACCACATGCAATGACTTGGCAATAGCGTTGCATAAGGTCACGGAAAAAGAAACCCCGCTCATACCCGAGCGGGGTTTGGTCCCAAGGTTGGCCGTCACCAATGCAATCATTTATGGCGGTTCACCAAGAAACACTTCTAAACGGTTCGCTAATCTCGGCCAAAGAACTGCCTTCCCATCCATGCTGATTCCCATTTGTCGGGCCGCTTCCTTCATCGTCCATCCCATCTCCCGGCGTTTGGCTAGCATCCGCTCAGGAAGGCTCTCAGGGGCCGGAAACGGGCAATAGCCGAGGAAACGGACAATGAGGGGTATCGACTCAATCCTTGGCTCTGTATGCCCTAGCTCGGCGTTAAGGAGGGCGTCCAGTTTTATTCCGATTTGACGGGCCGCTTCCTTCTGGGTGAGCTTTCGGGAAACCCGGCAGCGCTTGAGGTGACCCCCCAAGCTCTGAAGGTCAAAATCGGAATCCCTCGATTTTGGAGCTTTCAGGCTGATTGGCACATTCGGCAAAAGGGCAACGCCACCAGAATGGATCAGCGCTCTGCGCTATACCGGCCTAAGTTGGCTAGAGGTTGGACTCATGGCCATCGCGGCAGGGTTCTCCGAAGAAGGAGTCATTGCCGCCCTCTGGGAGGCGCTGCCGCGTCTTATGGAAAGAAACGGCGTGAGTTTTTTAATCGGAACCGCCCCCACCGGTTCCTTGGCTTTGGACATGGCTTTGCGCAGCGGCGCCCGCGTTTTGGAACCGTTTACGGCGGGCGCGTCCCGGTATTTTCTGTACGTGAAATAATGAGGCTTTTTCAGGCAAATCATTTAGGCCAATTGTTTGGGTTGTTTCCGAGGCGATGCGGGCGCCGCCTCCACGGATAAAAATGCTCGGGGACATCTTTGCCGGAGTTTCGCGGCCGACCTGAGCGTCTTTTTACCTTCTCGGGGGAGTCCCCGATGCGCCAATACCACCAACTGCTGCGTGAGATTCTCGACAAAGGGGAGCGCAAGGAAGATCGCACCGGCACGGGAACCCTCTCCTTGTTCGGCATGCAGGCCAAATACGATTTGCGCGAAGGGTTTCCGCTCGTCACCACCAAAAAAGTCCTGTTCGACGCCGTGCTCCGAGAGCTGCTCTGGTTCCTGCGCGGAAGCACCAATATCCACGACGATTTGGCCCAGCACACTCCGATATGGAACGCCTGGGCTTCCCCGGACGGAGAGCTGGGTCCCATCTACGGCTATCAATGGCGCAGTTGGCCGCGCTATGTGGAAGAGCCCGGAACAGGCCTTTACCGCCGCGAGCACGTGGATCAAATTCAACAAGCTCTGGATCTCATCCGAAAGAATCCCGACTCGCGCCGCATCATCGTTTCGGCCTGGAACGTCAGCGACATTCCGCGCATGAAACTGCCGCCCTGCCATGCTTTTTTCCAGTTCTACGTATGCGGCGGGAGGCTGGACATGCAGCTCTACCAGCGCTCCGCGGACATGGCGCTCGGGGTTCCCTTCAACATCGCAAGCTACGCCTTGCTGCTGCAAATGACCGCCCATGAGTGCGGCCTCACGCCGGGCGTCTTCACGCATACCTTGGGGGACGCGCACATTTACCTCAATCACGTGGAGGGGATTCGGCAGCAGCTTAACCGGGATCCCATGCCCCTCCCTCAGGTGCGCATTGCCGCCAAGCCTTTTTTCGATCTCAAGTTCGAGGAATTCGAATTGCAGGGCTACCAGCATCACCCCTTCATCAAATTTCCAGTGGCGGTCTGATGCCGGGTTTGGCGGCAGGAGTCAGCGCCAAAGGGTTCAGCGTCGTGGCGGCCCTGGAGCGAAGCCAAGGCATAGGATGGAAGGGGCGGCTGCCCTGGAAGCTTGCCGGGGACATGCGTTTTTTCCGTGAACTCACGAGCTGTCCTGATCGCGCCGCCGTGGAGCAGCGCTATGAACTCTTGCCTGACGGGATCCAAAACGGAAAGACGACACTGGAAACGACCCCACTGGAAAAACTTTTGACGCGGCTCAAGGCTTCTCCTCCCTTACCCGCCGCCACGCTGGACAGGCGCAACGCCGTACTCATGGGCCGCCGCACGTGGGAGAGCCTGCCCCCGGCATTCAAACCTTTGCCCGGCCGGCTTAACGGAGTCCTCTCCCGAAGCGGCCTCCCGGTTAAAGAAGACACGTATCAAGTGTGGGAGTCGTTGCGGGAGGCGGTCGCCCAGCTGCGACGGGACGAAAGCGTTGTGCTCCATCGGCCGGAATGCGAACGCATTTATTTGACCGCCATCGAGGCCGATTTTCCCTGCGACGCTTTCTTTCCCGAAATCCCCGCAGGGTTTCATGAAGCCGCAGCCTCGAATCCCATTGAAGAAGAAGGGGTCCCTTATCGCTTCCGTCTGCTGCAGCGCGCGGACAGGTGAAAGAGCTTTTGATCGGAAACTGTGATTCGGAAAACCTTGGATTTTTTTCGGGGCAACCCTTGACTTCCTTGAAACGACTGAATAATTTGGGCGCCTCGTTTCTAAGGAGAATACCCGAATGGGTGACGGCAGTAGTACAGGTCCTTTAAGCAGGCTCGCCGCAGGC
>Ga0206855_10151_pt1 | contig 21156 bp, 22 predicted proteins | sample Alteio_BWOrgCont_51_FD_152637 | JGI IMG/M metagenome (GOLD analysis project Ga0206855, IMG submission 152637) | Enriched cells from forest soil in Barre Woods Harvard Forest LTER site, Petersham, Massachusetts, United States -... | ecosystem: Environmental > Terrestrial > Soil > Temperate forest >...
GGTTTTGTCAATGCGGGCGGTGAAACTAAACTGAGAATCGATGTGACACAACACATGGCTCACGCGATTTTGATGGATCTGGATTCTTTTTATTGATGCAGGTTGTTCGTGGCCTGAGTTCCTGAATATTTTTATGTTCCCATTCAAAGGTCAAAAGAAGACGTCCAACCGCGTTACTTTATTTAATCGAAGACGATATTTCTTTGAAGCTACCTCAAGACCAGCACTTTCAAAATCTTTGTGGCCGATTTACCGCCAGTCACATGAATACGGACGTAATAAAGTCCATTGGCCGCCTGGGACCCTGAAATGTCTTTCAAATTCCATTGAAGAGAGATGGGGCCATAAGTCTGGGCTGTTTCACTATATATTTTCCGGAAAGCCAACGTAAATACATCGAGTATCACCGTAGAGTTATCGGGAACCTGAATATTAAACGTGATGGGCGAGCCGTTGGATGGATTGGGGAAAGGCTCTGAAATAATAATGGAGGATGTGATTGTCGCCGTATAAGTTGGCGTCATAGTGGGAGTACTGGTGTGTGTGAAAGTGCTCGTAGGGGTATTGGTTAAAGTGGATGTAGGTGTGTTTGTTTTAGTATTAGTTGTCGTAGCCGTTTGCGTGTTTGTAGACGTATTGGTCGGGGTATTAGTGGATGTGTTTGTGGGTGAGTTAGTCGGTGTTGATGTGGATGTATTAGTGGTTGTGTTAGTTGGTGTATTGGTCAATGTGTGGGTCGGTGTATTACTGGGAGTATTTGTGTCCGTTGAGGTGGCTGTGTCAGTTGTAGTATTGGTTGGCGTGTTAGTGGGGGTTTTAGTAGGAGTATTTGTGGGTGTATTAGTTGTAGTTGGGGATGAAGTGTTGGTGGGCGTATTGGTTATGGTATTGGTGGCTGTTTGAGTAGGTGTTTTGGTAGGCGAATTGGTTGCCGTTGAAGTAGCTGTAATGGTTGGTGTATTTGTCGCTGTGGGAGATAAAGTATTGGTGGGCGTATTGGTGATGGTATTCGTAGGTGTTTGAGTTGGCGTGTTTGTAGATGTGTTGGTTGTGGTTGAGGTGGTTGTATTTGTCGGTGTATTCGTGACTGTGGAGGTTGTGGTATTAGTAGGCGTATTGGTTATGGTGGAAGTTGTGGTGTTAGTGGGCGTATTAGTGGATGTATTGGTAGGGGGAGCTGTACCCGTATTTGTATTGGTGGCCGTATTGGTAACGGTGTTAGTCGGGGTAGTTGTGGGTGTATTTGTAGCTGTTTTGGTTGGCGTATTTGTGGGAGTTTGTGTGACCGTGTTGGTTGGTGTATTGGTAGTGGTATGTGTCGGTGTATTTGTGGATGTGCTAGTAGGCGTATTAGTTATTGTATTTGTGATTGTATTGGTTGGGGTATTAGTGGGTGTGGAAGTGTGAGTATTTGTTACGCTATTGGTCGGGGTATGTGTAGGCGTATTGGTAATTGTGTTCGTCGGGGTGTTAGTGGGGGTGGCTGTATTGGGATTTGTTGATACTCCAACAAAACTAACTACGCTGGAAACCGGCATCGAATAAGTAAAGGCTCCGCCGGTTACAGGCACTACTGTTTCTTCAGTGAGGTTGTCGGTCGCATCAGTTAACCAGGGTGTCACTGAAGTAGTGGTGATCCCGCTTAAATTGAAAGTTTGATTGGAAGTCGCGTTATTGTTGTTGATCGCCACAATAACAAAGGTGACAGGCGTTCCGGCATTATCCTTGTAAGCGGAAATTGAAACTCCCGCGTTTCCCGTAATGGTTCCTCCCATGCGGTAATAGCCCGGCCGGATGAACCGGCTGAAATTACCCATACACCAGGTTCTCTGGGGCACGGTTGTTCCGTCAAAATCGACAAGACCCTGGTTTGTGTTGCTGTTTTCGCATTCCAACCACCAAAAGTGAAACGCATCCATACTGGCGCTAACCAATGAGTTATGAATCAAACCCGCGATGGAAATGCCGTCTTTCATTGAATCGTCAGAAGTGGTTCCGCCGTTGTAATTCATGATTTCGGTTTCCCAATTTTCTTGATTAGTCAATTGAGTAAAGCCTCCAGAGGCCAGAGAGTTAGGCCCTCCACCATATAGATGTCCGGCGATGACACTGACATAAGGGGCCGCGTTAGAATCGTCCATGGTGGTTTGGGCTTCGGCGAGGTTATCTTTGGATTGTTCTGTAATAATCAGTTTGGTTGAAAGGCTGGCTGTCTGAAGAGCAGCTCCAAAGACTGGAACGAAAACATCAAACTGTCCGGCTGTCCAGAGGGCGGATTCATAACACACGTTTTGATCCGGTTCATTTTGGGGTGAAACTCCCAGAAGAGTAACACCCTGGCTTTGAATGTAATTAATATAATTAATTAGATATTGGGCATAACCCGTGTCGCCGGCATTGGGACCGCCTCCGCCAGTATCCGCGCCGGTAAACGTATTATTGCTCTCGGGGGTACAGGGGTTGCCATTGTTGCTATAAGTCATTCCGTTGGTTTTATAAGCGGTAGGAGGGGTCCATTCGGTTGCCCAGATTTGGGTAACTCCCATGCCCAGAGCCTGCTTCATGACCGCAAGTTCACCGGAGTCAGTCACGCTGGTACCGGTGGTGGGGTTGTCGTCGGGGATATGGCAGCGAAGCATGGACAACCCAATGCCGCTCGCGCTGGTCACGCCGGCATTGATTTGCGTACTCGTATCGTTCCAAAAAACCACCGACTCTGGTCCTGAAGCGGTTGTATTGGTGTAGGTGGCGGTATGCCAGGCGCTTGAGGCGCCAAAACCGCGAATGTATTGGTTGGTTGTCGTGGCGTTAATGGTGGCGGTTTGAGAATGAGCCAGTTTCGGAAAAGACGCCAAAGTCAACCCGGCTATTAGATAAACCGTAAACCTTTTATTTTTCATTTTCGTGACTCGTCTTCGAACTTTTGAACTCGGGGGTGAAAATATATTCTTTCAAAAAATGTAGATGTTTGTCGCGAAACAGGGCGGGAAATGTGCTTTGCTCATGAGGACCGTACCAGTTTACTAGCAGGTCTCTTATGCATATAAAACTTATCTTAAGATCAACACTTTTAGAATTTTTGTGGTCGACTGAGTTCCTGTTATCTGGATCCGGACGTAATAAAGTCCATTAGCTACCTGAACGCCAGAAAGGTCTTTCAGATCCCATTGAAGGGTTTCGGTTCCGGAAATTTGCGTTGTTTGACTGCTAATTTTGCGGAAGGCTAATGTGAAAACATCCAACGTTACAGTTGATGGGCTTGGTACTGTAATCGTAAATGATATTGGTGAACCAGTAGACGGGTTAGGGAAGGGCGGGAAAATTTCGTCATAAGGCAAAGGTGTATTAGTAAATGTTGGAGTAAAGGTAGGCGTGCTGGTTTTTGTGAAGGTTTGAGTTGGTGTGTTTGTAAAGGTTCCTGTAAAAGTCAAAGTGGGAGTATTGGTGACGGTGTTAGTCGCTGTATTAGTCGGGGTATTCGTGAATGTGAAAGTGTTTGTAGGGGTAAAGGTTGGTGTATTGGTTAAGGTATTAGTGGGCGTGTTGGTAACCGTGAAAGTAGACGTATTTGTCGGTGTGTTAGTAATTGTATTGGTGTAAGTGTTTGTCGGGCTATTCGTAGGGGTATTGGTGTTCGTGTTGGTTGGGGTATTGGTAAGGGTATTTGTGGCAGTTGAGGTTGTGGTGTTGGTAGGCGTATTTGTCACGGTTGAAGTGTTGGTAATTGTAGGAGTGTTGGTTGGCGTGGATGTCGAAGTAAAGGTAGGTGTGTCGGTGAAGGTGTTAGTTGGCGGAATGGTTCCGGTTACTGTGTCAGTAGCCGTATTGGTTACTGTATTGGTAGGTGTTTGAGTAGGAGTTGATGTTGTAGTGTTTGTTGGTGTGTTTGTGGGAGTTTTAGTGGGTGTGTTCGTTGTTGTATTTGTGGGAGTGTTTGTAGGGGTTTTTGTTGATGTGTTGGTAACTGTGAAAGTAGGTGTGTTGGTACTGCCTGGTAGCGGAGTATTAGTAATGGTATTGGTTGGTGTGTTGGTAGTGGTATTTGTCACTGTGAAGGTGGGCGTGTTGGTACTACCTGGTGGCGGAGTATTAGTAATGGTATTGGTTGGTGTGTTAGTAGCTGTATTGGTTGCCGTATTCGTTGGTGTTTTGGAAGCTGTATTGGTAGTGGTATTTGTCACTGTAAAGGTAGGCGTGTTGGTGCTGCCTGGTAGCGGAGTATTTGTAATTGTGTTGGTTGCCGTATTGGTGGGTGTATTTGTAACCGTGTTAGTGGGTGTTTTGGTAGTCGTGTTCGTTACTGTATTGGTTGGAGTTTGAGTCGGAGTGTTAGTGGGTGTGTTAGTCGTTGTATTGGTTTTGGTAAGTGTAGGTGTATTAGTTGGAGTGTTTGTTGGGGTAATTGTTGGAGAATTGGTTACAGTATTGGTTGGGGTTTTTGTCGGAGAATTGGTTGGAGAGTTTGTGGGTGTATTGGTTGGGGGACATGGACCGTAATAGCCTATATCGTCCATATAAACCGTAGCAGTTGTTCCTGTGGGAGCGTGTACCTCCCAATCAAATTCGCCTATACCGGTAAGAGTGTAGCCTGTTCCCCCTGTAGTTAAAGCTGACATGGGGATGCTGATCGTCTGCCAACCCGTAGTTGTAAGGATTTCAGTGACGGGAATTGATTGAGGACCCGTAGGGTATCCGGCTCCAGGACCGGCGACATCGGAGAGTTGAACTGTGAATGTCAAAGGCAATGCGGAAGCAGTAGTGTTATCAATATTAAATTGAAGAACGGTGGCGGTCGACAAGTTAGAACCTGCTCCAACATATCCAGCCCAGTTATTTTGTAACTGCGCGTAATTACTGGCTGTATCGATTGTCATATCTATTCCATCGGAATCTCCAGGATAGGCAGCTGTAGCAGTTTCATTTTGAGTCAAATTGTTTACGTTAACGTTGCCTGTTAAAGATGCCGCCCCGTGGTAAATGTAGGTTTCGCATCCCGAAATCGGCGTGTTAGTAGCTGTATTGGTCGGTGTATAGGTATTTGTGGGAGTGGCAGTTGGCGAACTGGGGGTAGGAGTTTTGGTCGGCGTGTTGGTCGGGCCGGTTACGCAAGAGGGAAACTGAACACCGGTTGAACCAAAAGGCGTTGTGCCCTGCTCAACGCTACAAGAACTAATGCCGTTAGTTGTAACAGCTTGTCCGGCACCATCCGTCAGAACGTAATAGACCGTTCCGTTGGGATTTGAGCCATTACCCCAAAAACCTTGGGAAGTATCATCGTCGGCCATAGCTGTGAAAGGTCCTGTAGAACTATTACCCGCAGATACTGATGCAATAGGAAAAAGAAAATCATCGAATAAAATGGGATCATAACCGCTGGAGCATCCTGACTTATATTGGTAAGAAATATCACCCGACGTATTATTATAGTTAACAGCAACCGTACTGCCAGTTAAGGGACATTGAATGATTGTCCAAGTGATCGGGCTTTGCGGGGCAGCACAAGTAATGTTAACGCCTGTCCCGCCGCCGGTTCCGACAGAACAACTGCCGCCCGAAAGCGTTGTAGCGCAACCTGCATTTCCCATTAGTTCGCCATAGGCTCCAGCGGCCAAGTCTAAATGCTCATCGTTGCTGCAGGAAGCACATTCGTCCACAATAATAACGGTGGTGGCGCCCTGAGGACCTCTCAGAGCGGCGCAAGCTCCACACAGAGCGCCGCCTGCCCATGAATTTTCGTCGATAGCGGCATAATGATCTGGAGTGATCATTTGTTGGGGAATTCCACAGAAACCTAAACCGGAAGCTCCGCCGCTAGAACAAAAAAGGTTGTAACAGGTTGGTGCCTCGCTTGAATCGATAAAAGTAGCGGATGAATTACAAACCCCAGCGGCAGTAACATCAGCTGCGGTCAAAGCGACATTGTTGTAGGTAGTGGCTTGTAGAGGAGCAACGTCGAAGGTAAATCCACAGAAAAGAACAACCACCAACAGGCTTGTAACGATTGTAGCCTGGTGGAATAAGTCGATTACATTGACTTTTCCGGGAAACTTTTTCAAAAGTAACCTCTGTTTTGTTTTAAACAAGCCGGTAACGAAGAGTGTAGATTGAACAAAGTGTACCACAGCTTAAAAAACAATGGCGAAAGAGCCATAAAATCTTCAATGAAAAAACAGCGATTTTTAAGCCTTTTTGGCTTTTTTAACGAAATTATTTCAAAATCAGCACTTTGAAAATTTTAGTGGCTGATGAAGTGCCCGAAACATGAATACGGACGTAATAAAGCCCATCGGCCGCTTGTGTTCCGGAAAGATCTTTTAAGTTCCATTGAAGGGTTTGGAATCCATAAACCTGGGTTGTTTGACTATAGATTTTACGGAAAGCCAAAGTGAACACATCCAAAGTCACACTGGATTGCGTTGGCACTTGAACGTTGAAAGAAATAGGCGATCCATTGGACGGGTTAGGAAAAGGTTCGGAGATCATAATCACGGAGGAAATAGTTGAAGTATAGGTAGCGGTTACCGTTGGTGTGAAAGTGGGAGTGGATGTAAGCGGAATAGTATTGGTGCTTGTAGGAGTATTTGTAGGAGTGTTGGTTGGAGTTGAGGTAGGTGTATTTGTCTTTGTGTAAGTTGTCGTCGCTGTTGGAGTATTAGTCGTCGTGTTAGTCGGTGAATTTGTTGGTGTGTTGGTGGATGTTTTAGTCGTGGTTGAAGTGGGTGTGTTTGTCTGAGTGTTGGTAATTGTTGAGGTTGGTGTGTTGGTTGATGTATTGGTGGAAGTTGATGTTGATGTAATTGTTGGTGTGTTAGTCGTAGTCGAAGTTGATGTGTTGGTGGGAGTGGTTGTTGGTGTTTTGGTTGTTGTTGAGGTTGCGGTGTTGGTTGGCGTATTGGTTACGGTTGATGTTGAGGTGTTGGTAGATGTGTTTGTTAGTGTATTAGTGGTAGTTGAGGTAGGCGTGTTGGTTGTGGTGTTAGTTGTGGTTGAGGTTAAAGTATTTGTGGGTGTGTTGGTTATGGTTGAAGTTGCAGTGTTGGTAGGTGAATTAGTGGGTGTGTTGGTAACGGTATTTGTGGGAACCGTTCCTGTAGCCGTATTGGTTGGAGTATTGGTAGGTGTTTGAGTTGGGGTAGTGGTGGGAGTGCTTGTAATAGTGTTAGTCGGTGAGCTTGTCGCAGTATTCGTCGTAGTATTAGTGGGTGTGTGAGTTGCGGTAGCCGTAAGAGTATTGGTTGTTGTGTTTGTCGGCGAATTCGTAGCTGTGTTCGTTGAGGCGTTGGTGGGTGTAGTTGTTGGAGTATTGGTAGGCGAGTTCGTTGGTGAATTGGTCATAGTGTTCGTTACCGTGTTTGTGGATGTATGAGTTGGAGTAGAGGTAGGAGTATTGGTCGGCGTGTTGGTCGCAGTATTCGTTACCGTATTTGTGGGGGTATGAGTTGGAGTAGAGCTAGGAGTATTGGTTAGCGTGCTTGTTGGCGAGTTGGTCGCAGTATTCGTTACCGTGTTTGTGGGTGTACGAGATGGAGTAGAGGTGGGGGTATTCGTTGGCGTGTTTGTCGGGGTATTGGTTGGAGTATTCGTTACAGCGGATAGAGTTCCATAAATAACGCCCCGGCCTCCTGTGGTTAAATAACAACGGCCATAGGTATTTTCATCTCCTCCAATGTAATCACCTTGGAGCCAGCCGAACTGATGGTTGTTATCATTTATTCGTGTCCAGGTAGTGCCTATCCCGTCATCACAACGGAAAAAGCCGTATTGTCCTCCAACGATTCCAATAATGAAAACCGCAGGGTGAGTCTGGCCCGAAGCTGCCATTCCAAATCCAACTCCATAACAGGTAGTGACTGCAGTGATTTGGGTGGAGGTGACCGTTCCACCTAATCCTGTAAAGCGATAGAGCGCTCCGCCGCCTGCTGTCCAAACTTCACCTGCTTCGCCGAAAACGGGCCGCGGTGCGCCGCCAGCGGTGGTTCCGGCGGTAGTAAAACTTTGTCCGCTGTTAGTGCTGACATAAAGAGTTGTTCCATTGGTAGCGTAAAAGAGGGTTGGGGTTACCCTGTCCGCGGCCACGATGGCTCCGGAGGGAAGCCCGGTGCAGGTAGTCCAAGTTCCTCCGCCCCATGCCGCGTAAGCAGGACTTCCATAACCGCTATAAGGTGAAGCCACGACGGTTGTCCAGTTGGTGTTGACGGCTACTGATTGCATTTCATTGTCGGTGTTATATCCCGGCGGAGCCGAACCCCATGGTGTCCATGTTTGACCATTATTAGTGGAATATGCCACGTCGGAAGTAGTAGTGCCGCTGTTTCCAACCCGGACGAAATAATTGGGATTGCTTTCGGAAAAGTCGAGGGCATTACAGTTGGCGAAAACTGGATTACTGTACATGCCGCTGGCCGAAGGAGTCGTTAGGCTGGTATTACGTGTGCCGGATACGTCTCCCACGGCGCTTAAGAATCCATAAGTTGAGCTAAAGTTAACAGAGGGTGGCATCCACAAAGGAACCGTTTCTTCTAACCCGGAATCATAAAAAGTCCAAGTGACAGAAGCTGTGGCAGTAGTGGTGGTCACACCCGCATTGATAGTGACGGCGTTATCGCTGACAAAAAGACCTTCCCCTGAACCATGAAAGGCCCGGGCTGTGTTGAAAGGATCTAGTGCTAAGGCGTCTACCCAGTTAGTGGGACCGGTTCCAACCGAAGCACCTCCAAAGTAAAGGTACTGGGCTCCATTGACGTTATAAACGGAATAAGGCGGACCGCCATAACCGGCGTTAGGAATGGCGATGACCGACCAGGTGGTACCGCCATCCAAAGTTTGAAGAACCTTATCGGGGTTGTAATAATCCAAGGTGGAAATAATCGCGTGGTTGGCATTTTCGGCGTCCACACTGACGTTACCCGCGTTTCCACCCCAGTTGGAAGAAGGAGTGACATTGGTCCATGTTTTTCCCGCTACGTTATATTTCCAAATCTGTCCTGAAAGGGTGACGCCTCTAACGTTGTAGGGGCCATAATCATTGCCAAAGGCCACCCATAAGTTTCCATCGGATCCTAACGAAGCGTGGCGCGGAAAAAGACCGGTGGGTCCTCCTGTTACTTCGGTCCAACTAGTTCCACCATTGGTTGATTCATAAAGATTGGTTCCGCTTCCTGCTGCGGCTGCTACCCCGACAAATATTGTGGCTGAAGCCGTTCCGAAAGTTCCACCTTGCCCGTCGATAAGAACAAAAGATAAACCGAAATTAGCATCGCCATCCGTCGGGAAAGCGCCAACTTGAGCCCACGAGGTTGCCGAGTTAGTGCTTTTCCAAAGCCCGTTGTTGATCGACCCGAAGTAAAGAACGCTATCGAGATTGGGATCAACGGCAAGCTTTTCTCCCATTCCGCGTCCAGTGGCATTACCACCCATGGGGACGCCAATGGTATTAACTGTCCAGCTAGTACCTTGATTCGTAGAACTGAGAATCACGCCGTTTCCGCTGGCTAAATACATACCTGCGGCAGCGTAAACAATATTCGCGTTTGTCGGATCAGGTGCAATGCTTTCAATGCCAAGATAGTTACCTTGGCTCATGGGAAACATGTCGGTTAGGGGGGTCCAGGTATTGGAAGAATTGTTCCATATATATGCGCCACCAACGTCAGTACGGGCGTAGATCAATCCTGATTGGGCCGGGCTTGGTTCAATGCCGCTGATAAATCCGCCGCCCATAATGGAAACATTACTCCAAGTGTAGGTTTGGGCAAAAACATAAGTTCCCCCAAAACTAGTCACGAACAGGACGGATAGTAAAAGAATAAGTTTTAATTTTTTAAACTTCATATCCCTTGTCTTGAGCAATTTTTAAATAATGGTTTAATGATTTTAACTATTTGAAAATCAATCTGAATCACACGGATTATACCACTCAAAAGTTAGATGCTCTTGGCACGATGTTTATTCCATCAAAAGCGTTGATTTGCATTCTGGTAAAAGCCTAACCGACGGTATTATGAAAGTCGTTGAACGATTAATCTTGCGATGTTAATAAAATCAACTGTCTATATGAGGCTGTTATGGGTTCTTTCGTTTCTTTAATTTTAAAAGGGTTAACACTCTTTTTATTACTAAGCTTGCAACAACTTTGGGCTCAGACTTCCGTTCCTTACGTTAATCTTTGGAGCGTTTTTGATGAATTCCCTCCAGAAATTCAAAGAGAACTTAAGGGTGGGAAAGCGGACGCTAATGGGATGGTAAGCCATAATCAACCCAATTATCTGGGTGCCGAATACCAGCGGGGCGGCATGGATACGATGCTGGCCGGAATTATTCTTCGTGATAAAAGCTTAATTGATGATGGCTTTCATGTGGCACATGTGACCTTCATGCAGCAATTGGCGGACGGGGGATTTGGCGATAAGGTTCCCACTGGAGCGGCTTTTTGGGTAACTGCTTGTGCCAGGTCTTTTATTGCGTTAAAGGAAAGCGAATATTGGCCTGAATACCAAACCCAAATTGAAACCTATTACTCAGCATTGAGTTTGGCTTCGACTTTTTTAGTCAATAATATGGATAAATTGGTACAGCATGACAAAAACACACCTAATCGGCTCTTGAGTGACGCTGATGCACTTTTTTTAACTGCCAAATTACTTGGCGCCGAGCCGCCACCTGAAGCGGATAAATTACGGGATCTGGGATTGGCTTTGTTTGATAAAGATTCCGGAGCTTTTCAGGAAAATGGCGGGGGGGATTCGAGCTATCAGGCGGTTAACCTGCAGATGTTGATGTATTACGTAACATATTATCCATCGCCGGAGCTGGACATCATTATTCGGCATGGATTGGATTGGGAACTATCCAAGGTGAACGCCGATGGTGCGATTGATGTAAAGGGTAATTCTCGTACAGGTGTGGGAAAAGAAATTTATTTTGGTAAAGAAAAGGAAGTGAATACCCGAGAGGTTTGTTTAATGTTCGCTTACGCTGGAGCACTTTATCACGATGATAATTACACTAATACAGCTGTTCTAATTCATCAAAATAGAAAAAAATAACATCCCTGTTCCGGATGAATTTTTGAGTGTTTAATCGGTTCTTTTTTTGAAAACGGTATTGATAATGCTTCTCAAAATGAAATACTTCCTCTAGAATCCTTGCCATCATGGTTAAGAAAATAGAAAAACTCAAACTGTTTCAAAACAAACTTCCTTGGTGGCGAAAACTATCACGTTTTTTTTTGGTAATGGGTCCCGGACTTATTGTGATGCAGGCGGATACAGAGGCGGGAAGCATTACTACCGCCGCGGTGGCTGGCGCACAGTATGGTTTTGAATTAGTCGGCATGTTGCTGGTATTAGCATTGCCTCTTTATTTGATTCAGGAAATGACCGCCCGTCTCGGATCGATTACAGGAAAAGGTCACGCCTACTTAATTCGTCAAAAATATGGTTTGAAATGGGCTTGGGTTTCTTTAGGTGTTTTGTTTGTTTGTAATGTTGCGGCATTAGTGACGGAGTTTGCTGGAATTGTGAGCGCGGGTAATATGGCGCATATTCCGCCTGTTGTTTCAGTTGTTTTGTCGTCAGCCTTGTTATTGATGGTTGTCATGACGGGGAAATATCAGACGGCTGAATATATCGCGCTAGCCTTTTGTTTATTCGATCTTCTTTTTATACCGGCCGCCTTTATGGCGCATCCGGATTGGGGTCAGGTTCTTCATAATAGCTTTATTATTCATCCCGAAAACTTTAACAAAGATTATGTATTGGTGGTCATAGGGCTTATTGGAGCGGTCATTATGCCTTGGATGATCTATTATCAACAAAGTGCCGTGGTGGATAAAAAATTGTCCGTAAACGATTTAGGTTTTGAACGGTGGGATACAGCTATTGGCGCCGTTCTTACTGAAATCATTATGGCTTTTATTGTGATATCAACGGGAGCCACACTTTATGTTAATCACATGTCAATTGATGATGCTTCTCAAGCGGCACAAGCTTTAATACCTTTGGCCGGACCTTATGCCGGGTTGCTTTTTGCTATTGGTCTTGTAAGCGCTTCCTTCTTAGGCGCTTTTGTGGTGGCGCTTTCAACCGCTTGGGCTTTTGGCGAAACATTTGGATGGTCTCATAGCCTTAATCTTCGTCCCCGTGAAGCGAAAAAGTTTTATTCCTTTTATGCTCTGGGTGTTCTAATTGCGGCTGTTATTGTTCTTGTTCCGAGCATTCCATTAGTTTCTATTACGGTGTTGGTAGAAGTGGGGAACGCGCTTCTTCTTCCCATTGTTTTATGTTTTCTACTTTTATTAACCAACGATAAAAAACTTTTGGGGAAACATGTAAATAATTGGTTTACCAATCTTTTTACCGTTGGCACGGGAGTTGTGATTGTGGCTTTGGGGATTTTAAGCGTAATCATGACTTTTTTTCCAAATTGGACCCCTTGGAAGTGAAAAACACAGTCAAATATAGATGAATAAGCCTTTTGAAAAAACAATCCTCAATTTTAAAAATATCTGCGATTTGTATCATCTGACTCGAAAAAACATAAATTTTTATATAAACTACTGCCTTCTGTGGCGGCCCTGACCGTTATTGAATCTACCCGAAAGGATTGTTCATGTTTGATTATTTGCCGGAAGGAATCTCTTCCTTCTCTGGAGACATTGATTCCTTAATTCGTTTTATCTATTTACTGACGGGGATTTTCTTTGTGCTTTTTGAGGGCTATTTGATTTACATGGTTTTACGTTTTCGGAAGAAAGATGGATCTAAAGCCAAGTATGAACTTGGCAACAAGTGGGTTAATATCCAATGGGTGGTTGCTTTTGTTTTGGTGATTGTAACTCTGGATTTTTTCATTGATTATAAAAGCACTAAAGTTTGGGAACTTCTGAAAGAACAGGTTCCGGTGACAGACGTTAATATCAAAGTGGTAGCTAAACAGTTCGACTGGACATTCGTTTACCCAGATAAAGATGGGAAATATGATACCCCGGAGGCTTTATCCTCCTATCGTGAATTACATGTGCCGGTCGGGAAAAAAGTGCATGTGATTTTGACCTCTCAAGATGTTATTCATGATTTCTTCCTGCCTGAAGTTCGTTTAAAGCAAGACGTGATGCCGGGGCGCGAGATTAACGCCTGGTTCGATACTAATAAGGTTGGTACCTATCACATTGTTTGTAATGAGCTTTGCGGTTTTGGACATACCCGGATGTTGGCGGTTTTACACGTTGACGATGAGAAGACCTATGAAGACTGGAAAGTTCAACTTTATAAGCAAATGCATGGAGGCGTTTAATGTCACAAGAACATCACCAAGGCTTTTTCACTAAATATATTTTTTCAACTGATCATAAGATGGTGGCTAAACAGTTTCTGCTCTTAGCACTATCAATGGCGGTTATCGGTGGCTTTTATGCCTTTTTGATTCGTTGGGAATTGGCCTATCCCAATCAACCGGCGCCTTTCTTTGGTGTGGTTACTCCGGATAAGTACAACGCCATCATTACTTTACATGGAACGATTATGTTGTTCTTTGTGGGCATGCCGTTATTAAACGCTTTTCCTTCCAATTTTTTGGTGCCCCTGATGATTGGTGCCAGGGATATGGCGTTTCCACGGCTTAATATGGCTTCTTTTTGGATGACGCTTTTAGCGGCTGGTTTACTGGTATCCTCGTTTTTTGTGCCGGGCGGACCGGTGGCGGGCGGCTGGACTGGTTATGCGCCTCTTTCTGCAAGTTCCGAATATACGGGTGTCAAGATGGGTATGGTTTTGTGGATTATTAGCTTAGCTTTAGTGTTTATTGCCTCGAGCTTGGGTGGCATTAACTACTTAGTAACTGTGGTGACCATGAGAGCAAAGGGAATGACTTATTCTCGAGTTCCTATTACTGTTTGGTTTCTTTTGGCAGCAGCTTTAACTTTTTTTTTGGCGGTAGGACCTGTTTTGGCAGGTGCCTTTATGCTTTTAATGGACAACGTTTTTGGAACGGGGTTCTTTTTGCCGGGTAAAGGCGGCGAGCCTTTATTGTGGCAACATTTATTTTGGTTCTTCGGTCATCCCGAAGTTTATGTGTTATTTTTTCCGACCTTAGGTTTTTGTTTGGATATTTTTGCGGTGTTTTGCCGTAAACCGATCTTTGGACAAAAACTCATTATTGGATCAACCGTAGTGGCGATTGCTTTAAGCTTTGTGGTTTGGGCTCATCATATGTTCCAAACAGGTATGAATCCCACGCTGGTCACTCCTTTTGCCATTACGACTATTCTTATCTCGGTGCCTTTCGCCATTATTTATGTTTGTATGTTTTTGACGATTCGCAACGGCTCTATCAGTTTGGAACCGCCGATGTTATGGGCACTTGGCTTTTTAGCGACTTTTTTAGTAGGCGGTTTGACGGGCATTTTCTTAGGTGCGGCTGGTGCTGACATTTATCTACATGGTACTTATTTCGTAGTCGCGCATTTTCACTATACGATGTTTCCTTCGGTATTTTTTGGCGGTTATGCGGCCGTTAACTACTGGTATCCCAAAATGTTTGGACGCATGCTTAACAGAATGGCGGCCACGATTCATTTTGTGTTGACCTTTATATTCTTCAATTGTGTTTTCTGGCCTTTGTTTATTGTGGGAATGGGTGGAATGGTTCGCCGTATCGCGGATCCTTCTTTCTATCCTCAGTACAGCCCGTTTGTTCACTTAAATATATTTGCCACTATTTCCGCGATGTGTTTGATCGCCACCCAAACTATTTTCTTGTGGAACTTTTTTTACAGTATGAAAAATGGAAAAGTAGCCGAATTAAATCCATATCACGCGAATACTTTGGAATGGTTGGCTCAGTCGCCGCCGCCTCATGGCAACTGGGGACCCAAATTACCTGTAGTAACTTCCGGTCCTTATGAATATAGCAAGCCGGGTGAAACTGAAGATTGGCACACGCAAGCGCCATCATATAAAGGGGAAGCAATCCATGGATAACACTACGACTGTAGATCATGTGGAATATGAAGTAGAAGACTATACGGGTCCGGCGGGAACAACCGCTGGGCGTTTGGGTGTTTGGATTTTGATTTCTTCAGAAATCACTATTTTTGCAGGTTTGTTAGGTTCGTACATTCTTTTTCGCATATTTCATCCAGAGTGGTCAGAAGAATCGGCCCACTTAAATATTGTTTTGGGAACGATTAACACAATCCTTTTATTGAGTAGTAATTTTTTTATGATGAAAGCGGCTTCCGCGGTTGAACAAGGGAATCAAAAAAAGTCGGCCAAATTAATGCTTTTGACTATCGCGCTAGGGTTAGCGTTCTTGGTGGTAAAAGGATTTGAGTATGCGGCTGAATTTTCACACGGCGAGTTTCCTTCAACTAGTACTTTTTGGTCTTTCTACTTTTTGTTAACAGGTCTCCATGGAACCCACATCTTGGGGGGATTGATTGCGATTGGAATTCTTTGGGCGCATGCCAAAAACGATAATTTAGGTGAGCTGAAAGGCCGGGTAGCTTTAACTGGTTTGTATTGGTCTTTTGTTGAAGTGGTTTGGATTTTTTTGTTCCCCCTGCTTTACCTTTTAAGAGAAGGAGTTGCGAAATGAATATAACAACTTCAAAATCCAATCATGAATTGGTTTATATCGCTTTAGTTATTTTAGCTTTAGTGACGGTTGGGGCGAGTTTTTTACATTTGGCTGGAAACGAAAATGTTTATCTTATTTTTGGATTGGCAACCATTCAATGTTTACTGGTTGCTTTTCAGTACATGGGGTTAAAACTGGAAGGTGTTATGGTTTATGGATTGGTAATCGTTCCTTTAATTTTATTCGCGATTTTGGTTTTCCTCTGCATTCCAGATATTTCTCATTATCCTTTAAACTTAAAGCTGTAGAAGAGGTGTTTGTGGTTTCGAAGGCGGCTGTGATGACACAAAAAGTAAACGCGGATCGTAAAATTGAGCCGGCCATGTTGGGGCTTTTGCTTTTTATTGTGGTAGAAATTATGTTTTTTGCTGGACTGATTAGTTCGTTTTTAGTTTTTCGTTTAAGTCCGGTTCAGTGGCCTCCCGCGGGACAGCCGCGACTACCTATTGAAGTAACCGCAATTAATACCGTAGTGTTGCTTTTAAGCGGATTTACTTTTTATAAAGCAATAAACGTTCTTCGTGAAGGCAAAAAAGGTCTTTATTTTTCCCTGTTGAGCTTAACCGCTTTTCTGGGGATTTTATTTTTGGCTACTCAAGGTTATGAGTGGGTTCGTTTGGTTAAGTTTGGGTTATCGGCTAGTTCCAATGTTTATGGAGGTTTTTTTTACGCTTTAGTCGGCATGCATGGATTTCATGTTTTTGGCGGTGTTTTGGCCCTTTTGTGGGTTTTAGTCAGAAGTTTAATGGGCGCGTATAGTCCTAAACAACACTTGGGTGTAGACTTGTGCCGGACTTACTGGTTTTTTGTGGTAGGTCTTTGGCCGATACTTTTTGTTTTGATTTACTTTTGAGGAATTGATGAAAAAGTTAATGAATATTTCTTTCCGAATTACCTTGATGTGGGTTATTTTGGCGCCAGTAGCTGTATGGGCTTGCCCCCTTTGTGTTAACGCGACACCCTATAAAGATGGGTTGCTTTGGGCAGTAGGGCTTTTAATACCGGTGCCTTTCGTTCTGGCTTATTTGATGTATGGCTGGATTCGCAGGGCATCGTAAACTGTAAAATCATTCCGTAAATGTTATTAACGTTTCGCGGTGTTGATTTTGAGGATTGTTTTTAAAATTATTTTTTAAGGAGCAGTGGATATGGAAGCGATTCAAAATGCGGCCGCGGTAGGCGTGGGCGTTGAAGGGGACATCCTCGAAAAAGCCAATGCCAAAACTTGGGATGGACTTTCCCGAATGGCTTTCGCGGCGAATTGGGATCCGGAAGGCGCCATTGATTGGAGCAAACCCATTGAACTTGGCGAAGTGAAAGAAGGGTGGATTAATATCCTCCACTACTTTTATGAGGGCGAATGGCAGGGTTTGGAAATCATCCAACGGCTCATGAATCGCGCCGCCCATATGTTTAAAATCAACGAAATGGTGACTTATTACTCGACTCAATGCGCGGATGAGGCCAAACATCTTTTTGTTTTTCGCAAATACCTGCATAAACTAAATTCGCCTCCTTCCCGTCAAAAGGCTTTTGATTTGATTGTCTTTTTGTCCACCAGCGGACCTTTGCCGGTAGAGCGTTGGATTTTAGCCACCTACTTTACGGAAACTTTAGCGGGGGCTATTTTTCAAAAAACCTTGGAATTGGAAACCATCGATCCAATTGGCAAAGAAATGATTAAATTACAGTTGAAAGACGAGTCTCGCCATATCGCGGGTACCCGTTTGGGAGTTCAAACTTTGATGGAATATACTGGCCCGATCAAAACCTTCATCCTGAAAATGTGGTGGAAGATTTTTGTTCGTTTGGCTGTGTGGGAAGTCCGCCGCCTGAAGCCTTATGGCGATCAAGTGGGGATGGATCCGGAGTTCATTCTTAAAAAATGCTATGCCAAGATGGCGGAAATGCCCAACTTTAAAGAAGTGTATTTGAACGACGCCTATTCACAAACTTTCTTAGGTTAAACTGTGAAAGTAAAGCCTGGTTCCTTTGGGAGCCGGGCTTTTTTTATTTATGACGAGATTTTATTTGGCCGATGAATATTTTACTATTGGAAGGAGGGCGGTTGCAACTTTCTGTTTTTTATTTCAGAGCCGTCTGTATAATCGAAAAGTCAGACCTTTAAAGTGCATTAAGGAAAAAATGAAAAACCGCCTTTTTTTCATCCCGCTTTTTATTTGTTTTAGTTTGTTTTCAGGTTTTACGGCGAGAGCTGAACAAGTTATTTCCCTGGATGCCCCGATAGAGATTTATCTGGTTTGGAAAACGGGCGATGGAAATTATGAAAATACCAGTTCGCCTCTTAAGATAAAAAACCTGTTTCTCAAGCAGCTTAAAACGGCAGGTTTTCATGTTTTGGATGACCAGGATCCCCCTTTTGTCAGCAAAACTATGGAACATTATGGGGTCGTTCGCGGCGGGAGAAATCAATTCTCAGGCATCGGCTACGTCCATCTTTCGTTGGTAGATACAACCAGTGTCCATTGTTTTTCCGATTCGGGCCAGGAAGTTATTTTGAAATCAGACCCGAAATCAATTGCCTGGCTATTTGAGCAAAAAAAAGCTTTGGGTATGGCGGACAAATCCGGAGCCGAGTACGCTTTTGTGATTAATGTAACTACCCAGCTTATTTATCAAAATGACGAGCCGAAGCCGGTTTATAACATCACCCTGGACGCGAACCTTTATCAAGCGGATACAGGAAGTTTAGTTTTTAATCAGACTAAAACGATGGTTAAACTGGCATCGACGCCTGAAGCGGCGACGTGGGGAGCCTGCCAATTTTTGAGTCAAAAACTAGCTGATGAAATGCAAGACAATCAGGTTTCAAATCAGTAATGGTTTAAACTTTGACCATTTCCGATTAAGAGTTTTTTATCTGATTTTCCAAGTATTCGGTGAAATCCTGCGGAAGCGGCGCCTCAAAGGTAACCATTTTTTCCGTAATCGGGTGTTTAAAAGACAACCGCGACGCGTGAAGCATCTGTCGGGAAGTTTCCAGATGTCCGGGCCAGGATGGATCGCCGCCCGCCTTAACGTGGCGGATAAACTCGAGAAATTCGTCATCACTGCGTCCATAAAGTTTATCGCCGATTAAAGAGTGTCCTAACGAGTCCAAATGAACCCTTATTTGATTGGTTCTGCCGGTTTTAGGGACGCATCGGAGCAGAGTGGAGGTTGAATAGGATTTGATTTTCTCAAAGCGGGTTAAAGATTTTTTTGAGCCGTTGGTTTCGTTTTTGAAAACTTTTTGTCTTACGGATATTTGACTTTCAGTATCTTGCCCAATCTCCCCCCCGACCTCAAACGACCCTTCCGAAACGATTCCCCTGACGATAGCCATATATTCCTTCACCACGGTTCCGTTTTCAAATTGTTGGGTCAGTTTTTGATGGGCATGTTTTTCTTTGGACACAAGGATTAAACCGCTGGTCTCCCTGTCCAGGCGATGGACGAGATTCAGTTTTCCCTTGTAGCCCTGACTGGTTAAACGTTCTTTCAAGATATAGATAAAGGTATTTTTGATAAAGTTCCCGTCCGCGTGGGAAGGGAGGTTGCCCGGTTTGACGCCGACCAAAAAGGTTTCCTCTTCGTGCAAAATCCCAATGTTTTTATCTACAGGCGGTTCATTCAGAACGACTTCATAAGCCACTATATCTTTTGACTTTAGAATTTGCGCCGGGGAAACGGTTAAGCCGTTAATGGTCACTTTCCTGTTTTCAATTAAGGTCTGCCAAGAGTCCCGGCTTTGATATCGAAATCGTTGGGCGAGGTAATCCAAAAGACTTTGTCCGGCTTGCAGTGAAGCGATTTTTGATTGAAGGATGGTGGCTTCTGTCATGAAAACCTAAAGTTGAGTTAGTGAAAACAAAGCTATTTTCAAGTAATCTGCTCCGATGAGCAATAAGCAATTTCTGTTATTCATCGGATTTATTTTTGCCGCCTTTTTTGGATGGCTTTACTATGATTCGAATACCTCCACGGATTCGGTCCGTCACGAAGACGTTCAAAGAGATGTTTTGCTGGACGCTAATTCCCAGGGCGAGGGGGCTCAGATAAGATATTTATTCAATTTCCCCAGTGTGGTTTATGATCACACGCATTCGGCGGAAGAAATAGAAGCCTTAAGCGAAAAATCGGGACAGGCTGAAAATTATCATATTGAGGGACTGACGGACGCCCAATTCGGCCTCAAAACGGCGTATAAGTTTAACTACAACAAAAAGTTTTTACAAAATACATACTCGGTATGGGTAGAAGACTTACGGGTTGATTTTTCCTATACCACCATCAATGTTTACATCAGCAATCAATATCCGGAAGGCACCTGCGAGTACCAGGCGACTATGGATCACGAGAATACACACGTAGAAATCCACCGCCGGATTTATGAAAAATACCAAAAGATTCTGCAAAGCGTTATCGCGTCATCGGCTGATATTCCGCTGATCAATCATCCGGTGACCGTTGAATCGCTGGACGAAGGAAAAGACCGTATATCCCAATTGATTTCAGGCGTTACAGATCCGGTTTTCAATCAATTTCAACAAGAGCTGTCGCAAGAACAAGGACAACTCGATTCGCCACAAAGTTATACCGAGTTACAAAGCCGGTGTTCCCACTGGTGAAGTTTGGATGATTTTCAGGTAGTAGTAGAAAGTACTTTTCTATAACGGTTCAAAACAGAGCTGGAGTCTTTGAGGTGGACCAGAATATCGTTAATTTTCCAACTGCGGTTGTAATGGGGCTTCGTTCTGCGGCTCAAAATGGCGGCTCTGAGATCCTCACAGTTGGTACCGTCAAATTCAGTGTAGCCCATTCCAATAAACCGGGAGTTGTGCGCGTCGCTGCAGCCGATAGAGGCCAGACGCTGTTTCTTAATGATCTTATCGGCCTTTTTATTACTCCAGGAAGAAAGGGCATCGCCGTGATTGATGGTTTCAATTCCGTCAAAAGCGATTTGATCTATGATTTCCACCGCGTTGGGATGGCCGGAATTCTTTCCGGTGTAGAGATGAAAAGGGTGGGCCAAGATAGCCACTCCGCCTTGTTGATGTATCAAATCAACCGTACGTTTAGCGCTTAACCTCGGCGGAACAAAGTGGGTCAAAAAAAGACCAATCACATGTCCATTGAGCGTGCTAACCTCTTCTCCAACAATAACCTGTATGTTTAAATCAGGACGACGCAGGGAATACTCTTTCGCCCTCAAAGCGCCTTCCATCGTGTCGTGATCGGTGACGGCGATGATATTAACTCCGCTCCTGGAGGCGGCTTGAACCACCTGCCGGGGGGAGTGTAAGCCATCCGAAAAATCGGTGTGTAGGTGTAAGTCGGCTTTGGCCATTTCGAGGCCTAAGTTTAGCCATACCTTTCAAAGTTGATATGAAATCAATGTTAAGAAGGGGTTAATCTTTTAGCTTTGCCAGAGTCAGAAGAAATCGAGTTTATGAGTCTGACGACAAATTACGCCACAAGGTGAACAAAAGTTTAAAAGGCCAGTCAATAGTGCGTAAA
>Ga0206855_10152_pt1 | contig 21087 bp, 21 predicted proteins | sample Alteio_BWOrgCont_51_FD_152637 | JGI IMG/M metagenome (GOLD analysis project Ga0206855, IMG submission 152637) | Enriched cells from forest soil in Barre Woods Harvard Forest LTER site, Petersham, Massachusetts, United States -... | ecosystem: Environmental > Terrestrial > Soil > Temperate forest >...
GATCGATTGGCACTTGCTCGCCTGCGAGCGCAGCGAGTTGCCCGATGGTCCGACGTTCGGCGGCGAGGTTCAGAAGAACGCTCTGCCGACATGGGCGCATCTGCTGGTGATCGGCGAATCCCGCTATCGCGTCAGTTCGTCGTCAGTCGATGCCGACGCGGCATGGGAGAAAATCTGCAAGCAGGTGCTGACTTCGGCCGGCGCCAACAAGAGCGCAGCCTAACCTTCCAAACATAGACCTGCGAGGCCCCGATCGGTATCGGGGCCTTCTCAGGCGAGCCGCTCCGCGAGCTCGTGCGAAAAGGGCCGAATTAGCATACTAGTATGCGTTGTTCTGTTTAAACAACTCAACTGATAAGATAGCAACATGGCGCCCTATAGAGTGCTCACCCTCGATGGCGGGGGTGCAAAAGGCTTCTACACCCTCGGTGTTCTTCAAGAGATCGAAGGGCTAGTCGGCATGCCCCTGCATGAGAAATTTGACTTGATATTCGGTACCAGCACCGGCGCCATCATCGCGGCGATGCTCGCGCTCGGACATTCGGTCGATGAGATTCACGAACTCTATAAAAAGCACGTGGTCTCGGTGATGGCGCAGAAGAAGCCAAGGGAGAAGACCGCACGCCTAAAGGCGCTTGCCGGCGAGGTTTTCGGCGACAAGAAATTCGAAGAGGTAAAGACCGCGATCGGGATCGTCACCACGAAATGGTTGAACGATCGACCGATGGTTTTCAAGGCATCGAAGGAGCAAGCCCACGGTCGGCTCGGCACATTCAAGCCGGGCTTTGGGTGCACGATTGCCGATGCGGTCCAGGCCTCCTGTTCCGCCTATCCTTTCTTCGAAAAGAAGGTCGTTAGCACACACCTGGGCGATTTCGAACTCGTCGATGGCGGGTATTGTGCGAACAACCCCACGCTCTACGCGCTTGCCGACGTCATCGGGCCGCTCGGAAAGGAGCGCGCAAACGTCCGCGTCGTGAGCGTCGGGGTCGGAGAATACCCCGAGCCAAAACCGAAGATGCTTAGCAAGATGTGGTTCGCACGCTATCTGCAAAGCGTGACGCTTCTGCAAAAGACCCTTGAGATAAACACCCAGTCGATGGATCAACTGCGGGCCATCCTCTTCAAGGATGTGCCGACCGTCAGAATCAGCGATGCCTTCACGCAGCCTGAAATGGCAACTGACCTGTTCGAGCACGACATGGCGAAGCTCAACATTCTCTTTATTCGCGGTCGGGAATCCTATGGGAAAGCTGAGCCCCAGCTGAAATCATTTCTCCTAGAGGATTAGTTATGGCTATCGCAGAAGCGCAACTACAAACATGGTCGAAGCAGGGACCGACGGCGCAGTTCACGGCGACATACGATACGTTGTCAACCGTGCTCAACGACCCCGCTTCGCCGTACTACCTCAAGAGCTTCAAGGTCTTTCTCCAGGGCTCTTACAAGAACGACACCAATGTCTATGGCGATAGCGACGTGGACGTAGTCATTCGGCTGGATGAAGTCTTTTACTCCGACCTCTATTTTCTTTCCGACGAAGAGAAGGCGCGACATGAGGCGCGGCGTACGCCGGGCAGCTATTCGTTGGACGATTTCAAGACATCTGTCGTGGGGTGGCTGACGAAGAAATACGGGAGCGACGTGCAGCCCGGCAGCAAGGCAGTTTTTATAAAAGGTAATGGAACGAGGCGAAATGCTGATGTGCTCGTATGCGCCAAGCTCCGCCGTTACTATACGTTCCCGGAATACGGAGAGCCGGTGTATGTGGACGGCATTTGCTTTTGGAGTGGCGGCTCCCGTATCGAGAACTACCCCGAACGTCACAGTGACAATTGCACCACGAAGCACCAAGACGCAAAGCAGTGGTTCAAACACACCGCGCGCATTTTCAAGAACCTACGCAATACAATGATCGAAAAGGGGATCATCAGAGACGGGTTGGCTCCGTCGTATTTCATTGAAGGTATGCTCTATAACGTGCCGAATGGCAGGTACGGCGGGAGCGAACAGCTGAACTTCAAGGATGTGTTGGACTGGTTGCTGGCTGCGGACCGCAGCACGTTCGAATGCGCGAACGGCCAGTTCAAGCTCTTGGGCAATGGAAACGTGACATGGCCTGCAGAAAATTGCACGGCATTTCTGAACGCGGTGAAAAAATACTCGGACAATGCTTGAACGAATAGATCGTGGCGACACATGGCGCTCTGACGCGCGCCTGACTGGCTCTCAGAGTACCTGATGTTACTGCGTGAGGAATAGGAATGAGTGCTGAGATCGACAAGGTAACAAAACCGCATTTGCCACGTAGCGATGGAATGTCTGAAGATAGTTTTGATTTCACCGACATGATTGAGCGCATTGCGCCCTATACGATGTCGTTTGTTCTGAAGGACAAATCCGCGGTTCATCCTATGGGATCGGGTACGTGGGTGAATTTTAGCGGTATCGAGGGCGTATTGACCGCTGCTCATGTTCTGGAAAAGGTGCTGGCGCAGGAAACAATCGGCGTCATGTGTTACGGAACCCGATCAACGGAAACGCAGTCTTTCGAGATCGATCTCCGTGAGGTAGAGGCGGTTTGCTTCGGCGAAGCACCCTGGACGCAATCCGGACCAGACCTTGGATTCTTGCGCATTCCGTCACAACGTCTCGGCACGATCAAAGCAATCGGTTCGTTTGCAAATGCTGAAAAGCACTACGCAGAAATGCTTCGCGGGGAGCCAGAATCAAAAGACCGCATTGAGATAGTTTCTGGCGGTGTGGCTGAATGGGTTACTGAGTCCGAGCGAACGACGAAGCTGCTGAAGACGAACTTGCCTGGGCTAGCGAATGTGGGTCTGATAGTTTCAATAGAGGACGTCGGTCAATTTGACGTGCTGCGTTTTGAACCCAAGCCGGTAGAGCTGAAATTGCCGGAGAGCTTCAAGGGAATGAGCGGTGGAGGGTTGTGGCGGATTTTCATTAAAAAGGAAGACGACGGCTCATTCTCATTTGTGACCCGTCGACTTGTCGGTGTCGCTTTCTATGAGGCCGTAAACGACGGCCAAATGGAAATCTTTTGTCACGGCCCCAAGTCGATCTACAACCAACTTGCCACCGCTATAAAGAAGAAATGGCCCGACGCCTGAAATGCGCCTCAAGTCCGACCGTACAGTCTTGCCTCTATCGCTGGGCGCGGTCGGCCGAATCTCTGACGGCTCTGTTCCTTGATCGCGACAGCGCTTCCAAGAGCATCGTACAGCTTCGGCTCCGCGATTATCCTGTTCTTCCCCGACGCGGACCGCAGCAGCCAGGCAGTGAACGGCTCCTGGTCCGTCAGCGCGCCCGGCTCCGTCGGATGAAACTCCGGAGCGAGCAGCTCCGCGTCACGGCTGCCGACGCGGAATGCGACTAGCGTCCCTGCGTTGCCAAGCACCGCAGACCGTACCGAGTGTGGGAGCTGATCGGTGAATTGGTTGACGAGGCAGAAATGCGTCGCGAATTTGCGGGCTTCTGAAAGAAGCGTCGCAAACGCATCTGAACTGAACGTCTGAAATTCGTCAACGTGCACAAAGAAGGGGATACGATCGCGCGCAGGAAGTGCGCCACGCTCCATGGCTACCAACTGCAAATGCGAGACGAGGAGCGATCCGAGCAGATTCGACGCCTGTTCGCCGATCGTGCCCTTGGCCAGATTGGCAACCAGGATACGGCGGTTGTTCATCGTGAATGAAAGATCGAGCCGCGGCGCAAGCTGGCCAAGGATGAGGCGCAGTTGCGGCGAAGCCGCAAACTGCCCGGCTTTGTTGAGGATGGGCGCTACGGCCTCCGTCCGGAATTGCTTGGAATAGCTCGGAAATTCCTCGCGCCAAAATCGGCGCGTCTCGGGGTCGGTAACTCTTTCAACAATGCGCTCACGAAATATATCGTCGGTATATACGCGCGGCAGATCGATGAGCGTCGCATGGCGACGCGATATGAGCGCTGCCACGCCATGAAAGAGGAAGTGCTCCAGCCGTGGTCCCCACGAGTCGGCCCAGAGATGCTTGAATGCTGACACGATGCCGGCCGCTGCGAGCGCCCGGCGCTCGGGCGCGATCATCGTCGCCGGATTGAAGCCGACGGGGCGCTCCGTGTCGGTAGCGTCCAGATAGCATACGTCGTTGATCCGCGAGCGCGGCACAGCGTCGAGAATGTCGAGCGCAAGATCCCCGTGGGGATCGATCACGGCAACGCCGTGACCGGAGACGATGTCGCCCATGGCGAGATTGAACAGGAAGGTTGATTTACCGCTGCCGGACTTGCCGACAATGTAGATGTGCCGTTCTCGCTCCGCGTGCGAGAAATGGATGGCGGCACCGCCGCCAGTTGTTGCAATAGGAAAAGGCTCGTGTTCCATAACGTCGCGCCAGCCTCCGGTGAAAACCCGTGCTGCGCTGCAGCCCGTGTTTGCCGTTCATGCGTCTGGCTTTGTGGGGTTCGAGCCGACGCGGCTCGCCGAGCGACCTGTGATGGGGTGTGGTCGGCGAACTACCCGAGGCTGTCGCCACGCTGTGAATTCGCGTGGGCATTTGCATTGTACCGCGCACCGGCTCGCTTTGGGTGTGCATACCCGTGAGAAGTGCTGGTGCGCGGACCCGTGAGCACCAGGTGCGAGCCAGTCTATCCAGCCAGTGTCCGCCCCCGCGTTGTCGGAGGCTCAAGCGCCGAGGCCAGTATCGGACGTGTTCGATAGCCCGCAAGCGAAGCGAGGACTATCGGACATGTACGATACCCCGCCGAGGGCACCCGAAGGGCGCTTGAGCCGTCCAGCTCCGCTGGCCGACCCCTCGCCGCCAAGCCGATGGCATCCGCCCACCGGGACGGATGACAGCGGCCGCCAGCCCGACTAGTCGAGACATGCTGAAAGCATGTTAGACGGGTTGGCGGCGAGGGGTCGGGCGGCGAGCCCGACAACGCGGGGGCATAGGACACTGGTTTTCAACGAGTTTCAGTCGTCGTACGGGTACAAGTCAGCGATACCATTCTTGTACCGTTGACGAATGGAGCTTGGGATGGTCGTCGAGGACTATCGGACGCCTCGGTGTTCGATAGCCCGCAGTCTTTTTACAACTTTGAGCATCATCGAGCTGCGACGCGGATCGCCGTGGGCGGCGGTTCGCTCCGTGGGCAGATGAGGCGGCTTCCCAGCCTGCCAAAAGGGAAGCGCAGCCCCTTTGTCCATACGAGGGTCTGCATGTCGAGTTCGGCCATATATTCGCATCTTTGAAGCCTGACCCGCTTTTCGATCGTGCCACGGAGACAGCGGGCGCGTACGCGCCAGCTGAGCCGGTATGCCTCTCCAAGCGTCTAGATTGACATAAGAACAGAAAGAGAACAATATCGGCGCGTGGTCAAGATGGTGAGTAAGTGGCCGACAACATCACCTATTTCGTCGCGCTACCGTTCGTGGCAGCCGATGATGGCGTTGCGCCCGGCGAGCCGGTCGAATGCCTGAGCGCGCGAGCTGCGATCCTACGCGCAGAATACCTAGCGCGGCGGGAGGGCGTTGTCGGATCGATCGCATTCAGCCGCAGCGGTGATCTCTCCTTAGGCACGTTTGAGGATGCCCAAGTCCTCAAGAAATTCGGCGACGCGCCAGATGACTTGACCGGTCTTTAGTCTTGCATAGGGAGAGCCCCGCATCACACGGGGCTCGTGGCTAGCATGATTAGTACTCCTCGACTTTCATCACGGTGAGTACGCGGGTGGTCTTCGCCGGTTCGGCGGGGTCTTCCGACCCACCCTCCATCGCGGGGTTGTAATAGTCGATCTTGAAAAAGAACCGTTCTCCCACGATCTCGAAGTTGCCGAAGTCGTGTTCGCCGTGCGGGTCGTTGTCTCTATCGAAGCGATCATAGTTCCGCACCTGCTGCAACACCTTCGCTTTTATCTCCGAGTTCAACGCATCGACACCCTCGGTGATTACGATGCGCCCGCCAGCGAACGTCTGCCGAAGGCTGTCGTTGAGCTGTCGAATGCGCTCGCTATTGGATTTGGAAAGGACACTCACTTACACCTCCCTCGCTCCAGCCGATGTCCGCCACGGGCACCGGAACGAAAGACGGAGGCTTCAGGACGAATTATAACCCTTGGCGCGGACATTCTCCGTGGTGAGACGAGAGCGACATTCTCCGCGGAGCCGACAAGGGTTGCTTTCGCGTGCAAGTGCGCGGCGGTCAATGTCGGCCTCCTGGCCGCCCGCAAGGCGGGCTGCGTTGACGGCCGTGTACTCGGCGCGCGACAATCGTTGGAAACACGCTATTGCGAACAATAATGCAGCCGGGGACGCGGCAGTGATAGCGACGGCGAAGCCGGGACGCTTCACCGACTGCGGCACCGAGACCGGTTCAAAAGGGCACCCGCAGGAGCGCCAGCATGGCGGCGGCACCTTTGGCGGGCGCGGGACCGAGTGCCCCCGGCGAGGAGCACAATACTGCTGCTCTGGCTTACTTTTTCAGTCGCACTCCGTAGCACGTTGGCTATGATTCGCTCTTCCGCAATTAAGCAACAGGAGGGGCGAATGGCCCAGGCAAAACTCGAGCGGATTATCGAAGCTCTTCTCGACGTGGTCGTTGATCTTCAAGTCGATATCGGGGACGAACTCGAACGACTGAAGAAGCTAAAACATGGACGCTCGACTACGATGCGCCAAAAAAATCGTCGAGCAAAGCGCGAGCACCGACGTCGAGCTGCCGTTGCCCGGCGGTGAATTTCTCGGGAGCAGGTGAACCTCTTGTTTTCGTCTTTGACACGGCAACGATCGTCACTCGCAAGAGCCGAGACCGAAATGGGAAAGGGGCTCGGTCGCGCACTGGCGCGATAGAGCGTAACGGCGCAGCCGGGCCGCTACGCTATTCGTTGTAAAAGTGCGAACGCAATTCAGACTGCGGAATATAATGCGAAGCCTGCGAGAAGATTGCGCGCAACGTGCCTTTCGCGATTGGGTCGTGGTAGGGGATGACAAGCGTCTCGTCACCGGCAGAGGTCCTGCGGCGAAGCTTTAGGTGTTTACTGCCCCCGACAACGACAAATCCGAAACGCTGAAATATGGCAACGAGGTCCTCGCCGGTAAGGACCTTAAGTCCGCCCCGCATGCATGAGTGGGGAAACCTCGAAATTTGTCAGGATCGCCGGGGACTTGTCGAAGCCAAGGGATGCGGGATCGTCGCCCTCGAAATAGAGCGCAACGGCGTCGCGGATGTTGTCTTGCAACTCCTCGAACGTCCTGCCCTCGGTAACGATCGGCGCGTTGACGCCTGCAGCGGTGTAGACCCCGTCCTCGCGCGAGATATTGAATTGGATGATCGATTTCATGCGATTGAGAGATTATACCGCGCTCCGACGCAAGCACAATGAATCGGAGCGTTGACAAACTGCCCTTTTCGTTTCCAAACAATGCTACTCTGCTTCTTCCTGAGGCGCGCGCGCAAAGATTGTAGTGATATTACTCCCATTCAATTTTATTTGGTTTCAGCTATTTGAATTGGTTCAGTGCCTTTGGGGTGAAGAATGAGGCCGCGAGCTTACATGGGAGGCCTTGCCAGCCTGCCGAAGGGGAAGTGGAGAGACCTTTGACCAAACCGAGGTCTTGCAGGTCCGGTTCAGCCAGGTAAATGCATTTGCGGGCGCCCCCCGCGGCGTCTCGATGACGCCGCGGGGCAGCGAGGACATTCGTCACGAATTGAGAAAGTGGCTTGCGCCAAGAGCCAAGTGGAGGAGCGCGCTTGTAAGGTAGCAGTAGGTGAGTGATTTGTGTTCTATCTGCCAGGATAAAACGCCTGCTGCCACGTAGGTCGATGCCTGAAAAGCATACAAGATGACGGGCAAGTTACTCTGGAGGAAGTTCATAGGAGACCTCGCTTCTGTTGTTTTCGAGGCTTCCTAAAGAGACCAAGCCGCGCGAAATGGTCTGCTGCTCATCGGAAATGAGGCAGAGGGGCGGGAATTGACGGCCAGAGAGGACGAGCACGGGACACCCGGGTCAGGCGATTTTGGTCGGCTGCTGAATTGGCATTTGCTTCGTGGCACAAGACCACGGCGAACGCAGTCACAGGTGGGCAAGCGGTGGGGTACAAAGGAATTCGCCGAGGCAGTCGGACGAACACCTCGAACAGTGAACAATTGGCTGATCAACACGCATCTTGGGCCGGATACCGACAGCATTGAGCGCGCGCTTTTTGGTGATGATCCAACGCATTGCGCCGAATGGAGGGTCGCTCTACGCTTCGCTCATCACGCTTCGGCCTCTCCCGTGTTGGATAACAAGCTTATTCGCCCCTTCTTCGGCGTGCCTCCTCAGATTGCGGGATTTACCGGACGTGCTGACAAGTTGGCTCAACTAGCCGCTGCTCTCGCCGGCGCATCGACTGGTGATGCTGCAGCAATTCCAGAGCGCGTAGCAGTTATAGGTTTGCCGGGTATAGGAAAAACATCCGTTGCAACGGAGTACGCCCATCGATCACGACACAGATATGCGGGCGTTTGGTGGTGCTCGGCCGAGTCTCGTACGAGCCTCGTCACCAACCTGTCGGCTCTCGCACGGACGCTAGGGGTCTCTACTAAAATTGATTCAGATATCGAAACGGCGGCGAAGGTTGCTCTTCAGTATCTCGGCGAACACGCGGCTAAGTGGCTCTTGGTCTACGACAACGTCGCTGTCCCTTCGGACGTTGTGGATCTTCTACCAGGTCCAGGACCACAGCTGCTCATTACATCGAGGTTTTCTGATTGGAAGGGATGGACCGCAGAAATACAACTCGATTTGATGGCTCTCCATGAGGCGGCCGATTTTTTGCAACGCCGATCTGGACTGGTAGATCAAACTGGAGCCCTTCGACTCGCAAAGATTCTCGGTCGCTTACCCTTGGCGCTCGATCACGCAGCAGCAATATGCGGCCACACACAAAAATCGTTCTCCAATTTTGCAACAGAAGTTTCTCGGCTTATCAGTAGGACGCCGCGCGGAGTGGCTTATCCGCGAAGTGTCGCGGCTACATTCGATCTTGCGATCGGCGACGCGGTCGCAAGAGAACCACTTTGCGATTCACTAATTGCGTTCCTGGCTTATTGCGCTCCGGAAAGGATACCGATCGCACTGTTAAGAACTAATCGGGGTAGAGCTGAGTCGGAAGTTCTTTTGGCCTTATCGGAACTATCACTTATTAGACATGATCCTTTTCCAGATGGCATGCCAGCTGTAACAGTGCACCGCTTGGTACAGGCCGTTGCACGAGCGCGCGCTAGCAAACTGGGCATTGCAAAAAGAGCGTTGGACTCTCTCGTCGCAGGGTTGGAGAATTTGTTTCCAGAAAATGGGTATAGCCACCCAAAGTCTTGGCCACTTTGCGCAAAGCTTGTGCCGCATGTGCTTGAGTTGGTCCGATTTGATCGCCGACTATCGGCGAGTATCCATTGGGGACGGGTACTCAGCCGCGCAGCGAGCTACTTGCATGGACGCGCTTCTTATGTCGAAGCACACAAGATGTTTGAGAGGGCGCTCAAGGTGCGCGAACGATCTCTCGGACGCAATCACGAAGAGACCGCAGCAACGCTAAACGATTTCGGCTTGCTGTTTAGGCGGCGTGGGGACAACGCGAAAGCACGAAAGCTTTACGAACGAGCTCTTAAAATCCGAATAAGGCAGTCAGGGCCGGCGCATGCAAAGACAGCTGAGACCCTCAATAACCTGGCTGTAGTCGATTGGGCAGAAGGACAATTTGCGCGTTCGGTACGACGGTATAGGCGCGTGCTGACGATCAAAAAGAGAGTACTTGGAGGCTCCCATCCAGACACTGCGAGAACGATGAACAATCTTGCTGTGGCCCTTCATGATCAAGGGAAATTAGCAGAGGCGGAGGGATGGTTTCGACGCTCCCTGTCGGCCAGGAAAAAGCGTCTCGGCCTGAAGCATCCAGATACTGCAGAGACGATGAATAACCTTGCGTACCTACTTATTGACCGGAAGAAGCTCAAAGAAGCTGAATCGCTACTCACTCGCGCCGTAAGAATATGGCTGCGCACTTTAGGCAACGATCATCCACATACCAACAGTGCCCGCACGAATTTGGCTCAGGTCTATTTGATGAAGCAAGATACCGGCCGAGGACTTGCCCTTGCGCGTCAGGCCATGAAGCACAGTGAGGTTAAGCTGGGATCACGACATGCTTCTACCAAGAGAGCTGCAATAATTGTTCTCGCCGCTCTACACGGCCTCGGTCAGAAAGAAGAAGCGGAGTTGCTGCGGGCGAAGTTTGATCTCGACCACATTTGAAGGCCGTCGCAAAACAGATATTGTGCGAAGTCGAAATATGGCTCAACTGAGCCAAGAAAAATGGGTAGCGCATTATAGGGCGTTGTTGAGCCATTTTATGGCGCGTTGGTAGATCAAGTTTTCTGGACGATGCATCCCTTCCTTATTTGAAAATTAGATTTCCCTACTGCGTATTTTTAATATGAGTCTTATTCACTGGGTCTCATTAATAGAGGACCGGACATTTCTGTCTGCACCAGAGCGGACCTATTGCGCCTTTCTTGACCGGACATTTTTGTCCGGTCTGGACCGGACATCGGAGCTTACCGTGAGATTCAATTCATAGATGTTGGTCTTGCCGAGGCCCCGCTGCTTGATAGAGAGAAGGCCATTTACTTCAAGCGATTTGAGGTTCCGACGCACGCTCCGTTCGTCCAATCCGAGATCCTCGGCAAGACGACGTTGGCCCGGGAAGCAGTAGTCATTCTGCCACGCGTATGAAAGCAACATCGCGAATGCCATCTTGTCGCCGGAGCTGAGTTTCTTGGATTTGAGAAGGAAATTTGGAACTTGCGTGAAGCCCATCATCGATGCGGCGTCGGCGCCTTTAAGGATTATGTTGCGATCCTTGAGTATGTCGCCGATCGGGCGCGGGTCCATACTCGCAATTATACGTCATGCGCGGGGTACGCTGCCGTGGCTTATCCCCTATTGCGCCGAGGGACGCGCCTCATGGATGGTCTCGCTGGCTGATCCTGCGAGTAGCGGCGTGAGCATTTTTTGCAGTCCAGCGATCAAGTGGTTTGTCTCACGGGCTCGCTCTGTCAACTCCCCTATCTGCGTATCCTTGACCGCGATCTGTCCACGCAAGAACTCCACCTCCCCTTCAAGACGCGCGACATAGCGCGACTCGTCTGGACTTGTCGCGACCGGTCGCGACTTGTCGTCGCTCGTGGCAAGGTCGCTCTTTGGAGTTTCGTCCAATGTCTTGGCTGCGACAACGGTCGTGGCCTGTCGCGACTGGTCGCGACCTGTCGTGACCGGTCGCACCTCTTCAATGTACGCGATGTGCTTTGCGACGGATGCTGGCGTGATCATGTACTTTACCCCGAACTGGGTTTCCATCCGGCGGCAATCGAGATCGCCTTTGGCGCAATACCGCTGGATCGCACGGATGGTCCGGGGGTGGCCGGCGTGGTCGTAGCGCTCGGCCGCTTCATCCACGGAAAGGGAATACTCGCTGTCGTCGGTGGTCGCGACCGGTCGCGACAAGTCGTCGGTCATTGGCTTGATGATAACCCGCTCGTCCCCACCTCTCGCGGGTTATCCCCAAAATGGGGAGTTTATCGAGCGTTCGGACTCAACGGAAAACATCGCCAGTTCAGCTGGTTAGTTCAAGGAAGGGCAGCAGTTTTTTTCGCCTGGAACCTTCTTCTTGCATTCCAGGATTATCACAGATATATCCCTGGGATAATTTATTTCGTGGCCAGGGAGATGCTCGATGTTTGGAAATACCGCAGGAATGCCCAAGCCGATGTCGGTCGATGAGTCCCGTATCTCGTCGGGTCGGCTGGATGACATGATGACGCTCACGAGTTCCGATGAGGAGCCCTTCACTGTCCTCCTCGGCTACAACCTCGGCCGGATGACATGGGGCGCGGACATCACGCTCAACAAGCTCATCGAGTGGTCATCGGTCGCGAATGACCCAGAGAAGGGTGAGGTGGCGCAGCGGCCTCTCGACATGAACCACGCGCGCGGTCTCGCCGTCTACATGCTCAAGGGTCTGATCAATGCTGCTATTGCGCGGCGGCGCCTTCAGAACAAGGACGTGCCGGAATCGTTTGTGTCAGTCCTGCACCAGCTTGGCTCGCAACCCTATTTTTCGCTGCAGCCATTTGTTGCCAACATCCGCGACGTCGACCCCGAGCGGCCTTCCGTTCGGGCCGAGCGCGTCGTGTCGAATGCGGGCGAGACGCGAGGCTTCCAGGTCTTTTTGCCCCGGCACTTCCGCTGGTGGATGATCGATGGGCAGCATCGTCTGGTTGGGGGACAGCTCGTCAAAGAATTCCTCGAAATGCTGCTCAAGACCGGCAGCTATCCGGCGCGCAACAATCTCTACACCGCGCGCGGGAAAGTCGCAGCGGAAGACATGATTGTGTGGATGGAAGCCCTCGAATGTGCACGGTCGTTCGCGACCGTGCAGATCGAGCTCCATCTCGGCCTGAGCATCGAGCAGGAGCGCCAGCTCTTTCACGACCTGAACAACCTCGGGAAGAAGGTCACTCGCTCCCTATCGCTGAAGTTCGACGCCTCGAACCCGATCACAAAGTTCATCGAGGACGTCCTGATCAACGAGCTTAAGCTGAAGGACTGCGAAAGCGAGCAGTCCGACTGGAATAACGACGACGGGGCGCTCTCGCGGCGGGACATCGTTGCCGTCAATGCGACCGCCTTCCTCAACAAGGGGAACGTGGCCGGTGCCACGCCGGCTCTGGTCGAGCCGCGCGTCGAAACCGTGTCGCGCATGTGGTCGGCTATTCAAGGCATTCGCGACTTCGGCCAGCCTGGGGCAAAGACCAAAACGGTTGCGGCTCAGCCGGTGGTGCTGAAGGCAGTCGCCAAGATCGTGTTCGATCTTGCGTTCTCCAACCGGCGGCCTGACAACGGCGACACGCTGCTCGATACGTTCCTGTCTCGCCTGAACTCGATTGATTTCAGCCACCGCAACCCGATGTGGCGCTTCTATGAGCTCACCGAGGGGCAGCGGGACGAAGCCGGTCTGCGTGGCCTGGGCACCTATCTTCCCGAGGAGGGCCGCGTCACGCCGGACGCAAACCGCGACCTCGGGTCGTATCAGGGAGACCTGATGCGGTTTGGTGCGAAGCACAATGACATCTTCCCGGTTCTCGCGGACATGCTCCGCTGGAAGCTCAAACTCCCCAACCGGCATCAGAAATAGCTTTGGCGCCCGACACTCCTCCCGCACCTCGCGGGAGGATCTTCTGCGCCTGGTGGCGCCCCGGAAGCCAGCGAATCGGGTATCGTTTGGTCCGGTCTTCCTTTTCCAGAGTGGTTTTCAGCAATGCCCGATCGGATCGCAGTAAAGAGGCTCACGGCCTCCGATCTGACTTTATTCGAATCGCTGTTCCGGAAATTGAACGTCGGAAATCAGAAGTCGATCAACTTGAGCGCAGATGTCTTTGTCGAAGCGTTCTATCCGACGCTGCCCGATTTGACCGGAACGCTCGGCGACGTGATTCCGGTCTCCCTCACGATCTTTGGCCCTGGCGCAGCACCGGCCTACACGCTGTCGCGCGCGGTCACGAAGCGCGAGGCGTACAAGAATTGGCGACTGAACGGTGAGTTCGTTCGCGATCCAGACGGCGAGCCCGGTCGGTTCGACAACATGGCCGCCGGCGATTTGGCTGTGTTCGATTTCTCCGGTGAACCGGGTCCGCAGAAGCTTGCCCTTCTTCTTATATCTGCAAACTCCGCAAGCGACGCCCAACTTTTCGCGCGGCTTAGCCCGGTGATCTCTGGTGCGCGGAAGACGATGGCTCAAGTGTCGCGATCACAGCTGGCGGCAGCCGCTGTGGGCGTGCCCGAGACCCACCCCATCTGGGTTCTCGCTGCCGATCCGGATTACGACGCCGCCCTCGAAGATGCTGCTCTCGGCGGCGCGGAAGGCGCAAAAAAACTCGCTGCAAAGAAGACAAAGGTAGTGAGCGCCGCAACGCTCGCAGCGGCCAAGGCCTCGGCCGAAAAGAATGGTCGCGATGGCGAAGCGCTTGCGTACGTCCATCTCAAAACCATGAAGGCTGCGGGCCACGTCTCCTCGATCGAATGGACTTCGGACGTGAACGCAGTCTCACCGTTCGACTTCCTGACAGTCGTTGACGGGAAAATAGTCAAAATCGACGCCAAGAGCACGACGGGTGAATTCGGCCGCGCGCTCCACATGTCAGCGGCTGAGCTCGCGGAAGCCGCAAGCAGCGATCGATACGACCTGTGGCGACTGTATGATCTCGATGAGGACGGCGCGCTCCTCCGGGTCGCCGAAAATATCGGCGCGACCGCCAAAGAAATCCTTGCCGGCATCTCGCTGCCGGCGGGCGTTACGGTAGACAGCGTGTCGATCGATCCTGCCATTCTGAAATGGGGAGATGAAATTGCGATCGATCGCCCCGAGGAGAGCGAAGGCGATTGATCACTCGGCCGCAACGAGCGTTGATCGTTCGTTGATGATTTCGCTAATCGAACTGACCATCGAGCGCGCGATCTCGCGCGCCATGACGGGTGGCACGGCGTTTCCAATCTGGCGAAACGCCGGGTTCATCGTCCCCGAGAACACAAACCCGTCCGGAAAGGACTGCAACCGTGCGGCTTCTCGCACGGTGATGACCCGCCCCTGCGCGCTGTCATAGTGGATGTGCGAGTAGGTGTCTTTTCCGAGGTGGGCCATGAGCGTACGCGAGGGACCGTTCTCGCGGAGTTTCCACCACCGGTTCGGAAACTTGGTCGGATCGTATGGTGGCACCGTTGCTCGATGCAGCCGTTTCCACTCTGCGCTATCTCGCTTTATTCGCTTTCGCTTCGCTTCGGCTTCGAAGAGAGCGGTCGCCACTCGGTGCGCGGCGGGATACTCGTCGCCCTGCGTCATGGCCTCGAAGATGCGGGTATCGCGCGGCAGAGCCCTGAGCACATGGTCGTACACGCCTTCACCGGCGGTGAAGCCCGGCCACTCCCGCATCTCTCGCGCGAACGTGGAGAGTTTCTGTATTCGCCGATAGCGTGCGAGTTCCGTGAAGCGACGCGCGCCTCGTTTCAGCTTTCCTTCTCGATGTAGCGTAATCTGCGGAAGGTCGCCTATGGCTTCGGCAGCGGTAACTGCCTTCGGCAGACCTTGATGCCCGGTATCTGGCTCGAAATAGGCGCCCGCCGTAAAGAGGTCTACGTGCTTCAGCGCTACGGAACGCGTTCCGGCGTACCCAGAAGGAAGCGTGCAGAAATGCGTCGCGTACGGGAAGCGAATTGTCGCTTTCAGTTCTCTGCGAAATGCGATCATGTACACCCGATCCCGCATCTGCGGAACGCCGTGATGCGCACTGTTGATGAGTGAGTAACGAGCCTCATAGCCCATAACGTCCAGCGCCTCGACGATCTCCTGACCGATGTTGTGGCCGCCGTAGTTGAGGATGTCTGGAACGTTCTCTATCAGCAACGCCAAAGGCTGAAGTTGCTTCACGTAGTGAAGGTAACGCAAGTAGAGGTTGCCGCGTGGATCGATTTTGAATGCGTGCGGGTGCTCGGCAATCTCGCGCAACTTCGCGCGTCCGACACGGGCATATGCTTGGCACGGCGGGCCACCGACAAGAATGTCGAAAGCTTCTTCTGTGCGGCCCAACCTGAAATCGGCGACCAACTCTTCCGGATCAATCGCAGTGATGTCGCGCGCCCGCGCGTGATGCTCAATTGCTTCTTGTTCCTGGCCCTTGCAGAAATTGATTGCATGGGAGCGAGCCGCGTGCGGATCGAACTCGACCGCCGCGACAATGTCGCAGCCCGCAGTCTGGAAACCGAGACTCAGGCCGCCGCATCCTGAAAATAAGTCGAGTACCCTTAGTCGGGCATTCGGTTCGCTTCTGAGCCGCGCAATTTTTTTTGCGATTGCGGTTCGACCAGTCATCAATGACTACTCCGTTTGCGAAGTAGTTGAAGCAGCCGGCGGTCCAAATCCGCGACGCGATGTGTCTCGCATTCCCAAACCGTGAGAACGCGCCAACCCGCGTGCTCAAGTTCGCGTTGAACTCGATCGTCACGAGAGACGTTCGTGGCAAACTTCTTATTCCAGAATTCGGTGCGAGATTTTGGCGAGTATGCAAACTTGCATCCGGAGTGCCGATGCCAGAAGCATCCGTGTACGAACACCACCGTCTTGTGACGCGGCAAGACGACGTCTGGTCGACCGGGAAGGTCGCGTCGGTGAAGGCGGAAGCGGTAGCCGAACTTGTGCAGCGACCGTCGGACGGCGAGCTCCGGCTGCGTGTCCCGCTGACCGATGCGCGCCATCATGGCGCTTCGTTTGGGATCAATTGCAGTCGCTTCGGCCAAAATTTCCGCCCTCTTTTTAAATCTACTTCAGCCGCTCTCCGCGCGCTCGTCGTGCGGCCGATTATCCCCAACCTGTAGGCCCGAATCGAACGCGCCCCGGCGAGGGCCGGAGCGCGGAAACGGAACAATGAGTCCCCGCCAAGTGACTGTCAAGCCAGGAGTTTCGGAGATCACACGAAACTTGCCGGCTGCCGGCAGGCGTCGCAGCTTGTCCGGCTTGGACGCGGTTGGTCGCGCCCTTTCGCGGCTGGTCGCCCATAGCCGCAGTAGGTCGCGACCGTTCGCCAGCCTTCAATCCGCCGAATTTTGAATAGAAGGCGTGTGGTGCGTGATGAACGCTGGCGAACGGGCGCCATTATCCCTCGTGCGGTGGACCCGCCCGTAAGGCTACAGACGGTCGAAAGAAAACCTGAAGCCGTGAATTTGCGCCGTACCGCAATCGACGGGCAGTGCACTGTCCGAAAAGGAGTGTGTGGCCATCTCTCCGGAAAGGAGGTTGGTTGTGACGGAAGTTATGATCTGCATAGATCCACATCTCGCGTTAGCGATTGTGGCTCTTGCGCTGAGACCTAGATAAGGTCGAGCTCCAGTTTGCAGACGTGCAGGCTGGAGCTTTTTAATTCGGGCTCCCCACCAGAAATCCTACAGAAACTCCGTGAACGAACCTGCACAAACCCGGAAGATTCCGAATGAGGAAGACTGATTTTGCAGGGATTTTTCGGTAAGGTACTGCGCTCATAACGGTCTGGTTCCTGGTTCGAGTCCAGGCAGGCCCACCATCCTGCTTCGCGCCTCCGGCGCTTCGCAGGATTGCATGCTTAGGGCGCGCGAAGCAGGATGCCCTTCGAAGCCTTGGCGAAGAAGGGCTGTTCGATGCACTATGTCTATCTCTTGCAGAGCGAGGGGCCGACGGCCAACGCTATGTCGGCATCACATCTGACTTACGACGGCGGATCGTCGACCACAATGCCGGGAAGTCTCCCCACACTTCAAAATACATCCCCTGGAAACTCGTAACCTATGTCGCCTTTTCCGACGCTGCAAAAGCGGCAATATTCGAACGCTATCTGAAGTCGGGTTCGGGTCATGCCTTTGCGCAAAAAAGGCTTTGGTAATATGCGATCCGCGCGCGACGCCATTTAGTCGGTTTATGCCCTCATATAGAGCGGCTACTCCCTCGCAACGGGAATACCAAGCGCAGGATTATGGCGGGGCGTCGGATGGGTAGATGGCTCTTACCTTTTATTTGTAGAGCCAGGGCTTATAGGCAATCTCGATGTTGTATCCGTCCGGGTCGCCGATGTTTGCCGCGAAGTAGTCGGCACGCCATTCGGGCCGAAGGCTTGGTTCCTTGATTGGAGTAGCTCCCGCGTCTATCGCCGCCTTGTAGCTGGCCCTGACAACGTCCGCGCTCTTGGCGGTGAAGGCGACGTAAAGGTCTTTGGCGACTTCGCCATTCTTCAGCCAGAAACCCGGCTCGCCATTGATGGCGAAACCGAGAAGTCGATCGAACTTGTAGGGCATGTCGATGCCAAGCGGCTCAAGCATCTTCTTGTAGAGTTCACTCGACCGTTTCAGGTCAGAGACGGGGAGGTAAATATGGTCAATCATGGCCTTCCTCCTTTCGTTTCACTGTTACAGCCCCGCGGATCCGCGCAAGCTATTCTCCTGAAGTCGTTTTACTTGTTGCCGCCGTTCGCGAAGATGGTTTCTCCCGTGAGCCAGCCCGCATCATCCGAGGCAAGAAATGCCGCCACACGCGCGATGTCCTCGGGTTGTCCCAAGCGGCCCAGCGGCGTACTGGCGATCACCTGCTTTTTGAACTCCGCTCCCATGACGCCCGCCGCGTGCGCACCCTCCGTTTCGGTTCCACCGGGACTGAGAGCGTTAACGCGGATTTTCCTGGGGCCGAACTCTTTTGAGAGCACGCGCGTCAAGCCATCGACAGCGCTCTTTGACGCCACGTAGATCGAAAGGGTCGGGTCGGCAGCGACACTCTCCGTCGATCCGATGTTGATAATGCTGCCGCCTTCCGCACCGAAGGCCGGCAAAGCGGCTTCGATCATGAGGAACGTGCCCAGCACATTCGTGTTGAACTGACGGTGAAACTCCTGCTCGCTGAACTGCTCGAAGGGTGCGAACGAGAAGACGCCCGCGTTATTCACGAGCACATCCAGGCGGCCGAAGGCTTTTTTCGCCACCGCGACGAGGCGTTGCGCGTCGGACCTCTGCGCCACGTCGCCTTGCACGGCGATGGCTCGCCCGCCTTTGCCAGTGATTTCGCGCACCACCCGTTCCGCGCCTTCATGATCGCGCGCATAGTTCACAACCACCGCCGCGCCTTCCGCGCCGACGGCTTTTGCAATGCCCGCTCCGATTCCTTTTGAAGCGCCTGTCACTATCGCAACCTTATTGTCGAGCCGTTTCATGGCATCACCTCGTTCATTGTCGGCGATGCAAACCTATTAATTCGACCAAGAGGGCATTAGACGTTCAGTTCGGATAGCATCGATCCCATTGGGGAATAGATCAGTCGTCCGTTTCGGCGAGCAGTTCAGCCAGAAAGTCAACAAACACGGCGACTTTGCTGGGCTGACGGCGGGACGCGGGTCGCACGGCGCTGATCGGAATTCTGGCCGGCTCACAATCGCGCAGGATTCGCCGCACGGTTCCGGCGCGTATGTCGGCCGCAAAAAGCCAGTGGGGCGCCTGCGTGATACCGAGGCCGGCAAGGACCGCGGCGCGTTGCTCTTCGCCGTCATTGCTGCGAAACGAGGCCGCCGCCTGATAGGATATGACCCCGGCGTGGCTAGCGAAGGTCCAGGGTTGCGGTCCATTCTGTGAGACGAAAATCACGCCGTCGTGGCGGTCGAGATCGCCGGGGCGCGTGGGCTCTCCTCTGCGGTCCAGATACTCTGCGGATGCGACGGCAACGACAGCGGACTCGCCGATCTTGCGCGCGACAAGGCTAGAGTCCGAAAGGGCGCCATTACGAATGGCGAGGTCGATGCCTTCTTCGACGAGATTGCTCGTCCGCTCGGAGACCAGCATCTCGACGACGACCTTGGGATAGCGCGCGCGGAACGAAGGTAGTTTCGGCACGACACAGCGGCGAGAGAAGCCGGGCGCGGCGGTGACGCGCACCACGCCAGACGGCGAGGCCTGACCTGAGCCGATGCGGGATTCGGCTGCCTCGAGATCGCTGATGAGTCGTACGGCCGATTCGTAAAAATCGCGCCCTGCCTCGGTCAGACTGAGACTGCGGGAGGTGCGCACAAGAAGCTGGGCACCGAGATGTTCTTCGAGCGCTGCAACCTGTTTGCTGATCGCCGGCTGCCCTGTCCCAAGCTCGCGAGCGACCGCCGAAAAGCTCCCGCTTTCGACGACGCGCACGAATATCTTGATGCCTTCGAACCGATCCATCCGGCTCTCTCCGGGGAGAGAGCCTAGCATAGCTGCGGAATAGATCGTGCATAATTACGGGCTAATCTATTCCGGAATTGAGGTAGCCGCGGGCCTTGGGACGCATCTCTATTCGATCACCTCGTCGGCGGTCGAGAGCAGGTTGTTCGGCACGGTGAGACTGAGCGCCTTGGCGGTCTTGAGGTTGAGCACCAGCTCGAACTTGGTCGGCGCCAGCACCGGCAGATCGGCCGGTTTCGTTCCCTTGAGGATGCGATCGACGTAGCCGGCCGCCTGCCGGTACTGGTCTATGTAGTCAGGCCCGTAGGAGATCAGGCCGCCGTCGGCAGCGAAGGTATGTTCGAAATAGACCGCAGGCAGTTTGTGCCGCGCCGCCAGCATAATGATGAGCTTGCGATGAATCGCCGTCCCCGGGTTCGCCAGCGCGATCAGACCGCCATTCGGGGAGGCCGCAAATTCTGTGATGGCGCGTTCGATCTCGCCCGCGTCACGCACGTCGACCGGACTCACCTCGATCCCAAACGACGGCGCCACGGTCTGGATGGCGCCCAACTGGCCGCGCCCAGAGGATAGGGTGGGATCGCCAAGGACGGCTGCTCGCGTCACGCCGGGCGCAATCTGTTTGAGCATTTCCAGCCATTTCCCGCTCAGGCTGTCTTCATAATTCATGAAACCGGTGGCGTTGCCGCCCGGTCGCGCCATACTTGCGACGAGGCCGGCGCCGATCGGGTCGGCGGTGGCTGCGAACACGATCGGCACGGTGCGGGTCGCCTTGAGCAACGCACCCACGGTCGAGGCGCCAGATGCCTGTATGACATCGGGGGCGAGAGCGACCAGTTCCGCCGCGTATTTGCGCGTGTCGTCGGCATTGCCGCTCCAGCGCGTGTCGATGTGCACGTTGCGGCCGTCGGTCCAGCCCAATTGCTGCAGGCCCTGCACCAACGCAGCGACGCTCGCCTGTGCTTGCGGATCGTCCACGGCCCGGTTCATGAGCACGCCGATGCGCGGCATCCGGTCGGCTTGCTGCGCGCGTGCGGCAAGCGGCCAAACTGCGCTCGCCGCTGCACCGCCAAGCGCAGTGATAAACTCGCGCCTCCTCATGAGCCCTCCTGTTTTAGACGCAGCAGAATGCGCGGCCTGCGGCCTGCGCGATCCGAACCGACATCGTTTCTTGAGATCGATTTGTGCCTACCGGCGGCAACAGGCTGCCAATTGATGGACGCGGAGACTTCGGTGCGTCGCCGTTTTTTGGGCAGCTCTCAGGCAAGCAAAAAACG
>Ga0206855_10001_pt1 | contig 21014 bp, 17 predicted proteins | sample Alteio_BWOrgCont_51_FD_152637 | JGI IMG/M metagenome (GOLD analysis project Ga0206855, IMG submission 152637) | Enriched cells from forest soil in Barre Woods Harvard Forest LTER site, Petersham, Massachusetts, United States -... | ecosystem: Environmental > Terrestrial > Soil > Temperate forest >...
CTGGTGGCGGCAGGCATCTGTGGCAGGTTTGTGTTTTTTGCAATGGCTCGTCGGCCTCCGGCCTCCTGCGCTTTATTTGCAAAAAACACAAACCTGCCACAGATGCCTGCCGCCACCAGCTAGACGTTCTTTCCTGGCCGGCTGTTGGCTGATCTTTTGCAAATAAACTTTTAGGTCAAGACAATACCAACGCACATCAAAATAAGATATGATCTTCGCGTTTTTGGTCTGGGTCTAAAAGGAGAAATGTTGTGAATTTGTTTTCTATTTCATTAGTGAGAAAAACAATAAAAAATGATATTAAAATTATCAAAGAATTAATAGATAAAAAAATGGTTGATCTAAATGCGTTAAAAACACAGTTAAATAATGAAAAAAAAGCATTTGACAAGATGTTAAGCGATACAGATATAGCACGTTTACAAAACGAAGAAAAAATCCATGAGACAAAAAATGAACTTGAGAGATTGAATTCGCTTGATGTTTCTGTAGCAGAGGAACCAAAAGAAGTTTGTGTGGATCCTCTTAACGGTCTAACCGTATGCTCTCATGAAGAGCTTAATAACTGGCTAAATAAAATTCCACGTGACCCTATAAACAAACATTGTATGCGGACGATCCTTGAAAATAAGTTTAGAGGGAAGGTTACTGAATATATCAATAAAAAACAAGTTTATGACAATGCTAAAACAAACCATAAAAATCACCTCGAAAGCATTGATAAAGCAACTAAAGAGCTTTTAGCTATGCAGGATGTTGAAAAATGTAATCTACGTAATACACAATCCATCTCCAAATCATTCAATAAAAATATAAATAACTCGAATGCTGAAATTAAAAAATTAGCCGGAGTGATAAAAACACTCATGGATGCTGAATTGATGTTGCGTAAAAAATTAATCGATACTGAACCTGTACTCACAACAGATATTCATGAGCAAGTGATGCAGACTTTGCAAAAAAGGGATATTCAATTATTACATCCTGATTTGTTTGTACAACTTAAGAAAAGCAAAGATATTCTAAAACAGGAACAAAAAGCATTAAACATACGTCATCAGCAATACTGCAAAGGCATAGCAATTTTAATCATGATGGGAATGGCAGCAGGCTATTATAAAAAAGAGGATATTAATTTTGGCGAAATACTATCAATACTTACCCTACTCATGGTTGGAGCAGCGTTATATCGTTTTACCGGTAGCGTAGACAAAATTGCTAATCATGTAGGTACTGGTGTAAAAGCTGTAGAAAAACTTTGTTCCAGAATTGATGACTTCCTCACAAACCTTGAAGATACGCTTGACCAAACAAGCAGTGCTGCAATCCAATTTATGACTGATATGAGAAATCAAACGGAGAAAGGAATTCAATTGGCAGATCATGGCATGACAAATGCAGTGATTTGGGCGAATTTATTTAAAGGTGATATGGCTATTGCCAGCAAGGAAATAGGAAAAAGTATTGAATATGCTGGTGAGGCAGTTGGCAATGGTGCAGAAATGGCGGGAAAACACATCGCCAATAATATGCGGTGCACGATTTTTTAAATATGCTTGATGATCCTGTATTTGTTTAAGCCATTGAATATACATCCCTGTTATAAAATATCAAGGTGGGAATTCCCACTTTGATATTTTCCCACTTTCTACTATAATTAACTTATAGCGATGATACTGATGGAGCTTAAGACCATGATTGTAAAACAGCACAAAATAGTGAGACCGGATGCAAAAGGCCGTATTACGCTTGGCGTGCTTGCCGAGGGTATTAGTAGCTTTGTTGTGACCAAGGATAAAAGTAACCGTATTATTCTGGAACCACGCATTGAAATACCCGCCAGGGAAAAATGGCTTTTTGATAATAAATCAGCATTAAAGCAAGTGAAAAAAGGTCTGGAAGATTCTGCTGATGGACGTCTTAAAAGTCGAGGTAGTTTTGCTAAATTTGTGGATGATGAAGATACTCAGTAATGTCATATAAATTATTATTTACGGAACAGGCAAGTGATGATCTTGATTTGCTTGAAAATAATCAGCATTTAAAAAAACGCCTAAAAGCAGTAAGAAAAGCATTAGGTTATCTTGAAACGAACCCAAAGCATCCAGGGCTTAACACGCATAAGTTTACTTCTCTGCAAGGTGCAGATGGAGAAATCGTGTTTGAAGCGTATGCAGAAAACAATACACCAGCAGCTTATCGAATTTTTTGGCATTATGGGCCTGATAAAAAAAATATTACAATTATTGCAATTACTCCTCATCCATAAAAATTCTCTTGACCCTATAGTTACCATATACCTTATTTTGCAATGGAAGAGGAAAAAACGATGACCCAATGGTATGTGAAAGAATTAAGTAAACTGACGGCAATATCGGTGCAAACACTGCATCACTATGATCGTATTGGGTTGCTTGAACCATCTGTCAGACTTGCTAATGGGTATCGTTTGTACTCTGAGAAGGATTTATTAAAACTACAACAAATTATCGCATTAAAATTTTTTGGTTTTGAATTGTCACGAATAAAGGTTTTGCTTGGTACGGAAATTGATATGATTGATCATTTTTCTGTTCAATCACAATTTCTCGAAGAAAAAGCCAGATCACTATTTGAAGCAAGCCAGACTCTAAAAAATATTGTTAAGAATTGTAGTAGCGGTAAATCTATTTCATGGGAAACCATTATGCAATTAATTGAGGTATATCGTATGACACAGCAACTTGAAAAAACATGGGCAGGTAAAATATTCACAGCAGAAGAGTTAAAAGTCTATGCAAATTTTTTGCAAGAGGTAAATTCCAAATATACAGAAAGTGAAAGAAATTCTATTACACAGGAATGGAAGGATATTGTCAGTAAGGTAAACGCTAATCTTAATAAAAATCCTGGCAGTGATTTTGGTATGGCGATGGGAAAACGTCTTCTTGAATGGGTCAATACTTTTTATGGCAAGCAATATGTAAAACTACGTAATGTCATTTGGGAGCAAGGTCTAAAGAAAGGCAAAATTGATCATGAGGATGCTTTGTCGCCAGAAAGTTTTGCCTGGCTTGATCAGGCAATGGAAGCATATGTTGGGCTTCAGACTCATAAAATTCTCAGTCAGGTTGCAACACATCCCACGATTGCAATAAAACAATGGGAAGAATGGCTGATTGATTTGTTTGGCGAGGAACAATCACTCAAACATGAATATATAAAAGATATTCTGAAAGACGAGAAAATTAATCCAGCTACGAAAAATTGGCTTAAACAATCATCTGGATTGTAAATATTAAATTAAGCGGGCTTATGTTAAGCCCGCTTAAAATTCATCAATAACTGTTACAAATTTAGCTGATAGTTATCCGCCATATCTTTCTCAGATTTCTGTCCTCTGAAATTAATCATTTGCCCAAATTCACTCATTCCTTGCTGGAATTCTTTAAAAAATGATGGTTTATTGCTTCCCTGTTGTGTGAAATTGGAATTCACGATAACTGGGGAGGTTTTTGTTATATCATATTTTATTCTCAAGTAAATTAAGCGCTCATTAATAAATGCTAATTTTCCCTCCTTCGGATTGCAGTCAGTAGAACTGAAAATGCTACCAATACCTTCTTTCTTATAAAAACGATTACCTAATGGATTATCGTTACATGTACACAATTCATATATTGCAATTTGTCGTTGTTCGGGAATTTTTAAAATTGCATTAAGGATCGTCTTCTTTGGTGTGGAACTAAAATTTATATTAGGATTATGTAGCAGCGATTTCAGATTTAATACAGCTACTTGATTGTCAGGATAAAGATTCAGTTCAGACATATAATCCTTGATCGCATTATATATATCTTTCTTTTTTTCATACACCAATCCACGATTACTATAGATACCATATTCATCATTATTAATTGCAAGAGTAAAATTTGTTATCGCTTCATCTAATTTGTTCAGATCGTAATTGCAAATACCAAGCTGGTTATAATAAACATATTTTTTATCGTCGGAAGATAACTCAAGTGCTTTTTGATAATCATTAAGCGCAGCTTCAAAATTATGAAGTTTCTGATAAACCCTGGCACGACTATCATATGCATGTATACGGGTCTTCTTATTACTGGATTTTATTGCCTGATCCAGGTAAAAGAGTGTTTGCGTGAATTTCAGTTTTTCACCGGATTTAATTGCTTGCTTTTCCTCCTGCTCCATGTATGAATCTGCCAGATTCATAAGCGTTTCTTCATCCTGGGTTTTTATGCTGATTTCAGGAATTCCGATCTTTATGTCTTTATCTAGTGTTATTATTTCAATTTTCACTTTAGCCTTTGCAGGTTTAAGAATGTTTGAATCATGCATTGTTTGCGGAGTTATTATTTCCATGGGTTTTTGAGTTTTTTTATCGATAAGTATGCCTAATTTAAACAATTCATCGCGGATAGTGGTTTCACGAATATCATATTTAGTTTTTAGCCATGCAACAATCTCGCGCCGCATCCCGTCATTAAAAGCAGATTTGGTATATCCAGTTTGTGACCAGACTAATTTTCCCATAGGCGTTCGTGGGTCGAGAAATTTAAGATAATTATTCTGATTAATATGATGGAAAAAGACAATGTCATATTTATATATTTTAAGTCGCTCAATAATATCATCAGAAATATTTTTCTGACGATATAGCCACGTAAATAAACTGATGGCTATGAAAGGTTCATAATTATAATTTTTAAATGGGTACAGATAGCGGATTGCAGGACCTTGATGATGTACTGTAAATGGCAGTGCACCGTCATTCAGTAATAGTGATGCTTTATCAGGCCGATAATCGAGAACAAGTTGTAATGCAGACAAATAAAATCGCATGTCACCATTTGGATAATCATGTTCGACTACTACTTTGGTATTTGCATTTGCTCCTTTTTCAATAAGTTTGATTATGGAATCTATATAAAATGAGTATGGAATAACATCATCAAAATAACCGGATTGGGATTTTTCCTTATAGTTTTCCTTATAGAGAGCTATCATTTGACTGTGCGCGGAAAAAATCGGAATTTTTCGTATTGGATCAATACAAGTGTATTGATAGCGTTGATAAGCACTATGTGCCTCTTTTATCAGACGTGACAGAAGCAGATCAAGCAACTTACTCCCGACAGATTCAGACTCAATAAATTTCATGGCATAAAAAAAATCTGCATGTTCCATGTGTTTTTTTGCAAGCAGTTTTGCAAGGTCATGAAGATCATGAATTTTAGTTGTATTATCAGAATATGATTCCATGTTAATCCTCGTTTTATGATTAAAATCTTCGATAAAATAACAATAATTGTGACAAACTTTCTTGAAAAACTCTACAGAAAAATAGCTGGGGTCGCATCTCGAATAGCTGGGGTCGCATCTCGAATTCACCCTGCGTTGAAGCGAAACAAAATCGCCAGGTGAATTCAAGATGCGACTCTTAGTCAGAAAATGAGTCAGAAAATGAGCTGGATTTTGCTCATTAATAGTGCCAAAATGGCGGCGTTTTGCAAAGATGCTCTATTACTAACATCATCAAGACCATTTTAATGAGGTAAAAATGTTTTCAGCATCCGCTAATTTTAATGCAACTATCTTATCTATTAGTAAATCAATCATGGAACATGCAAAATCTAAAAATCTGCAAGGTTTAATAGATATTGATAAAGAAAACAAATCATTTTGTGAAAGCCTGAAAATGCTGGATGAATCTTATAAACATGTATGTGAAAATGGCAACTATGAATATGATTCTGACAAATATAAAAATCATTCTCTGTATGCATACTCAATCATTTATTCCATTATAGAACTAGCAAAAGAGGGTGATCTTAAATCCATTATTTTTCTAAAACCTCATCTTGATATTGACATGAATATAGCAGTTTATGGTTTCTCATTGGGAGGTCATATAAAAATAGTCAATCAATTGATTGGCGAGGGTGCAGATCCTAAAGGAGCTGTACAGGGTTATAAGGCAGGAGGCTATTTCGACCAGGATAGACTATTTAATATTCTTGCTTGTACTGACGATACTATTTTAAAAGAAATGCTTGTGAAAAGTTATCTGAAAGAAACAAGATCATTATTCAAAAAAGGTATTTATACTGCGAATCAATATTTTAATGCGCATCATGAGTTGGAAAAATATTTAAGAAGTAAAATAAATGTAAAAAAAATATCTAATGAAGCAAAGAAGGAAATTCCAGATGAAATATTATTTAATAAATTTTGTCGATTAATTACGGAAAAAAATAGAATTGCACTAGCCAAATTATTTGCAGAAGGTTCTGTGCTGCATGTCGCTTACGGTAAATATGCGAGTCCGCTAGTATTATTTGCGGAGAAAAATGATTACGATTCAATTAATTTCATGGATAAATATTTTCCTGATTATGTTTATAACGATGATTTGGTAAGAGGCTGGGCTTTAAATGGAAATACAGCAGCAATTGATGAGCGCGTTGGAAAAATGGATTGTTTGGAATCCAAGGCATTAGGTTACGCAGAAGGTGGGTATATTTCACTGGCAGAAGATGCTGTAAAGTTGGGTGCCAGTTTACGTTCTCTTGTCTATGGTTATGCACTCGCCAGAAATATTGAACAAGTACAAGCTGTGCTTAATAGAAAAGATTTGAACACCGAACAGTTGCAGGATCTCCTGGGAAGTGCTGCGGTTGCATATTCATTATCTGCAGATCCAGTCAATGCATTAAAAATGCATGAAGAGTTGGGCAGGAAGGAACTGACTTCTGTTGTTTATCGTTTGGCATCAGGTAATCATGTGGAAGAAGTAAATGAAATTCTGGATAATAATCCAGAATCAGAATTACAAGATTGCGCAGTATTTGGATACACATTTAGTGAATTAACTGGAAATGCAAATGCCATTTTCGAAAAAAACAATAAGATTAAAGCGATTGATAAATACTGGTTTTTCTCCGGATATGCAGATGGTAATCACTTCGATGAGGCAGAAAAATACATTAGTCTTAAAAAATTTAGCATATTAAATAAAATGAAAAATATAATTTCCTCAATATATTCTTCTCCCATGTTTCCTAATCAAGCTGACCAAAGTGACACACAATTTTATGATGTTACATGTGAAGAGGAAAATGAGGCGTTAATCGAAATTGCTGAGATATATGCAAATAATAAATGTATCAAGAGACTTGATAAGTTATTTAATCAAATATCCCCAGATAACTTTTTAGATTTTTCGAAAGCGATTGTAAAACGTTTAAATGAAAATAAAATGCTTATCGATGAAAAAGACATATTAAAAATATTATCAGTCATCGATACTTCCGCGTTTAGGAATCAAATTGCTGAATTAATCAATAGAACAGATCTGCTGAAAGAAGCGACTTCAATCAACGAAATGAGGAATGAATATAATCTTAATTTTATTCAGGTTAAATCCCTTCACGATATCCAGCCAACTGGTGATAACAATGACAAAGTGTGTCGTGCATGGTTTATAATTTGTTTTCGACATATTGTCATGAAACAAAAGATCTTAACCTGCGAGCTTTATCTTCATATATCCACTTACCTAACTGGACTCGATTTGAAAAATACAAAAATACTCGCTGAGTCATTACATAATAATTTCTTTGCTTATAGTACAAAAAATATTTATCGTTCCTGTAAACAGGGTCTATTTTCCCAGGAAAAATACTTGGCAGCGCATAGAAAAATTGAAATAGATAATCGCGAACGTTTTGAACCAAATTATTATTTAACCCTAAGGTGATGTTTAAAACATTTGTATAAAATATTATCACAAAATAACTTTGTGAAAATACTAACATAAGACAAAAATAAATTTTGAAGAGAAAACAGCTACTTCTGCACGTGCACAAGTAACCTAATTTCACATTTTGTAATAACATGATTAGACGATAATTATATTTCGCAACACTTAATTGAAGAGGAATATAATATTCTTGGAAATTTGTTATTAGTGAGGTATGTTTTATGAATCACTTAATTTCGAAATTTTCACTATTCAGTCTTTTAATTGCCGCTTCGTTTTTACAGCAAGCACAAAGCGGTATTATCCAGAATACAATTTCCGGGGTTAATCAAACTGTGCAAGGAGTAACTGGAACTGTTCAGAATACAGTTCAAGGTACTGCTGCAACAGTACAAGGTGCGACAACAGGTGTTGCAAATACTGCTGGCAGTGTCGCGCCAGTTCCTGTTGCTCCAGCAGGAACAACAGCAACTCCGCCTTCTCCTGCATCTGTTTCTCCAGGAACTTCACCGCACCAGTTTTCAGTTGGAAATGATGGATTGGTGCAAATAAAAGTACCCGAAAGTAAATCACCTCATACTTCTTCAGAAGTATTGGATAATGCGATTAAAGTTCCAGATACAAAAGTAACGAATGTCGTTCAAAGCAATCATACTTTAATACTGGAAGGTGGAAATACAGCTAAAACAAAACCAGCAATAAATATATCAAATGTAGGTGCGGGTACAGGAGTATTAGGCAAAGGTACCGGAATTAAAAATCCATCACCAGCAACAAATACGCAAGCTGGTATATTAAATTTTTCAGATGAAGGAATTGGTGTAGGCCTTTTTGGTCAGGGAACCGGACTTTATAATCTGCAACCTTCGCAAAATAATTCCTATCTTCTATCCATTTCACACCACGGTATTGGTGCTGGTATTTTTGGAACAGGATTTGGTATTACTCAACAGGGTATTGCAACTAATAATTTTCCCATTTTATCTGAAAATGGTATTGGGCTAGGTTTATTTGGTATTGGACAGCCAATTACTGGAAATAATACTTCAACTGGTCAATCATCAACGAATGATAATCAACCAGCACAAGCAAAATCAGCATATGTAGGAAATCCAACACCACAGAATGAAAATGAAATCCAGGCAGGATTGTTTGATAAACAGATAGGGTTAAATAAATCCAATAATTTTCTGGGAGATACTACTTTACATATTATTGATACTTCTTCGGCTGGTGTTGCAGCAGGTGTGTTATCAAATGAAAATGCAATCAATAATCAGAATGGCTCAGGAAGTAATACAAATGGAAACGTTATTGGTTTGGCATCAACTGGTGTTGGAGTTGCAGCTTTAGCTGATGCAACGGGTATTAATAATGCAAATACAAAAAGTGATACGGTTTCCCAAAATATTCTTGACACAGATCAAACAGGAGCAGGTATCGGTGTGCTTGGTGATTCAACTGGAATACAGAATCAGAATACAGGCCAGCAAAATGTAACAAATAATATTTTTAATATTTCAAATCCTGGAGTCGGTACAGGTGTACTTGGAAATGGTACTGGTATCAGTAATGACAACACACAATCTGATTCTTCTGTTTCTCCTCTGATTAATGTTTCCAATACTGGTGCAGGTTTAGGTGTGATGGGTGAAGGTACAGGAATACAAAATAATCAATCAAGTGAAGAAAGTTCCAATACGCAACCTTTGGTTTCTGTGAATAATACGGGAGTTGGTGCGGGAATTTTTGGATCGGGTTCAGGAATATCCAGCGAGAATGATTCAGGAAATTCTCCACAAGGCAGTCTATTAAATGTTAATAATACAGGGGCAGGGATTGCTCTTAATGGTCAAGGCGCAGGTATCACAGGAGAGAATTCAGAAACAAATAATAACAATAGTAATCATTCGAGTTTAATTAATATTGATAATAATGGTGTGGGCACAGATCTTTTTGGATCGGCAACAGGAGTGAGCGATGATTCTACACCGTCGCAAAGTAATTCATTCATCAATATTGCATCTGTTGGTGCTGGAACAGGAATAGGTGGAACCGCAACGGGTGTGAGCAATGATGAAAGCCCTGCTACTTCCACTAATCCAAATCCAACAGCAGGTAATCCTCCTGGTAATCCAGCCAACCCTGGTAATCCAGCAAATGAAACAACTCCACCAGCAAATAGTATTGGCAGCAATGAAGGAGGCAGTGCAAGCGGTCCTAATTTGCCAGCTCCTGTTAACCTCGCCATGGTTTCAAGTCAGCAATTAACAGGCATTGAATTGGAAAATCTGGAAAAGCAAAATCCTGAGCTGAATAAGCTGGAAAATTTGAACACGATGCCATTTGCTTATTGCAATAATTTACCCGCCACTAAAAAACAGTTGAAGACGATGAATATGATGTGCAAGTTTTATGTGATTCATCATCAGCAATTTTGTATCTGCGGTAAACATAAAGCTTAGGATTGAGAATGATGAGCAACGATATTGCAATGCTGATATGCTTAGCCTGTTAGTAAATCCTTTATAAAATTAGGTAATGCAAAAACCGCTTTGTGAATTTCAGGATTATAAAATTTACAGGATTCTGATATTTTTTTCGCTAATGGTTTATTTATATTACTCAATGGTTCAATATTTTTAGAGCAAAAAGTCCAGCTCCAAAAGGAACCGGGATATGTTGGCACTACAGATATGTAAGGTTTAACAATCGGAAAAATGTTTGTTAATGATTTATTAATATTTTTAAATTGGTCTTGCATCGACCATGGAGATGCACTCTGATTAACCATAATGCCGTTATCAGTTAACGCTGCAAAAACATTTTGATAAAATTCCATTTTAAATAAACCTTCACCAGGGCCTACTGGATCAGCGGAGGCGATAATAATAATATCGAAATGTTTTTTAAATTGTGCAATATACTCTGTTCCATCTTTCACTTGTACGTTAACTCGTGAACTATCAAATCCGCTCGCTGTTACAGGTAAATATTTTTTACAGGCATCAATTACCATTTTGTCAATTTCACAAACTGTTATTTCCGTGATATGAGGATACTTTAAAATTTCGCGCGCAACTCCTCCATCACCATCTCCAATTATTAATACTTTTTTGGCAGCATGATGTGACAGTAATGGAATATGCGTAATTAATTCATGATAAATAAATTCATCATTTTCAGTTGTCATTACCATGCCATCCAGCAGAAGCATGCAACCATAATAATCTGTTTCTACGATATCAATCGTTTGAAATTTAGAAACCGCATGATATAAATTCCTTTTGATTTTAAAAGTATGTCCGATTGCATCTTCATAATATTCCGTCAGCCATATATCTGTATTTAACATTCATCGCTCCAGTAAAATCTGATCGTGCCAAATATTAACTAATAAGCTTGTTGAATGCTATTTAAGAAATTCTACATCCGCTGGTCTCTTTTTTATCATCGTTATTATCTTCACCTGGATTTTCCAGGTCTATTAATCTCTTCTGTGAATCCCTTAAACGACCACGCGCTTTAACACATTCTTTAACGCCTCTCTGATGATAGAATATTGTTCCCATCACAGTGCTGCTTCCTTCAGAAATTTCCCGATGTATTTTCTTTTCATCTTCAGGTTTTAATTTTTTCAACTCTAATAAAATCTTTCCTTTTTCATAGCCGTGGCCATATTTATTCAAAATTTCATACTTCCTTGCTTCATTAAAATTTCCAATACTCTTAAAACCTTTAACTGCATCTGCATAATAAGGTTTTTTTATAAGAAATTTTTCAACTTTATCCACGTTTCCAGCCATTGCATAACCTTCAATAATACTTTGATACATCCTTGCTATTTTTCCGGTAGATTCCTTATATACAGGTTTAGTATTATTCATTTCATCCTCGAGTAAAATACTGGTAATTAAAGGATGATCGGATGCCAGCGCGATAGAAAAAAGTACAGCATTAAATTCATTATTATGTTTGGTATTATTATCCAAATCATCATTGTCCATTTTGCAGCAATATTCGATACCTGCATTTAAAGTTTCAATAAGTTTTTGATGATGATTTCCAAGAGCGAGTCCAAGAAGTAATTGATGAAAATAATGTGATGAAGGTTTCATATTTGAAGTTTTAATATAATCTGCCATTAGCAAGAAATAACCTCCATGCACAAATCCTTCAATAGCCCAGGCTATACTACCGCCTCTTGATAACAATTGATCAACACCATTTTTATCTCCGCGCATTGCTGTACCACGAATAGCCCAATGTATGCTCGCACCATTTGCTATAAGAAAATTCACAGCAGCTTGATTATCATCATATGCACATTGCATTAGCGCAGTTGATCTACCATGACAAATATCGATAGAAATATTCTGACCAAGAATATTTAATAATGTATGTTTTTTCTGATTGATGGCAGCGTTATAAATCGCTTGTACATGATCATTATTTTTATATGTTGGATCGATATGACTTTTCACGGTGACTCTCCTCGTTTTATGAAGTTTATATTTAAATTTAAATTAAAAAATCAAATGGCAATTTTTTTAAATAACTCATTAATTACGATAGATAAATATCTGGGGCGTTTATTGATACGAGCAATAAGCAGGCCGCCTTCTAAAGTTGCCAAAAAATGTGTTGCTGCATGTTCAGGTTTAATTGAAGCGCAAATAATTTTATCTCTTTTCCCTTTACGGATAATGCGGGCAATCCATTCCTCACTTACTTTGAAAAAAATATCTAAACGCTTACTCATTTCTTCAGGCATTGTAACTATATCAGCAGCTAGCATGCCGCAAACACAAAATTTGTTTTGCCTGGATGTCTCCATGAAAATATCAGCCAGTTTTTTTAATTTTTTCAATGCTCCTATATTAGACTTTTCAATATTTTTTAAAGTCAGCTGATATCGTTCCAGATACCGGTCTATCATGCACAGTGCGAGATCCTGTTTGGTTGGAAAATGATAGTGAATACTGGGAGTTTTAATTCCCAGATCATTTTGAATATCACGATAGCTAAAAGCATTGAACCCGCGTGTTTGCGTATAATGTTCAGCAATATCCAGAATTTTGTTAGCTGTATCATTCGATTTAATCTGTGTCATTTTTAATCACCTACCTACAAGAAGGTAGGATGCTAACATTCTTTTTTCCTAATTACAAACGTAATTATTCTATTTAATACTTTGTTAAGATTTTTTAATTAAGATCGTTCACCCAACATTAGTATGAAGATCAATCCCGTTTAATTGCAAATAGGTTATAACAACATGGCCAAGACAAGCATTACAAACATTTCTTCTGATCCTCACTGGAAGAATTACATTATCCTCGGTGGAGGCCCTGTAGGATGTTATCTGGCTTATTCATTATTAAAACAGGAAAATTCGCGTGTATTTATATTCGAAGGCCGCAAATTTGAACGTCCACAAGTTATACGTATTCCTTTCTGCATTGCTGAAAATTTACCTGAACAGATACAAAATTCAATGTGGTTTGATGAAGAAACGCGTGCAGGAATATTTAACTCATCTCATGCGGATGATCAAAATTTCTGGCCAAAACCAGGTTACCCGTGGTGGTCATGGATTAATATTGGTTTTTTTCAGGAAAAGCTGATTAATTTTCTTGAGACGGTGGAAGAATATCAAAATCGGTTTTTTTTCATTCCAATTACTTTCGATTTGGGAAAAACTAATTACGAATCAGAGATTAAAAAATTATTCCCCATAGAGAATGCTTTTATTCTGGATAACATTACTGCTATTTATTGTACCTGTGGAACTTACTCAAGTTTATTAAGAACTCAACTGGATATTCTTGATGGGAAGCCACCTGAAGAAAAAAGCCATGGTATTTATTTAATTTATCAAAATCAAACCAGGGAGGATTACCAAAGAGAGGGACAATTTATTTCATATAGTAAACTAGGTGAAAATGGAATTTCATACGCAGCATCAAACAATTACAACCTTGATGTTCAATTGTATACTTATCCGGCTGGTCAATTATCTTCTGTTTTCAATACAATTCCAGAAAGTTTTATCCAGCGCGCCAAATATAGCTCCCTGCATGGTCCAATTAATTTATCAGGAAATAATTTACCAGAGGATGCAAGGGAATGGCTCGAAAGATATAAGAATAATATTAGCCAGGAAATTAGTAAGTACGATATTAAATTCCCAGATGATTTAGCTAAAATTGATATTTTTTATGCATCTCGTAGCGAGTATTACTGGAATAAGGTTACAGCGAAAGTAAAATGGCAAAATAGGTGTGAACTTCCAATATTTTTCATTGGAGATAGTGCTGGAAGCACAGATTATAAATTTGGCCTGAGTGTCGGCCGTGGTCTTTTTTCTGTTGATATGCTAACAGGATCGATAAATTCCAATAATTGTGATTTTGATGTGATTGCAACAAATTATCAATCATACTGGGATAAAATAATTTCCCGTGAATTTAACAAAGGCGCATCACTATCAATTGAACCATGGATTCAATATCAATACTTGGTAAAAGGAAGGAAGGTTAACTTTAATAATCGACAAATTCATTTTAATACTGATGAGCAGTACGAAATTTATCTTGATGAGTATCAGTATTTATCCACAGATTTCCGCAACACTAGCGAATCAAATTCCATATTATTTATTAATACAAAAGCCATAAAACAGAATATAAAAAATATTATTTCTTTTGGCGCACAATGCTCCAATTCAAAAATAATTGGTGTGGTAAAAAGTAATGCATATGGATTGGGTTCTAATCTAGTCGCAAATTTGGCGATTGAGGAGCATATCGACTTCCTCGCTGTTGCCAAATTACAGGAAGCCGTTGCACTAAGGAAAGCTGGAATTCCAAACAACATTCGCCTAATGTGTTTTGAAACACCCTTGGTACATGATCTCAGCACTTATGCTGCAAATCGAATTGAAGTTATTTTACCTTCAAACCAAAACGCAGACTCTATTAAAATAATTTCACACTGGCTAGAGCATAAACGACGTATCAGTGAAAAATTAAAAGTACATATCATGGTTGATACTGGTATGAGACGAGATGGTGGTTATGCAAATAATCTGCCGGATTCAGTAATGAAAACCATCTTGGCACTACAACTTCTTGATCCAGATCAAGTTGAATTTTCAGGTATTTCTACACATTTATCATGCTATCGTTGCACAGATTATAAAGGAGAAGAAATTATTAATTTCCGTTCCTTGCAGTTTTGCAGGCTTGAGGAAGTTGTACTATTTCTTCTCTCAAAAAATATTCGTATACCATTAATTCATATAGGCGGTGGACTTGCTTTGCTTGCTGAAAAATGGCCGTTGCAATTTAAAAAAATTGCATATGAACATGATGTTGAATTGTATACACGAGTTGGTCATGGACTTTATGGTATGGAATTGCAACAAGACTTGCACCTGGACAGTCCTAAACTTAATCCTGTTGTTAAAATGGATTTTGAAGTACGCAATGTATTTTATATTGAAGCAGGCGAACCTGTGTCTTATGGTGGTTACTGGCGTGCACCAAAAGGTGGAACCTGGATAGCAACACTTGCGGGAGGTTGGGCTGAAGGTGTTCCACGCACAGCGCGTACACTCGGGGAATGGGAAGATGGAATGATGATTAGTATTAATAATAAACGATATCCTGTTGTTGGAAAAATTAACATGAATGCCATGATGGTAAATTTGGGATCCACAACAGAAATCAGGCCTGGAGATAGAGCAATCATTTTTGGATGGAGATCGCATGAACCAAAGTTAAATGATCTTGCGCAACTTAGCGGTCAAATTGGTCCATCCATTATCGTTAATGTTCCGTCTGCGATGCCACGAATACAAGTTTCAGAATAATAAGCAATAAATTTGTTTTATTGTTTTCAATATGAATATTAAGTACAATTTTTTCACCATAATTTATTTTAATAATGAGAGATGCCATGCGAACGAGAGAGGACGAAAACATTTCACTTTTGAATTTTCCCAATTCGGATGATGAAGAAATTACAATTGTTGAATCCAGTGAGGAAAGCATAAGTTTCGAGCCTATCAACACGCTTGCTATTTTGCATAAGCTGGAAAGACAAGAACAGTTGCAAGCATTGCATGAGCGTTTAGGTCAAATAGACAAAAGAGAAAAAATTAAATATACACTTCCAGCTGCTGCAGCAGGATTTGGTATGGCTAGTATTGCATCTTATGCGGGATTTTTAGCTTATTATTTTACACAGCCTAACTGGGAAAAAGTGCTTCAGACGCACAAAGCAAATGAATATACAAATTGGTCGTTGACACTTAATAATCCTAAATCTTGTGGCGAACTTTTTCCTTTATCATCCAATGTTTGTATCAATCCTGTTAATGAAAGTATCAGATGGTTTTGTCAGGATTTATCTGATACAGCAAAGTTATTACAGGCTCAACTAAATTTTACAAAACATATTATGCAGGAATGGCCTAATAGTCCGACATTTTCAGTGTTCGATACAATTTGTGGTATTCCAAATTTGCTGGCTTATTGTAAAGAAAATTTTGGAATTGGAAATGCATTGAATAATATATATTCCTTTGCAACACAATGTCAGCATCTTGCTAATGCTATTCAGTCATCGGATTATTTTAATTTAACAGGTTGTAATTCCTCATCAATCACCTCAAGTTATTCCAAGGCAATAAGCTGGAGTTTATATGATGGTGGTCCGGTTAAAAGCTGTAGTGAGGTATTTCCTGTAAACTTTTGCATGAATACGGAAAGTCAGTTTCTTAACATATCCTCTTGTCTTGGAACTGCGGAAACTAATTGCAATGTTATCTCGCGATTTAGTTATGCTGTTGCAAATGCAATGGATTTGACAGCGGAAGTGTTTTTCACTGCTCTTAACGCAACCCTGAACCAATATAATCAGACATTAATAAATTATCAGCATATTCCAGTCAAAATTTTACAATTGTCTCAGGAGTATGAGCAAAAAAACATGGAGCTCAACGCTTTTATTCCCGGTTTAAATTATTCCTGTGCGAGCAAATATTCTGAAAGTTGGATGGTGGCCGATTGCGCGCTTATTGCTAATCAAATATGTGATCGCAATCCAGTCAAGACTATGGATGAAACAGAATCTTCGTTCAACATGAAACATATATTTCTGCTAGTTGGTGTAAGTGCTACTTTCTTGTTATTTTTTGGCACGGCTCTTGCCAGTTTATGGAAAGGTACCACCTGGCTAGAACAAAAAACCAAAGTAGATGAGCTGGATGAAGAGATAGAAGAAATAAAAGAAGTTTTTGAAGCATGTGATTTACTTGATGATGAAGATATTAATGAAATGAAAATTTCTGTAGCCAGTGACAGGTTGAAAAATGCTGTTGTTAATCTTCCAGAAGGTAAACAACTTATAAACAATATGCGACACAGTTTTTTAATGGGGCGTGATGATGCATCATCACCCATTCCAGCTAATTTGCCTAATGAAATAGCCCAGAAAATTTTTCATCATGCGAATTTATTTAAACACTCGATGGATAATCAGATAACAGAAATGCGATTTAGTTTTCTTATGATATGTAAAAATTCAGGCATTTTGGCAAATTTGCCTAATGAGGTGGTATATACAATATTTGTTTATGCTGGCATAGCCTCGAAATTGCCTGCAAGTTTAACTTTTGTTCCTGATTCAATCGATACTAATCGTCATCTCAGAAATAACTGTTTCACTCTTTTGCTAGGTCGTGATGATGAAAATTCCAGCATTCCTGATATCACACCCAAAAATGTTTTCCAGAAAATTTACTCTTATGCTGGTTTATTCAGACAGCAACTTTCTGTAGGAAAATTTGAAGTGATCAGTAATGAAAAATTAGCTAAAGTGGAAATGCAAAAGAAGCAGGAACTAATAGATAGATATCGGATACGCAAATTGTAGTTTATCAGGTATATTGTTTTTGATGACTATATTTCTTATCAGGGAGGATTATATGCAGGAAATTACAGCGAAGGATAAGTTCATTATCAATGAATGGAAACAGCGGCAGCTAAAATATGAAAAAGCGAAACAGGAGCTGACGAAAATATTAGCTAAACACGGCGCCGCTTCACGGGAATTTAATGCTGCGAGAGTGGATTTTGAAATGTTCAAGGAAGAATTTGATAATTTTGAAAAAGAGCATCATAAGATTCTGTCAGAGTATAAATAAAAATCTTTGTCTGATATAAATGTTGTTCCAGGCATTTTTTAGCGCGAAATGCGCTTTATCATGAGGACACAAATGACCACATTAAAGAATAAAACAATTTTAATAACTGGCGCATCCAGTGGTATCGGTGCTGCATGCGCTGCAAAATTTGCAGAGTCAGGCGCGAGATTATTATTGTGTTCGCGACGAATTGAAAAGCTAAATGAATTAGCCGCTCAACTACAATCAAAATACAATATTGAAGTTCATGCATTTCAATTGGATGTGAGCCAGCATATTAAAGTAGTAGAAGCATTGAAATCCTTACCGACGAATTGGAACATTGTTGATGTCCTGATAAATAATGCGGGATTGGCGGCTGGACTGGATACTATACAAGATGCAAGTATTCAGGATTGGGAAGAAATGATAAATACCAATATCAAGGGTCTTTTGTATGTGACAAAAGAAATTTTACCTCAGATGCTGGATAAAAATTCAGGCCATATTATTAATATTGGATCTGTCGCTGGACATTATGTTTATCCTAAGGGAGCAGTGTATTGTGCAACCAAGCATGCAGTTAATGCATTATCTAGCGGATTACGCATGGATTTGTTTGGAACCAGGATCAGAGTGAGTAGTATTGATCCTGGTGCAGTAGAAACAAATTTCAGTCTGGTACGATTTAAGGGTGATGAAAAACGTGCTGCATCTGTATATGAAGGTATGGAACCGCTAACACCAGAGGATGTTGCAGATGCGGTATTATACTGCGCTACTCGTCCTCAGCATGTTAACGTTAGCGAAGTGATTATTATGCCGACTGATCAGGCATCTGCAACGATGGTGTCTCGTAAAAATCAAGCATCAACTTTTATTAATGATTCATTAATCAAAGTTGATGGGAGTAAATAATATGCCAAAATCAAGATAAATGATATTACGATGTACTATGAAATACATGGTGAAGGTGAGCCATTAATCATGATTTCTGGCTTTAGCGCTGACCATCTTATATGGAATGAAGTTATTCCCAGATTAAAAAATAATTATAAGGTTATTGTTTTTGATAATCGTGGCGCAGGACAAACAGATATACCACATAAACCTTATAGTATAGAAGAAATGAGTCATGATACCGCGCAACTATGTCATCAGCTTAATATTAAAAAAGCCCATTTCATTGGAAATTCCATGGGCGGATTTATATTGCAGCACTTGGCATATCAATATCCCGATCTTGTTCAAACCGCAATTATTAGTAATTCAACTACTTCTGTGAAATGCAATTTTCATTTATATGTTGATGCACAATTAGAATTACTAAAAGCAAACGCTCCACGATCTGCCATGATCAAGGCATCTTGCAGTTGGGCGTTTTCATATAAATTTCTAACACGACCTGGAATGCTCGATAATCTAATTGAATTGGGTTTGAATGCTCCTTATCCATTTAGTATTGCGGGTTATGAAGGCCAGTATGCTGCGCTTTGTCAATTTGATTCTACAGATTGGCTACATAAAATTACCACTCCAACCATGGTTGTTAGTGGTAACCAGGATTTAATATTTCCCGAGCCTTTAGTCAAAATACTTGTCAATCATATTCCTCACGCAAAATATTATTCCTTCTGTGATTGTGGGCATTTGCCGTTTATGGAATATCCGGAACAATTTGCTGAAATGGTAAAGGAGTTTATTTCTGGGTATCGAATGAAATTGATCACTAATAATTAATTCCACATATATTGAGAAAACAAGTTCTCAGCCGGAGACTGGGATTTAAGTTGTGTTGACAACCGTTAGAATTAAGTTTGTGTGGTATATTAATTTTTTCCAATAAAATAACCGGAATTTTACTTAATGAAAAAAATCTTGATGGGTTTATTTATTCTATTTTTTACCTGTGGCTTGGCAGCTTGCGCGTCTAATACTCGAAATATGAATACGGGAGTTGGAGCAGCCTCCGGTGCAGCTGTTGCTGCTTTAACTGGCAATCCTATTATTGTATTGGGCGGCGCAGTGGTTGGTGGAACTATTGGATACTCGATGAATAGTACCGATAAAACACAAAAGTAAGCGCATTTTGCATGGGCGATTCTTCCGTCATTTTCTTGGGATGGGAAATCAGAATTTTGGGATGATCCCATGCTTTTACTATCAAGCTTAATTATTAGTCATGCGTTCGTTTTAATTGGGGAGATTGGAGATACTTTCCAGAAAAAACTGGCAAAGGTGCTCAAATTGATCTTATATTAGATCGAGATGACGATTGTATTACATTGTGTGAAATTAAACATACCCTTAAAGAATTTGTAATTACAAAAAAATATTTTGAAGAGATTAAATGCAAACAGGAAATTTATAAACTGCAAACAAGAACCAAAAAGCAAATTCAATGGTGTCTTATTACAAATAATGGCGTTTTAAAAAATCAATATTATAAAAAACTCATTGGACATGTTGTTAAGCTTGATGATTTATTTAAAGATACTAATTAGCAATTGTAATGTGTTGTTCCGCGGGTTATAAAATTTTATAACCCGCGGAACAACACATTACAAGGGCGCACGCTAATTTGAAATTTTATTTCTGATGAGTGATTAAAATGAACGATAATGAACTAATGGAATTTAAATACAATGCAGATGCAATCATCAAAAAATATTTCACATTTTTCACAAATTTAGATTTATGCGGTAACAAAATTGGGAATTCGGATTTTAAGATATGAAATATTTTGAAACATAAATTAAAAAATAGGCAGTTGCAGTTATTGGTTGAATCCAAGCGCGACTTGAAGAAAATAACGCCGGTAAGCAAATTTACCGGTTGGATTACACAAAAAATTACACATGCGGGAACGGCGCCCTTGGATTCAAACAATAAATGTAGCTGCAGTTTCTTAAAATTAAATATATGAATCAATTAACCAACGTTGTTGCATATTAACTCCCCATTTATTTTTTGGATATACTGCAGCGGTCAGAACTACCACCGCTTCGACAGTTATTGGAATTCGATGAACCGCAATTGCCAAAAATGTCGCAATGC
>Ga0206855_10154_pt1 | contig 20941 bp, 25 predicted proteins | sample Alteio_BWOrgCont_51_FD_152637 | JGI IMG/M metagenome (GOLD analysis project Ga0206855, IMG submission 152637) | Enriched cells from forest soil in Barre Woods Harvard Forest LTER site, Petersham, Massachusetts, United States -... | ecosystem: Environmental > Terrestrial > Soil > Temperate forest >...
GTTAAGGCAGAACGCTATCCTCACGTCGAGCAGGACGAAGACGGCATCTGGACCGCACCTGGAGGCGCAAAGATCGCATGGTTCAAAGACCCCGACGGCAACATCTTGAGCGTCGCCCAAATGTAAGGAGTTAGTGCTTCTCTTTTTTTGCAGCCTTTTTGACGAGCTGGCTCAGCGTTGTTTGCGCCAGTTCTTTCTCAAGAGATTTCTGCGCTTCCTTGAAGACCTGGTTCAGTGCCTGGTTTAACTTGCCGCTCGGGCCGGGATGGACGGAAGCCACATGGAAGATGTCGCCCGGATTGAGTGCGCGATAAATATCCGCAAGGGAAATTTCCTTTGCCGGACGCGCAAGACGTGAGCCGCCGCTGGGACCTTTCTGGCTTTCTACCAGTTCCGCCTGCTGCAGCAGCGAAAAGACGCGCCGAATCACGACGGGGTTCGTGTTTAGCTTGCGTGCCACATCCTCCGAGGTCTGCAGTACATCCGGTTCGACAGCGAGCAGAAGCAAGGCGTGGACGCCGGTTGCGAATCGGGTATTGACGGCCATACTGCCACGCTACCATAGGTTTTCGCCAATCCACATCTCAAATTGATCAAATTACGTTTGTAACCGTAACAGATCAAATAGGACTTATTACAGACCTGTTCTAAAGTTAATAACAGATTCTTATACTGTCCCTGGGGTTCCGCATTTGCGCATTCTTTTTGTAGGAGATGTCTTCGGGAGCGCTGGCCGCCGCATCGTGCGCGAACATCTCGGCCAAGTCGTCGAACAGCATGAAGTAGATCTCCTTGTCATCAACGGAGAAAACGCCGCGGGTGGCTTCGGCCTCACACCCGCCATCGCCGATGAGCTATTCAATCTAGGCGCGCATGTCATCACTACCGGGAACCATGTGTGGGACAAGCGCGAGATCATCGAATACATGAAGTCTGTGCCGGAAGACAGCCATGAAAATGCGCGCCGCGTGATCCGTCCCGCCAACTACGTGGCCGGAACACCGGGCCACGGCTTTTATCAAGGGCAACTCCCATCCGGGCAGGAATACGCGGTCATCAATCTGCAGGGCCGCGTCTTCATGGCCTCCAGTGACGATCCATTTCGCACGGCGGACGCGCTGTTGAAGCAGATCACGGCGACAGTGATCCTGGTCGACTTTCACGCAGAGGCAACGTCAGAAAAAGCCGCGCTGGGGTGGTATCTCGATGGTCGCGTCACAGCAGTGCTCGGCACGCATACCCATGTTCCCACAGCGGATAATCGCGTGCTGCCAGGCGGTACTGCCTATCAGACCGACGTCGGCATGAGCGGGCCGTACGATAGCATCATCGGCGTAGAGAAGGAATTGGTACTGCAGCGCTTTCTCACTGGCATGCCCGCGAAATTCGAAGCGGCGAAGGGCGATCCGCGCATGGCCGCTACACTGATCGAGTGCGACGGCGCGACGGGCAGGGCATCGCACATACAACGATTTTTGCTAGGCGAGTAACAAGATTTAAGCGAGGTTCGCATGTCCATCAAGACGCCAGAAGAACTGGAAGGGATGAAGGCCGCAGGCCGTGTCGTTCAGAGAATGCTGGAAGCGATGAAGAATGCCGCTCGCTCCGGCGTAACGACTGCGGAGTTAGATGCTGTCGGTGCGGAGGTTATGCACGGGCATGGAGCGCGCTCAGCTCCTGCACTTGTCTACGGATTTCCCGGCGTGAGCTGCATCAGCGTGAATGACGAAATTGTGCACGGCATTCCAGGCAAGCGGAGACTTCGCGATGGCGACCTTCTCAAGCTCGATGTGACGATCGAGAAAGATGGCTTCATGGCAGACGCCGCCGAGACAATCGTAGTTGGAGATGGATCGCAAATCGGCCAGCGTCTCGCCGACTGCACACGACGCGCATTCAAGCAGGCATTACATGCTGCACGTGCTGGAAATCCCGTGCTTGAAATTGGCCGCGCCGTCGAAGCGGAAGTCCGCAGGAGCGGATTCTTCGTAATTCGTCAGCTGTGCGGTCACGGTATCGGACGCACTATTCATGAGCAGCCAAGCGTCCCGAATTTTGCCGATCCACAGGCTAAGCAGGTTCTGACCGAAGGACTGGTTATCACCATCGAACCGATCATCGCCAGCCAGTCGAGCCGCGCTTTTCTGGCCCGAGACGGCTGGACGATGCGCACAGCGGACCGAGGGCTCGCCGCGCATCATGAACACACGCTGATGATCACAAAGGACGAGCCGCTGATTCTTACTGCCGCGTAGTTATTCTGTCTCTTCGCTAGGTTTCTGTGGTCGAAGCAGCGGGAAGAGAATCACGTCGCGAATCGATCTTGCGCCGGTGAGGATCATGGTCAGCCGGTCAATGCCGATGCCCTCGCCTCCTGTTGGCGGTAATCCGTAGGACAGGGCGCGCACGTAGTCTTCGTCCATCTGATGGGCTTCCTCGTCTCCGTGCGCGCGCTGGGCAATCTGCTGTTCAAAGCGCCTTCGTTGTTCTTCGGGATCGTTCAGCTCGCTGAATGCATTGCCTACTTCGGATCCGCCAATGTAGAACTCAAACCGCTCCACCCAGTCCGGCTCGTCAGGCTTCTGCTTGGATAACGGTGACACGGCAAGAGGGAAGTCGTAGATGATCGTTGGCTGGATAAGGTGATCTTCAGCAACAGTTTCGAAGATTGTGGCAATCGTCTTGCCGCGTGGTTCTCCCGGCTTGTATTCGATGTGGACCTTTGCGGCACGCAGGCGATGCACAAGCGCGATGACAGCCTCATCGCTATCGAAGTCAGCAATCGTTGGCTTTACTCCCGCAGCTTCAGGCCAGAACTCGATGATTGCCTCACGCATGGAATAACGCCGCCACTTCGACAAATCAATCTCGTCACCGTTGAAGTGAGTAATCGCCGTGCCGTTTACTTCATTCGCGACATAAACGATCAGCTCTTCCGTCAACTGCATCAGGTCGTGGTAGTTCGCGTATGCCTGGTAGAACTCAAGCATCGTGAACTCAGGATTGTGCTGCGTCGAAATACCTTCGTTGCGGAAGTTGCGGTTGATCTCATACACGCGATCAATACCGCCGACGACAAGGCGCTTCAGGTAAAGCTCCGGCGCGATGCGCAGGAAGAGATCCATGTCGAGCGTGTTGTGGTGCGTCACGAAGGGCCGCGCCGCAGCGCCGCCGGCGATGGGTTGCATCATCGGCGTCTCCACTTCGACGTAGCCGCGCACGTCGAAGAAATTGCGTACAGCTTTCAGCAGCCGCGCGCGTTTGATGAACACGTCGCGGACATTGATCTCGTCGAGGCCGCCTTCATTCAGCTGCGTATTCATGAAGAGATCGACATAGCGCTGCCGATAGCGCAGTTCTACGTCCGAGAGGCCGTGATATTTTTCCGGCAGCGCCAGCATCGCTTTCGAAAGAAATGTGATTGTCTGCACGTGCACCGTCAACTCACCCGTGCGCGTGCGAAAGAGATAGCCCGTGACGCCGATGTGGTCGCCAAGATCGAGCAGCTTATAGAGATGAAACGCTTCTTCGCCCACATCATCCTTGCGGACGTAAATCTGCAAGCGCTCGCCGTTCTGCTGCAGGTGCGCGAAACCCGCCTTGCCCTGGCCGCGAATCGCCATCAGGCGGCCAGCGATCGAAACCGTGACGCGGTTCGCTTCAAGCTCTTCCGCAGTAGCTTCGCGGTATCTCGCCCAGATGTCGGCGACAGCATGGGAAGCGATGTACTGGTTCGGGTAGGCCTGCTGTCCAAGAGCGGTGATCTGGTTCAGCTTCTCCTTGCGAAGAGCGAAAAGGTTCCGCTCGAACTCGGATTCAAACACGTCTGTGCCTCAACTTGCTGCAATTTGAAATAGGTAAATGCCAGTATAGCGAGTCAGCGAGTCAGCACGCCTGACGGCATAAGCAAGTCAGCAACTCTGCTGGCTCGCTTACTGGCTGACCCGCTGACTCGTTGAAGTGGTATAACAAGCTTCGGACCCATGGCCTTCAATAACCCGCCTCCGAGAAAGAACGACGCAAAACCCGACGATGGCGGACTGGCCTCGCTGATACGCGCCGAGAAGCTGACGCAGATCGCGTTTGTTCTTCCCGTCTCCGTCTTTGTAGGCTGGATTCTCGGCGCGGGGCTCGACAAGTGGCTGCACCAGCATTGGATGTATCTGGTCGGCATCATTCTGGGTTCCGTAGCCGGCTTCGTTCAAATCTTCCGATTGGTTGCCGCATCAGGAAAAGATATCAAGTGACAGAGAGCGGTCTTCCGATATTCGATTTCACCGACGCTGATTTGAAGGCCGCTCTTCGCCGGGCCTTTAAAACGACGGCGATCATCGGCATCGTGCTTGCCGTCGTTCTCGCATTCGTTTATGGCTGGCAGACAGGCGCGCTGCTTTTCGCTGGAACCGTCATCTCCGCGACCGGCTTGTGGGAGTGGCAGCGCCTCGTAGCCTTCATCAACGCCCGGCTAGACAATCAAAAGGCGGCTGGGGCAGGACGCGTGCTAAGCACCTTTTTCCTGCGCCTCCTGCTCGCCGGAGGCATTCTTTATGTTAGTCTAAAGTGTTTCCATGGATCGGTTTACGCGCTGGTGGCGGGGTTGGCACTAGGCATTTTTGCCCTGACTGTTGAAGCCGTGCGCATGATACGCTCCTGATGGACATCCGCAGCAAGATACCCCACAGGGATTGAGACGTTTAGGAAGTCATGCACAGCCTAGTTCACGCACTCACCGGTCTGCTCAATCAGCTCTTCGGCGCATCCATCACCGCGCTGCTCAATAAGCTCAACATCTATCCTGTGCACCCGGCGGCTCCCATTGGTGACGCATTGACGCTTGAGCTGGTGGTGGCACTGCTGCTTGTCCTGTTCTTCATCGTTGTGCGGGCATCGTTGAGCGTTGAGAAGCCAGGCAGCATGCAGCATTTGGCTGAGATGGTGTATGACTTCGTTGACGGGCAGGCGCAGTCGGTCATGGGGCATGACGGCTACCAGTCGCACCTTCCATTCGTGACCACGATTTTGCTCTTCGTGCTGATTTGCAACGTGATAGGCCTGTTGCCGGGGGTTGAGACGCCGACGGCGAGCCCCATTGTTCCCCTCGGTATCGCCATCGTCACATTCATTTACTACAACTACCACGGCGTGCGCACACAGGGTCCGATCGGCTATTTGAAGCATTTCATGGGCCCTATCTGGTGGATCGCGCCGCTGATGTTCCCGATCGAGATCATCTCCAACCTGGCGCGCGTCATGTCGCTGACAGTTCGTCTCTACGCCAACATGTTCGCTAGCGATCTGTTGACACTGGTCTTCTTTTCGCTGATTCCGATCGCCGTTCCGGTGATCTTCCTCGGACTCCATCTCGGCGTCGCGGTGATCCAGGCATATGTCTTCATGCTGCTCGCGATGATTTACCTCGGCGAAGCGACGGCGCAGGAAGGGCATTGATCTAGAGTTTCGCGTCCGGAGTTCTGCTTCCACTTCGGCACCGCGGCCGTGAGCGTGAGGGGGCCAGCACGGTGAGCCTCAACCACCCACTGACGGCACATTTTGAAGGAAGCAAGGAGAAATACAATGCGCAAACTGCAATATGTCTTCATGACGCTGGCCGTCCTCTGCATGGCATCGCCCGCGTTCGCTCAATCCACCGGCGGCTCTGCTCCCAGCTGGGTTCCCATCGGCGCCGGCATCGGCATGGCCATCGCTTCCGGCCTTTGCGGCCTCGGACAGGGTCGCGTTGCCGGCTCAGCCGCCGAGGCCATGGCCCGCAACCCGGGAGCACGCGCCGGCATCCAGCTCGTGCTGGTTCTCGGTCTGGCCTTCATTGAGTCGCTGGCTCTTTTCACCCTGCTTATCATCTTCGCCAAGGTGAGTTAATCGCGGTTTGCCGTTTGAAGTAAAGAAGGCCTCCGGTTCGCCGGAGGCCATTTCTTTTCACAGACCCTCCAATCGTTCCGCCGGTCACTGCGATTCATCCGCGCGACTCCGCATCGCACAAGAAACATTTGCATCACATAAGATATAAGGCGCACTTCACCTCATCTCAGTTGCACACATGAAAGGACGAAAGATGGCAGCAGCTCAGCAGAAGACAGGCGTATCGCTCGAAGATGCGCGTGGCGTTATTGCCGCAGCGGAAAAGAAAGCGCAGGAGATTGGGCAGCCCATGAACATCGCTGTGGCCGATCAAGGCGCGAACCTAGTTGCTTTTATTCGGATGGAAGGCGCATGGCTCGGCAGTATCGACATTGCACAGAAGAAAGCCTTCACCTCTCGCGCCTTCGACATTGCCACCAAAGACCTGGCGCCGCATGCGCAGAGCGGCAGCCAGTTCTTCGGCATCCACGCATCCAATGATGGAAAGGTCATGATTTTCGCCGGAGGCATCCCGTTGAAGAGTGGCGACAAAGTCGTTGGGGCCATTGGCGTAAGCGGCGGCTCAGGCGAGCAGGACCACGCAGTTGCAGAAGCGGGCGCCGCAGCATTCTAAACCGCAAACAATCGCATCGCACCCGTCGTAAACCAGCCACACATTCACCGTAGTATCACGGAGGAACCATGGCCACGAATCGTGGTGTTGTCTACATGGGCCCTGGCAAGGTTGAGGTCCAATCCATTGCTTATCCAAAAATGCAGACCCCTCAGGGCCGCTCCATCGAACACGGAGCAATTCTGAAGATTGTCTCAACCAACATCTGCGGCTCCGATCAGCACATGGTGCGGGGCCGCACTACCGCGCCCAAGGGCTTGACTCTCGGGCACGAAATCACCGGCGAGGTCATCGAAAAAGGTAAGGACGTTGAGTTCATCAACGTCGGTGATCTCGTCTCCGTGCCGTTCAACATTGCCTGCGGACGCTGTCGCGCTTGCCGCGAACGTAACACCGGCGTTTGTCTCAATGTGAACCCGCAGCAGCCCGGCGGCGCATACGGCTATGTCGACATGGGCGGATGGGTAGGAGGTCAGGCGCAGTATGTGCTCGTTCCTTATGCCGATTTCAACCTGCTCAAATTTCCCGACAAGGATCAGGCAATGTCGAAGATCACGGACCTCACCATGCTCTCCGACATTCTGCCCACCGGCTTCCACGGCGCGAAGACCGCTGGAGTCGAGGTTGGCTCGATCGTTTACATAGCCGGAGCCGGCCCGGTCGGGTTGGCGGCTGCGGCTGCGGCCTCCATTCTGGGCGCGGCGGTGATCATCGTTGGCGACAAGATTGCTGAGCGCCTGGCCCACGCGAAGAAGATGGGATACGAGACGATCGATATCAGCAAGCACAACAGTCTACCCGAACAAATTGAACAGATCGTTGGTGTTCCTGAAGTCGACGCGGCGATCGACGCTGTGGGCTTTGAAGCCAGCGCTCACGGCAACCCGCATGAAGCCGCGCCCGCCAGCGTGCTGAATCAATTGATGGACATTACCTTTGTCGCCGGCGGTATCGGCATTCCGGGCCTTTATGTGGTCGAAGATCCCGGCGCGCCGAACGAAGAGGCGAAGAAGGGAATTCTCAAAATCCGCTTCGGCAAAGGATGGGCTAAATCGCTGCACTTCCACACCGGACAGGCTCCAGTGCTGCAGTACAATCGCCAGCTGATGCAGGCGATCCTGCATGACCGTCTGCCGATTGCGAAGATCGTGAACGCAACCGTCATCAGTCTCGATGATGCTCCCCAGGGTTATGCCGACTTCGACAAAGGCGCAGCGAAGAAATATGTGCTCAACCCGAACGGCTATCTCGGCAAAACTGCGTAATCCATAGTGAAATGAGAAAGGCCTCCGGCAAGTCGGAGGCCTTTTTTCATGAACGCTACAGCTATCGTCCGAGAGCAAAATCAGCTCTGCACCCGCGATCTACCCAGATGCCTCGCTGATCGAATCCCCAGCTATACCCGCTGCGGCATGGAGCATCTCTTCGCTGCCGGACCAGGCGCACTCCGTTACGTGTATTGGCCGGGCAAAAATTCCGTCCGCCATTATTAGACGAGCAAGTGATGACGGCACCGGGAGGCGGCGGTGGCGGATAACCCGGCTTTCCCGGTGGGTAGCCCGGACCGGGTGTATACAAGACCCTCACAATAAAATCAGCCCGGCATCCTCGATCGACCCAGATGCCGCGCCGGTCATAGCCCCAGCTATACCCTTGTTTGCAGGTGAGCCGCTTCTCTGATTCACCATGCGCACACCATATCGCGTATCGGCCGCGCAGTAATGCCGGTTGCCGTCGTCGGAGGCGCACGTAAGCCGCGGGCCGTCTCGATACGTCGTGCCACTCTGCGCAGAAAGATGCGATGAGCCCAGTACGATAAAACCGGCTGCAAAGAGAACGAGCTTGAATCTCCTCAACATTTCTCCTCCCAATCGATACGCTCCACGTGAACCAATATACGTTGTGCGCACATGACTCATTATTCGTTGCGGCGAACCAAAAAATACACGAAATCAAGTTGTAACCGAATCCTCAGAGCCGGATCAAACAAATTGTGATTGTCCTACAGCACGCGTTGAATAAAATCGCGGCCTTGCAATCGCTGCTTTATCTGCTACCGTCCTAATCGGAAGGCAATGAATCCGTTGACACAAGAATCTATAGAGACCCTGCCGGAAAAGAAGCGTCGCTTCCGCTGGCTCGGATGGTCCAGCTTCGTCTTCGCCTTTCTGCAAAGTGCTTGCGCGTTTGTTGTCGCGACGAGCGGCATCCGCGTGCTCATCGGCCTCAGTTCGCTCGCCGCCGCTGCTGGTACGGATGCGCCAGCGAAGGGTTATCATCAGGATGCCATCCGCATTCCCATGATGCTCTTTGCACTCGCTGGCACATTGATCAATCTCTACGCTCTGTGGAGAGTGCGCAGCTTGCGCAGGCGGCCAGCTTCGCAGTGGCGCGTGCAGCCTATCACACCAAAGCAGAAGCGATCGGAGTGGTTGCAATTTGGGCTGTCGATACTGACTTTGATTCTGCTGGCAGCAGAATGGTGGGCGCACTCCATGCTGCACCACCCTCCACGTTAAACTTAAGCTTGTTCTGGAGATTCCGTCGCCAACACCAGATCCAGCCGCGCATGCAGGCGCTTGCTGAAGTCAACCGGCAGCTCAAAGACGCGATCATCGGCCATGAGAATGATGACATTCCGCGTCGAATCGAGCACCGCCGAGCAGATTTCGCAGTGGGCAAGGTGCTTCTCTACATCGGCGCGCACGGAGGGATCGAGCGTTCCATCGATGTAGTCGGAGATGCGGTCCCATACATGTCTGCAATTCAGAACCACGGTAACCTCCTCAGCATCCCACTTTTTGCTTTGCCTTTCCACTCAATACGAAGCAGCGGTGCCAGTCTCTTTTGCAGAAGCAGGCGCCCGCGGTGTAGACGAACCTTGACCAGCGAAATGGAAATCCCCAGTGCCTCGGCGGTTTCATTCACGCTCAGCTCTTCCATGTCGCGCAGGATGACAACCTGGCGAAAGGCATCCGGCAATTCGGCGACAGCTTGCCGCATCAACGCGCGTATTTCCTGCCGTTCCAGCGCCTCGGATGGAACTTCGCGCCAGTCGGTCAGGGCAGCCGGCGTGTAATCACCTTCCTCACTCGTGTGATTGTCGAGCGAATCGAAGGTTGCGCGCTTTTCATCGCGCAAGCGCGTGCGAGCCTCATTCAGCGTGATTGCAATGAGCCATGTGCTGAATTTCGCATCGCCGCGAAAGCTGGCCAGTTTGCGATAAGCCCGCAGAATGGCCTCTTGCGCCGCATCTTCCGCCTCAGCCTCGTTTTTTACCAGAGAGAGCGCGGTGAGATACACTTGCCGCTCATACGGACGGATTAGGTCGTGAAACTTCTCGCGCTCTCCGGCAAGAATGGCAGCGATGAGCGCCGCTTCGCGCTCCTGCCGCACTCCCGCTGCAGCCTGAGGTGCGGTCATAACTATCGCTTGCGCCGATGGGTAAAGAAGTAATCGAGAGAGAAGAATCCGGCGCCGAAGATGAAAATGATGAGCGACGCAAACATAAAGGTGAATGGATCGGCAATATAGAATTTGCCGGGATCGCTCAGAATCGACGCCAGCGCTTGGCGATCAGATGTGATGTAGGCGACGAGCATGTTACACGCAAGCAGAAAACCTGTAAGCCTGGAGGCGAGACCAACGATCAGCAGAATACCGCCGAAAAATTCAAGCGAAGCAACAGCGGGCGCCGTCAGCCCAGGGGCAGGAATACCGAGGCTCGCGAAAAACTCCTGCACGTGCGACAGATGATGCAGCTTACCCCAACCCGTCTGCGTGAACTGCCATCCCCAGTAAAGCCGTACCAGCAGTAGAAATGGAGAATCCAGCCGTGCGGCGTAATGCTTGAAGATGCAGTAGTAACCGCTGATCCTTCTTAGGAACATAGGCCTATTGTTTGTGGAAATAGACACTGGTTGCGTGCTCATAAGAATGCATGCCTTTCGTTATCTGGTAAACAAGCCCAGCGAAGACCACGTTTGAAACACCGCCTGAAGAAACGGGGCGCGTTCGTCTCCAGGAATCGAGCTGTCTTCAAAGGCCACATCGATAGCCTTGCCGATGGGCTCGCCCGCCATCAGCGCTGACAAGAGCCGGTAGTCTTCGCGACTGAGCCGCTTGTAGTACACCGAATTCTCATGACGATGCACTGCAAGATAAATCTCTTCCGGTTCCATTGCCGCGACGTGGCGCGCCTTCTTCCGCTTGCGCGCAACGCTGGCATTGTTGCTGCTCGCGTCGCTGCTCCCGCTCTCACTGCGTAGCTCGATGATCAGATCGTCTACCGGATACCGCAGGTTCAGCACGCGTAGATAGGGCTGCAGATGCAACTGTGAGCCGTCATGGATTTCGGCAAGATCGTCCGCATCGATCAAAGGCTCCGCAGCGGAATCGAATGCTTCAATGTGCGCCCACTCGATGCGAACCATGTCGAGCGCAAGCTCCGCGCGCGGCTCAATGGAATCACGATGCGTCAGCAGCCAATTTTCGAGCTGCGATCCTAGATTGCGCAGCGAGAACGACCGTGACGGGAAGTCTGTGAGATAAGCGCGTGTCAGTGAGTCGAACTTTTTGCGGCCGATCACCGCCATCAATCCTGGGAAATCTTCCTCGAAAGAAGAGTACAGCCGGAACCAGTACTGGCGGTTGTAAATCTCCAGTCGCTCGAATGAGGAAAGCCTGTCATTCGGCTTAATGAGAGCATCGGCCTCGCTCTTGTTGGAGGTGCCATCCTTCCGCTTGCGCAGCATCGTTTCCTGTTGCGTCAGCGGATGCATGATCGCGGCAGCAACGCGGCGCTGTATCTCCAGTAGCTCGCTCATCGCGATGCCTCTGCCAGTTCCGGCGTAGCCGGTTTAGCCGCAGCCTGCAGAAACCTGTTCGCCTTCAGCGCTTCAGCATGTACTTCTTCAAATGAAGGGATGTTGTCGTCCCATTCCAGCAGCGTTGCCGTCGGCCCGGCGCGCTCAATGGTCCGCGCGTACAACTGCCACACCGGCTCCAGCACCGGATGATCATGCGTATCGAGAATGTACTTCTCAAACTTCGAGTGGCCGGCGATGTGAATCTGCGCAATGCGATCAGCTGGCACAGCATTCACATATGTGAACGGATCGAAGCTGTGGTTCTGTGACGAAACGTAAATATTATTCACGTCGAGCAGGATGCCGCAGTCCGCGCTCTCTACGACTTCATTCAGAAATTCCCACTCCGCCATCTCGGAGACGTGGTACTCGGCATAACTCGAAACATTTTCGACGACGACTGGAATCTCAAGATAATCCTGAACATGCCTGATCCGCTCCGCCGTCAGTTTCACCGCTTCCCATGTATAGGGCATCGGCAGCAGGTCATGTGTGTAGCGCCCGTCCACAGAGCCCCAGCAGAGATGATCGCTCAACCACGGTGTCTTGGTCCGCTTCACTAATTGCTTTAATCGCTTCAGATGCTCAGGGTCAGGCGCGGTGACTGAGCCGAAGTACATCGACACTCCGTGCTGCACCACGTTGTACTGTTCGAGAATCTGGTCGAGCACTTCGAGCGGTCGCCCGCCATCGACCATGTAGTTTTCCGAGATGATCTCAAACCAGTCCACCACCGGCTTCTTGCCGAGAATGTGCCGATAGTGCGGAATGCGCAGTCCGATCCCAACACCGTATTCGGTAAAGCCGTTAAAGCGATTCGCAGGCACTTCTTACTCCCAAAAAATGCAGAACACAAAAACACAGCGGGCCGCAGCAGCGCGGCCCGCCGCTGTCCCGAGCCTAGTGAGGCTTTGAACCGTCAGTTGCGCAGCCGCCTTTGCCTTTGCAGCTGTTCTTGCCTTTGCAGCCGTTATCGCTGCCCTTGCAACCACCCTGCCCCTTGCAATCGTTCTTGCCTTTACACGAATGCTTGCTCGTGTCCTGATCCAATGCGCTCTTGGCAAACGACGCTTTGCCCACCTTCACCACAGGCGTGGTGCTGGTTGACGAGGCCGCTGCCTGCACGGTTGCGGCACCGCCGAGCAAGCCAGAAACTGCCGCGGCAACCATCAAGGTCTTCATTGAGTGCTTCATACGTTGTCATTCCTCCATGGATTTGCAAGCCTAAGACCAGGCAATTGTGGACGCCGGTGGGAGACCTGCTGCCCATAAGAATATGGGACGTTGAAAAGGTTACAGCATTTAACCGGAAAAAGATGTAACACGTTGTAAAATCGCGAGCTCTACTGGATTCATGACCACCGCAGGACTTTATCTATAGGATGAACAAGCATGAGCGAAACCAAAGCGCAGTCCTACGCAAACCACAAGCGGAGACATCTTCCATTTCACTTTTTCGTGATTCCAGTCCTCATCACGAATGCGATTCTGGCTCTCGTGTATCTCGTGCGGCATCCAGGTTTGGCGGCCGCGTGGATGGTCATTCTCTCAATCGCGCTGCTGGTGCTTGCGTTTCTTACGCGCATCAATCCGCTAAAAGTGCAGGACCGGCTCATTCGCATGGAGGAGCGGCTGCGGCTGGCAGCGCTTCTTTCGGAGCCGCTGCGATCGCGTATCGCCGATTTGACGGAGCAACAACTCGTCGCGCTGAGGTTTGCATCCGACGCAGAAATCCCCCAACTCGTCGAAGAAACTCTGAGTGGCAACTTAAGCTCAAAGGATATTAAGAAGAAGATTCAAAACTGGCGGCCGGACCACCTCCGCGTATGACGGGATGCGGTCTAACTTTGCTTCGCGTCCAGTTCGGCCCAGCGGGTATAGAGCGTATCTACGGCGGACTTTGCCTCTTCCGCTTCCGCAAGCGCTGCCTGCAACCGGAAGGCATCCACGACTACAGCCGGATCTTCCAGCACTGCCTGCCTTTGTTGCAGCGTCTCTTCCGCAGCAGCAATGCGGTCTTCGATCTCGGCCCATTCGCGTGCCTCAAGGTAAGACAATTTCTTTTTTGATGACGTCGAAACAGGTTTGATGGTCTGCTGTGCACTCTGTTGCCTAGGCTGTTTGCGTTCAGCCAGCCACGACTCCCACTGCAGATAATCGGCAAAGCGCTCCGCGCCGCCCATGCCGTCGAGGCCAAGCACAACATTCGAGAGTCGATCGAGCATATAGCGATCGTGCGTTACCAGCACCAGCGCGCCAGGATACTCAAGCAGGCTCTCTTCCAGAATTTCGAGTGTGGCGATATCAAGATCGTTCGTCGGTTCGTCCAGCAATAGAAGATCCGCGGGTTGCAGCATCAGATTTGCAATCAACACACGCGCCTTCTCGCCACCGGAAAGCCGCGAGAGCGGTTGGTTCAACTGCTCGCCAGTAAACAAAAAACGAGCAGCCCACGAAGCAACATGAATGACCCGGTCCTGATAAATAACCGAATCGCTCTCTGGAGCAAGCGCGCGGCGCAGGGTCAGCGACTCATCCATCTGCCGGTTTTGTTCGAAGTAAACCACCTTCAACGCATTGGCACGCTGAATCGATCCCGCATCCAGTTCAATTTCGCCACTGAGTAGACGAAGAAGGGTGGTCTTACCGCTGCCGTTTGGACCGACAAGCCCAACCCGCATGCCTGCAGTGATCGCAAAAGTCAGTCCGTTGAACAGCTTCTTATCGCCAGCCGAGTAATCGAGGTCCTCCAGCGCAACCAGCCGTTTTGTCTGGCGGTCAGTCGCGCTGAAGTCAATCCCCGCCGAGCGCGTCTGCAAACGTCCGCCAATGTCCGCCAGTTCGTCGATCAGTTCATAAGCGCGGTCGATGCGCGCCTTTGATTTCGTCGTGCGAGCCTTCGGGCCGCGCCGCAGCCACTCCTTTTCGATGCGTACGCGATTTTCAAGAGCCTCCTGCCGACGCGACTGCGCCCCAAGAAACTCCTGCTTCATCTCCAGAAACTGGCTGTAGTTGCCCTTTACGCGCAACAGGCCGCCGGGATATGCGCGATTCAGCTCCGCCATCTGGGTGGAGACATTTTCCAGGAAATAGCGATCGTGGCTGATCACAACACAGGCAAACGGAGATGACGCAAGCACGCCTTCCAGCCATTCGACTCCAGCAAGGTCCAGATGGTTCGTCGGCTCGTCCAGCAGCAGCACATCCGGTTTCTGCACAAGCGCTTCAACGATTGCCAGCCGTTTCCGCCAGCCTCCGGAAAATGTAACCGCGTCTGTTTCGAAATCGACAAACCCTGCACGGCCCAGCGTCTCGCGGAGACGTGCTTCCCACTCTGCTTCCGGAACGCCGGTACGCTTCAGGGCAATCTCGATAACAGAACGGACTGTCAGCCCTGGAGCAAACTCCGAATCCTGCGCAACATAGCTGAAGCGCGTCAGTTTGCGCGCAGCCACTTCACCGGAATCCGGCTCTATCTCTCCAGCGAGAATCTTCAGCAACGTCGATTTTCCGGAGCCATTCGGTCCGATCAGACCGATGCGATCGCCATCATCCACCGTGAACGAAATGTCGCGGAAGAGTGAAGTCGCGCCGAAGGCCTTCGAAATCGATTGTGCGTTCAGTATGAGCAAAGGAAGACCATAAACCAAGCGCGGGCCTAAGCCCGCGCATTTGATGCCGAATCCGACAAGCGTTTACTTCGCCGCGGCGGTTGCTGCAACGTACTCTTCGTACGGCCCTTTGAAGTCGTCAATCGTGCCGTTTTCAAAGTGCCAGATGCGCGTGCCGACTTCCTCAATCAAATCCTGATCATGCGTCACCAGCAGCACCGTGCCTTCATAGCGCTGCAGAGCAATGTTCAACGCGTTGATCGATTCCAGATCAAGGTGGTTCGTCGGCTCGTCGAAGATCAGAATGTTCGGCTTTTGCAGCATCAGTTTGCAGAAGAGCAGGCGTGCTGCTTCGCCACCCGAAAGCGCCGCGGTCGGCTTCAATCCTTCTTCGCCGCGAAAGAGCATCTGCCCCAGAATGCCGCGAATATCTTCGGTCGTGGCCTTTGGATCGAACTGGTGCAGCCATTCATTCACGGTCCTGCCGTGCTCGATCACGCCAGCGTGGTCCTGCGGAAAGTAGCCAATCTGAGCCTCGTGTCCCCATTTCACATCCCCCGCGTCGAGATCGAAATCCTTCTCGGCAAGATCAGGATCGCTCGCCAGCAGCGCCTTCAGCATCGTCGTCTTGCCCTGGCCGTTGCGCCCGATCAGACAGACCTTCTCGCCGCGCATGATGGAGCCGGCAAAGCCATCGATCACAACTTGACTGCTATACGTCTTGCGCACGCCCTCAAACTCCAGCGTGTGCTTGCCCGAAGGGCGCATCTGATCGAAGCGAATATAAGGGCGTTGAATGTTCGACCGCGCCAGTTCGTTCGTCTGCAACCGCTCGACTTCCTTCTTGCGGCTCGTCACCTGGCTCGAACGCGTACCGGCAGAGAAGCGCGCGATAAACTCATTCAGCTGCGCAATCTTCTTCTCGCGTTGCTCGTTCTGCGCCTCGAGGCGCGAGCGCACCTGCGTCTTGGCCACCACCATATCGTCGTAGCCGCCGGTGTAGGTGATGATCGTCTGGTAATCGATGTCCGCCGTATGCGTGCACACGCTGTTCAGAAAATGCCGGTCGTGCGAAATCGTGATCAGCGTGCCTTCAAAGCGCACGAGAAAATCCTGCAGCCAGTGGATCGAATCAAGATCGAGGGAGTTGGTCGGTTCGTCCAGCAACAGGGCTTGCGGGTGACCGAAAAGCGCCTGCGCCAGCAGCACGCGCACCTTCTGGCCGCCCTGCAGCTCGCTCATCTTGCGCTCGTGCAGCTCATCCGAAATATCCAGACCCTGCAGCAGAATCGCAGCATCGCTTTCAGCGGTATAGCCATCTTCTTCGCCGACAATACCCTCAAGCTCGCCCAGGCGCATGCCGTCGTCATCTGTCAACTCGGCCTTCGAGTAGATGGCATCGCGCTCTTCCATCGCTGCCCACAATGCCTTGTTGCCCATAATGACCGTATCGATCACGCGGTAGGCATCGAAGGCATACTGGTCCTGGCGAAGCACGCCGAGCTTTTTCGGGCGAACGACCGTGCCCTTCTGGGCATCGATCTCACTGGTGAGAATTTTCATGAAGGTTGATTTGCCCGCGCCATTCGGCCCGGTCAGACCATAGCGACGGCCTGAAGTGAACGTGGTGCTCACGTCCTCAAACAGAATCTTCGACCCGTACCGCATGCTTACATTGCTGACTGAAATCATTGTTTCTACCTGTTCATCACCGCCGGGCAGGGAACTCGCGCCCGCCGCAGCGGTGGTAATGAGTAATTATGTCCGTTACAAATTACAGACGAATGAATGTCGTATCAGGAGGGGGCCGCACCCGTGCAGACCTCAAATCCCACGCGCAATAAGGACTTGGCCTCGCTATTCAGTTTACTAGAAAAAATGCGAAATCAATACGTTGGTCCCCAGTGCAGCAACGTAGGCCAGCACGCTCATGTAAGCGAACTGCAACGCAGGCCACTTCCAGCTGTTCGTCTCGCGCTTCACAATCGCCAGCGTCGAAGTGCATTGCATTGCAAACGCAAAGAAGACGACCAAAGCCATCGCGCCGCCCAACGTAAGATCGTGCCGCATTGCCGCCTGCAGGCTTAGCGCTTGCGTCGCCGGATCGGCGCCGTACAGCGTGCCCAGTGTGCCGACGATCACTTCGCGCGCCACAACCGAGCTGAGCAGCCCAATGCCAATCTTCCAGTTGAAACCAAGAGGCTTGATGACCGGCTCAATCCACTGGCCCACATGTCCAATGATGCTCTGCGGCAAGTCCGCATGGAAGGGAATATGACTCAGAGCCCAAAGCACCATCGTCACGCAAAGAATCACGGTGCCCGCCTGCTTCACAAATACCTTGCCGCGATCGATGAGGCGCAGCCCCAGCGACCGCACCGTCGGCACACGATATTGCGGCAGCTCCAGAATGAACGGAGCCGACGACGCCTTGAGAATCGACGACTTCAGCAGTCGCGCCGTCGCCAGCGCCGCAAGGAAGCCGAGCACGTACAGGCTGAGCATGACAGCGGCCTGCAATCCAAAGAAATCGCCCAGCAGAGGCTTGTTCGGAATAAAGGCAGCGATCATCAGCATGTAGATGGGCAGTCTCGCCGAGCACGTCATGAACGGCGTAACCAGAATCGTCGCAAAGCGGTCGCGCTTGTTCTCAATCGTGCGCGTGGCCATGATCGCCGGAACTGCGCACGCATACGCGGAGAGTAACGGGATAAACGCCTTGCCATTCAAGCCGATGGCGCGCATCACGCGGTCTGCAATCAGTGCAGCACGGGCAAGATAACCCGAATCCTCAAGAATGCCGACGAACAGGAAGAGTAAAAGTATCTGCGGCAGAAAAACGAGAACCGCCGAAACCCCCTTCCAGATGCCTTCAATCAGCAGCGATTCCAGCCATCCGTGGCCGAGCAAAAGCCCGGCTCTATTGCCCGCGTCGGTGAGTAATGTCTGAAATGCATTACTGATTGGAAGGCCAACGGAAAACACGACCTGGAAGATGCCAAAAACGACAATCAGAAAGAGCAGTGGCCCGGTTACACGTCCCAGCAGAATCGAATCGAGCTTGCGCGTCCACTCGGAAGAGATCGGCGCCTTATATTTCGTCCGCGTGCTGATACCGGTAGCCCATTGCCTGTAGGACCGCGGGTTGCCTACAACCGGCAACTCCAGGCGTGGCGCTAGCGAGACTGGCTCGCTTCTCTTATCCAGAAAGTGCTTGATTGCGTCCAGCCCCGTGCCGCGCGCCGCGCTGATCTTCGCAACCGGAACGCCCAGTTCGCGCGCCAAGGCCAATGTATCTACCTCGCCGCCACGCGTCTCCATCAGGTCGCTCATGTTCAGCAGAACGAGTGTCGGCAGGCCCAAGGCAAGAATTGGCGCGGCCAGCATCAGCTGCCGCTGCAGTTGCATGGAATCGAGAACGAGCAGCACGGCATCGGGAACAGGCGCGCCGGGCATCTTGCCGTGCAGAACTTCGACGGCCACGCGGGCATCTTCAGAGTGCGTATTGAAGCTGTAAATTCCCGGCAGGTCGATGAGCGTCAGGTGACCGCGGTCGATTCCATTCAGTTTGCCGTAATGTTGCTCAACTGTAACACCGGGGTAGTTGGCAACTTTCTGTCGCAGCCCGGTCAGGCGATTGAAGAGCGTCGATTTGCCGGAGTTCGGCGGACCAACCAGCGCGACAGTCTGAATCTTTCCCGCGACGCGCTGTACCGGTGCAATCTCAATCGTCGCTGTCGTGCAGCAGTCGCTCATCGTGACCCTTCTTCAGATTCACGCACGGAAATCCACCGTGCCGTTTCCCGCCGCAGTGCCACTTCCATCCCATCGACCGCGTACACCGTCGGGTCCCCCGTCGGCGCGCGGCGGACAGCGCGAACAAGAGCCTCAGGCATAAATCCCATATGCATCAGATGGTGCTGAATCTCATCTGGTAGCAGCAAACCTTCGACCACGGCGGAATGCCCGATTCTTAACTCACTCAATGCCATCAAAACTTGCACGCTTCCGGCGGCAAAGCCTTGCATCCACAAGGCGCTTCGCCCGAGAGACTGATTCAAACCCTGATTTATTCATCATATCGCAAACTGCGACCTGTTTAATCCTATTTACAATTATGGCTCTATAATATTGCTCAGGAACTACACCGGAAATCGCCTTCGCATCGCCGGATGATCATGACATCTCAGGAATTCCGCAACTCATTAAGGGATGACGAGCCGTCCGCAGGCCTCTCGGCGCTGTTGCGTGCCTTATGGTGGGACGCAAAGGGAAATTGGTGCCGCGCCCATGAAATTGCCCAGGAGATTGAATCGCCGAACGCCGCCTGGGTCCACGCTTATCTCCATCGCAAGGAAGGAGATGCCCCGAATGCTGCGTATTGGTATGGTCAGGCAGCGAAGCCGCCTTGCAAAGCAGAGGTCGAAGGCGAATGGCTTGAAATTGCCGACCATCTGCTTGCGCTTGAATTTCATGGTTAAATCGACATCAATCGAGCTACAATGAGGGACGCCATTCCCCGCCAACAAACTAATGAGTGAAAATGTGTTGGACAACACGGACAGCACTGTCCTCGAAACGGGAGAGGGGCAGAGCTTTTGGCTCATGGGCGACTTCTACGCCATCAAGACCACGGCCGAGCAGACGGGTGGCGCCTATTCCGTGACCGAGATTGAATCCTTCCCCGGCAACGGCCCTCCTCCACACATTCACCAGAAAGAAGACGAGTGTCTTTACATCGTTGAAGGTGCGTTTTCTGTAATCTTAGGAGGCCGCGCGTACGACGTCGCGGATGGCGACTTCGTACGAATTCCCAAGGGCACGCCCCATGCCTATAAGAACGTCGGGGCGATCCCCGGAAAGATACTGGTCATTCTTTCCCCGGGCGGTTTTGAGCGGATGTGGGCGGAACTTGGCGAGCCGGGTTCACTGAAACAGCGGCCACGGCACGAAGACCCCTCCATCCTCAATCGGCTGCTCGCGCTCGCACCCGGATACGGCCTCGAGATCTGCTCATAGAACACCCAGCGAGCAGCCTGTCCATTTCCGCACACTCCAATTCATTTCCGGACAGCGATCGCCTTACCAAAATGCCAGTAAGCATCTGTTCTCTAAAGATTTAGTAGCTCATCCTTTGGCAGTCCAACTGCTAATACATCGCATCAGGGGTGTGCCCGCATGTTCCTGAACGATCTCCGCTTCGCATTCCGCCAGTTTTACAAAAACCCCGGATACGCCTTCGCTGTGATCCTGACCCTGGCCCTCGGCATCGGCGTCAATACGGCCGTCTTCAGCATGGTCGACGGATTCATGCTGCGCCGCCTGCCTTACCCCGAGCCGGAACGCCTTGCCGCCCTGGTCGTCCACAAGCAAGGCGTAGGCCAGCGCAGCGGCAAGCCGTTTACCGATGACGACGACAGCTTTGATGGAGCGACCTGGCAGTTGCTCAAGAACAACGTCAACGGCGTCACCTTTGCCTCGTACGGCATCAGCAATGGGGTCAACCTGAAAGCCGGCGCAGACGCGGGCGGCGCAGTGCGCTACGTTCACAACACGCGCGTCTCAGCGCACTACTTTGATGTCCTGGGCATTCCACTCTATCTTGGCCGCAGCTTCAGCGAACAGGAAGACGTGCAGCATGGTCCGCCGGTTGTGGTCCTCAGCTATAAGCTCTGGCAGTCTACTTTCCACTCCGACCCGAAGCTGATCGGAAAATCCATCGACCTCAAAGGCGAGCCGTACATGGTCGTCGGCATTCTCCCGCAAAACGCCGCCACCCCAACCAACGCCGACCTCTTCACCCCGTTGCAGCCGGCCACAACCGGAGAATGCGGTGGCAACAACTGCGGCATATTTGTCCGCCTCAAGTCGGGAGCGAACTGGCAGCAGGTCAACGCTCAACTCAATCACGTCCACCTGCCGGACTTTTCAGAAGTCGAAACCAGGAATCACGGTCAAGCATGGATCTACGC